>Ga0181612_177119_pt1 | contig 15930 bp, 12 predicted proteins | sample HoacroProtozoa21_FD_119630 | JGI IMG/M metagenome (GOLD analysis project Ga0181612, IMG submission 119630) | Hoatzin crop microbial communities from Cojedes, Venezuel. Combined Assembly of Gp0051906, Gp0051904, Gp0051908
CCAACTCAAACCCCTGGACCCCACCCACTTCCCTGTTTTTCTTTCCCGGCCCCGTCCCTGCCCTGCCCTCCCCTCTCCTCTCCTCTCCTCTCCCCTCCTCTCCTCTCCTCTCCTCTCTTTTGAGAATGTCAGGACTGGACAAGGTGCCACACAGTTTTTTGACAAATTATGAGATGCAGGCAGTGGATGGATGTTTTATCTGTACTGTCATGCTGGGAAAAAGACAACGGGAGTAAGGAAAAGGACGAAATCAAAGAAATTGGAAATTAGTCTATGGTTTAGGTGTGTGGGTTTTTTTCTGTGCAAAGTTAGCGCTGATTTCTGTCACTTGAAGACCGATTCAAAGCATGCCCATGCTTTCCGTAGGGCAGCCGAGTTTGGTTTTATTATTGAATCTTGTTCACCCCCTGCTTTCCCTGCACGCAAGGCAGAGAACACAATGTTCCTCCCTCAGGCTTTACTGACCGCTGGGCTGGCAGAGCAGGTGGAAAATGATTATCCCACACTTTCCTGCCAGTGTCCCAACAGGTGCTGGCTTTTCCAAGCAAGCCTGTCTCAGTGGATTCCTTCTGGCCTGGCTGATAGGTTGTGGGGGTCTGGGATTCTTGCTCAGGAGCAAGGGCTCTTCTTCCTTGCTGGGCCTGGGGCAGGAGCAAGGGTGAAAACATGCCTCCTGCTGTCACAGGGCTGCTGCAGAGAGCAGCAAGCAGCCCTACACACAACCCTGCTGCAAGACGCTCTGACTCTGTAGCTGGCACTGCAGGGTGCAGCGCAGGAGCAGCCCGGCTGTGCCCGCAGAGCACCTCTCCCATTGCACACATGCACAGGTGCTAACGGTAGCAGTGGCCGCTTCCCAAACGCTCAGAGCCAGGAGGATTGCTTGCTCCTGGGAATCTGGAGGTAGGAGGAAGGTCTACAAAAAGCAGGGCTCCACCTTCAGGGTGATGAGTAAATGGTAAAAATTCCCTGGAGCAAGGGCATGCACTGTACAAACGCGGTGAGATACAGCCCGGGACTCTTGGCCACGTGCTGCAGAAATAGCAGATCCCAGGATTTCTGACCAGGAAACAGAGAGCGGCCGCCAGACTGGGGGGGAGTTCCCTCCCCACACCTGCACGGACTTGTGTTTGCAGGGAAAGAGCAAACTGCACCTGGTTTCACTCAGCAGTTCCTAAAGATGCAAAGGTAGGAAAGAAAAAGAAGGGCAGGAGGTGCCAGTGTGTTTCCTCGTCTGGGCACCAGAATACCTACAGCCATACCACTGTTCATCTCTGCCCACCCAGCCTCCTGCTGAGCTCTGAGCTTGCCTCTTTTTCTCTCTTGCAGAGCTCCACCGCCACGAAAGCATCCAAGAGAAGAACGTGAAAGAAGCCAAAACCAAGTGCAGAACCATTGCATCCCTGCTGACCGACGCGCCCAACCCCCACTCTAAGGGGGTGCTGATGTTCAAGAAGCGCAGGCAAAGGGCTAAGAAGTATACACTGGTCAGCTTTGGGAGCGTCGACGAAGACCGCTCCTACGAGGAGGAGGACGGCGTTTTCCCAACTAGTGAGTCTGAATTTGATGAGGAAGGTTTCTCTGATGCCCGAAGCCTAACTAATCACTCAGACTGGGACAACACTTACCTGGACATTGAAAAGTCCAAGTCTGACTCTGAACGGAAGGAAGAGAAGCAAAAAGGTTTGAGTGAGGCCTCAGGTAAAGGAGCGCGATTATTTGAGCAGCAGAGGGAACGGGCTGGGAAGTACACAGTCGAGAAAGTCCCGGCGCAGAAGAGCCCCCAGCTCGCCCCAGCCGCCCAGCCGCAGCAGGGCACGGTGAACGGAGAGATGCCTGTGCCGCAGAAGGCAGACAGCGGGCCCCTCAGCATCTGCCTGGAAGGGGTGCAGGTGCCGAGCACGCAGCCAGCCCTGCTCCCCGCTCAGCTCCTGGCTCCCCCCAGCCCCACTTTCTTCCCGCCTCCCCCCAGCAGCCCCGACCCCTTATCTACAAGCACAACAAGCATGTTCAACAGATCGGCACGGCCCTTTACTCCCGGCTTTTCTGGCGCTCGGCCAGCAACATCCTCTGTCATCTTCAGGCCATCTGCCCCCAAAAAACCTAGTGAAAGTCTGGGTGGGCAGAGCACGGTGGCTCCCCCTTTCTCGCCTCTGGCTCCGGGAGCAGCTGCCAACACACCAGTGCCAACACATCGCGGTCCAGTCAGCTCCTCCACATCTCTCTATATTCCCGTGCCAGGAAGGCCAACACCGCCACTGGAGTCACAGCCAGGAGGGGGAGGACGTGCTCCGGAGACCAAGCCTTCTGCCAGCACTGCTCGGACCTCCACCACCTCTATCTTTTTGTCAGCTCCCTCCAAGCCAGGAGGGGAGGCAGCCTCCGCAGCGTCCCAGCCACGAGTCACTGGAACGGCCTCTTCTTCTTTGTATATTAGCCCAGCACCATCGCAGCACACCATAAGCAGTTCCCCCACACCAAAGCAGCCTTCTCCTGCTGTCTCACCAGCAATGCCACGACCTCCTTCTGAGCCCTTAACCTCGAGGGAGCAGAGGATTGCGGTGCCGGCTCCCCGTACAGGCATCCTGCAGGAGGCTCGCCGCCGGGGCAACAAGAAACCCATGTTCAGTAAGATTGAGGAGAAGAAGAAGAATTCACCCAACCCTGAGCTCCTGTCTCTGGTGCAGAACCTGGATGAGAAGCCAAAAGGTGACCACCCCGGGGCAGGCTTCGAGTCTGGGCCTGAGGAGGACTTCCTCAGCTTGGGTGCCGAGGCCTGCAACTTCATGCAGTCCTCTGGCCGCAAGTTCAAGACCCCACCTCCAGTGGCTCCTAAGCCTCAGCAGCAAGATGGACTGGTAAATGGTGCCCACGACATGCCTCAGCTTAAAGGCAAGGGGGCAGAGCTCTTTGCCAAACGCCAGAGCCGCATGGACAAATATGTGGTGGAAACAACACGGAAGCCAGAGTCCAAGCCCAGGACCCCCTCTCCTTCCCCTTCTCTACCCTCATCCTGGAAATATTCGCCCAACATCCGTGCTCCCCCGCCAATAGCCTACAACCCAATGCATTCCCCTTTCTATCCCCTGGCAGCCAGCAAATCTCAGGCTAGCAAAGCAGAGAGCAAAGTGAAAAAGGCACCTGGCCAGAAATCAGGGATCAAGGTCATTGATATAATGCGCCACCAGCCCTATCAATTGAAGTCAGCCATGTTCTGTTTTGGGGATCCCCCAAGCCCCAGCATTCAGGAGCCTCCTGCTCAGCCGGCCCCGCAGGCCAGCTCGTCCTTCACCAAGCAGGTCCCTGTGAAAACAGCCAAGACTCAGGAGATTCGTCGCTTCTCCACTCCGGCTCCCATGCCAGCCTCAAGCAGCCTGGCACCCACCGTGCTTGCGCCCCGCTCGGCCACCACGTTGGATGAGCCAGTGTGGAGAACAGAAATGGCCTCTTCTGCCCCTGCGACACCGGCACCCTTCCAGGTGGAGCTCGGCCAGTGCCCTAAGCCATACCAGAGCTCCCCAGAGCCTGGTCCGGTGGGCCAGGGGCCTTCCCCAAACCCAGCCTCAGCCTCTCGGTTTCAGGTGGCCAGGCCCAAGTTCTCGGCAGCGAGAACAGGGATGCAAGCCAATGTGTGGAGGCCGAGCTTCGGCCACCACTGAGGCAGGCACCCCTCCCATCCCGTCCGTGGCCCCGCAGATATAGCGCTCCTTTTGTCTTTCCTGTCAGCTCAGTACATTGGGATGAGTGACACAAAATGAAGAAAAGAGAAAAAAAAAATTACGCCCCTTCTGCACCACCCTCTCCCCCAGCATCCCCTTGGTCTCAGACGGGCAGCTTCGTGACAAGGCTTACTGGCTGTGGCGACAGCAGGAGGAAGGATGTGGAGAGAGGGCACACGTGTGGTACACGGAGACTGGGAGTTCGCACACAGCGGTGAAACCCACCTCTGGACGGGGTGAATGGCAGGGGTTGTCTCACATGAGGACATGTCTGCAGTCGTGGTTTTCCTTTCCCAAGGGCTTTGGAGTCCCCCCTGAATGGAGGGAGAGTGGGAGGCAAGAGCTGTCCAGGAAGAAAGGGTCAGAGGTGGGATGACAGTACAGAAGCCCCAGCTTCCCCGTTAGACTGCTTTTCTCTGAGCCTGCCCGAGCGTGTGTGCAGCAACACTCAGCAGGGAGGGAAAGCAGACATGGGGCTTCGCCTTGGACGCTTCTCCCAGACCCCCCTCCTGAGGGGCACAGAGGAGGAGGCCGGAGAGCAGAGTGAGCGGGGTGTCTGCACGTGCAGGCGTGCGCAGCGTGCCTTGCGCAGGAGGGCGGCCCTGTGCACCCACTCTGCCGCTCACCAGGGCTGGGGGTAGCAGGGAGAGTCATCCCAGCTGGTGCTGAACACAGTTGTCAGGTCTGGGAGCAGTTTGCCAAAGAGGGGCGTTGAGAGGACTTGGTGGGACTATCACAAGCTGGAGGAACCGCAGAAGGAAGTACCAGTTTTTGAGGATACACAAAGTCAAAGCTAAGCTCAGGCAGTGGCTGGCTGGCGCAAGGAAGGCCCCGCAGCTTTAGTTCCCCTGGAAGAGGACACAGATGCTGTACGTACAAAGGAGGATTGCGTGGGAGAAGGTACAGTTGGCTTTAAAAGAAGGCAGGATTGAACATGCATTTGCACATCATGTTTTTGTTTAGTTTAGGACAGAAGTGTGGTGAGATTGGAAACAGGTCATGACCTAAACCTAAAACTCACCGAAAACTCTCTAGTGAACTGGAAGATGGAGCCCCTTTACAGATGCTCTCAGTATGGAAGTGGAAGACAGGGAAACAGAAAGTCACAAGTAGAATTTCATACTAAATGATTTAAGTGTCCTTGGGGTCTATTTGGTAAGAACTGAAGTGGTCTGAGAGTCCCAGAGGATCTGCACTCACACACGCGTACAGAGCTCAGTTTGCTGGCGATGCTGGGGAAACAGGACTGGTTATTCCTTGAACGTCCCAGGCCAGCCTCAGACTTAATCCTTACACTAAAGGCATACAAGCAGAAAGCATTTCCTCTCCCAGGGAAGAATTCAAGATATTAGTAGGGACTGTGCGTGTGTGTGCACGTGTCATCTGTGCTCTGGTTCGCACACATGCCTGCTGCCATTTGCCTTCTGCCTCTGCTCCCACTTTGGCAGCAGCTGCTTTGCCAATGTGATTCCACAAGTACACCAAGCGATCACTGCTCCTGGAGTGCTGGCTCCCAAACACAGGAGGGAAGGGGCTTGCCACCTCTTCCTCGGCAGGGCTTGCTAGACCCACAGGAATGATTACTGGAGGCAGGATGAAGGCCCCATAGCCCTGCTAGAGACATGTCTCCATCTCTTCAGACTTGCTCCTCTCCTTCAAGCAGAAGCCGTTCTCCGACTGGACCGAGCACAAACTTTGGATGTTTAAAACTGTAGTTTCTGGAGAGAAAAAAAGGAGCGCAAATAGGGCTGATGCCAAGTCTGTAAGCAGTGCAGCTACTGTGGTCCGAACCAACTTTCCTCCACACAGCTGGAGCTTACAATGTGTAGCTCTTTCCACAACAGCTTGGGGCTCTGCTTTTTCTTGGAGGCTCTGAGGTGCTTCTCTGTGACCGCTTAGCGATTTTGCATGTGTGCACTCCCACAAACAAAAAGAGGGCTGGAGAGCCTAGCTAGTAGCTCAAGTCCCAGACAAGCTTGGGAGGGAGAGAATGAGAGGAAAGGAGAAGTAATAAACAATCCTGCCTTTGAATCCTTCACGCTCTGGCTAGGCTTGTTCTGCAGGCCTGTGTTTGCCGTGCACATTCCTGGGGGCCCTGAAACAAAGGATGGGCATCCTGAGGAGGGAGGAGGACAGCACTTACACCTCACTTGGCAGACTGTCAGCCACGGGAGAGGACAGAGAGGAAACCTTTGGGAGTGCCTTGAGTTAATGAGCAAAGGGGTGGCTGAGCCAGAAGAGGTGCTGCATCTGGTCGTATCACATAGGAGCAGCCGACCTCAACCGATGGTGATTGTATGTGTTCCTGGGAAGCCCCAGAGGGGAGGTCTTAGGACAAGTCATGTCACAGAGTTCAGATCACCAGAAGCCACTTAGCTCTGGTGAAGGGGAGTAGCCATGCTACAAAACCTAACTTGGACAACTGCTTTCTCACTCATCCTGTGCTGCATTGCATTGCCAGTGCTTCTGGAAAAAGCTCCTGTGTGCTGTAGCAAGCTGAGTCTCTGTGATTTTTCCCAAACGTGGAAGAAGTCGTCTTCTGTTTTTCTAGGAAAGCTGTGGGAAGGAACTGAAGGACTAGCAGTGCTCCAAAAGCTTCATCTCCAGTCTCCTTGTGGAGTGCTGTCTGTCACTGGCTAATGGTTTTAGCCACTAGCCTCAGACAGACGAGCTAGCCCAGGCTGAAAGCATCACTGAGCTCAGGTGTAGAGAGGGGTTATGGTGACCAGCGAAAGGGTGCTCAAGATAATTCTTCTAGTGAAGAAATAACCTGAGAAAGTCTGAATCTTACTCCAGTGTCCCTTTCCCTCAGGCCCCTAAAGGTAAGTGCTCTCAGGGCCTGAGTGTCTCAGGAAATTCATTTTGCCACTGGAAAAAGAGACGTCTGGCCTTAGCATGTCAGGAAGATTGCATGTGGTGAGTATTTCAGTGGTCCCACTCCAGATTTCTGGGACACACTGATGCAAGCCAAGGAGCCATGGCCAAACACTCCTGAATCTTACACGTCAGGACCCATGTGAGTGGAATAGCTGCATTTGGCCCACCGTTTCTCATAATGTAACGGGCAGGAGATGAAAAAACATTAGGTCTGACTGGAGAATGAGTATTGAACATCAGAGCAAGGAAAAGAATCAGGAGGCTGGGGGTCCTGCATTTCACTTCTAACATCCTTGGTTCGAAACCATGTTTAGAAGCAAAGCTAAAGCAGTTTGATGGATCTCAGCCCCTCCCAATCTTTTCTGGATCCTGTGCTGACACAGGACTTGATCTGAAGAAGGGTGTTGCAGATGAGGCCTACAGTGCTTGGGGAGTATCCCAAATAGGGCCTGTGGCTGAAAGTAGCATGAAATGAGAAATAATACTGAGATGCACCTGCTAAGCTATATGGAAGAAGCCTGCACTACTGCTGGCTTCAAGCAGCTCTGCTAATGTCTGCTCACGAAAATACATACTGTGGCTGGCCTGTTAGAAAGGTCACAGGTGAGGTTAGGAGGAATACTTTTGAACCATATAAGCTTGTCTTGAGCCTCTCCAAATTTCTAATTCCTCAGCTGTTGAACAAGCAGACATAAACCATTGTTTGACAAGTTTTAGCTCCCACCCGCTAAGTTTTAAGCTGCAGTGGTAGGCCAAACCCCAGTGTCCCCTTGTTAAGCATCTGAAGATGTCTGCATGGACTCTGATTTAAAAATGCCTGTCATCCCTCCGCTCTAGCATGCTGCAGGTTACACATTGCAGCTATGGCAGTTCTGGAGGTTTATCTTTGCTTCAGAAGTATCACTCCTTTCCCTCTGAATATATGAGAACGCTTGCCAGAGATAACCTCAAGATCCTGCAGCAGCTGAGAGGAAGCATATCAGAAGAGAGTGGTGTGATGAGGAGTCACTGATCCCCAGACACGAGCACAGTGCAAGTGAGAATTGTCCTTCAGCAAGAATGCACTCCCTTTCTGCCATCATATCCAGCATCCCCTAGCAGACCCTCTTCCTACCAGAGACTCGTCAGTGCTCTGAAAATGGGAGCCCAGCAGCCGTGCTGTCTGGTGGAAGATGTGACTCCAGAAGCAGAACAGAGTTGGCATCTTTGTTTATGGAAATACTTTTTCTCCCTTTTCTGTTTTGTCTTTTTATTTTTTTTCCCCCAATTTACAGTCACTTTCTATTTGTTTGTGCAGAAGAATAAACTTGTGATATGCACTTTACACGTGGCATTTTGTCTTCTTTGCTTGGCACCCAGAAGTAACTGCTATGTGTACAGCACATGCAGCTAGCACTACCAACAAACTACCAAGGCCAAGAGAATATAAGGATTCCAGAAAAGGATGGGATGTCTCAGCAACAAAAACATCTAAGTTGGATTTAAAACCCCTATACATTAAAAAAGTCCCATGCAACCAAAAATTTAACTGAGATCCAAAATGTTGCTACTACAGGCTATATAACATTCCCTGACAGGGTGAAGGAATTTGTTTATGGGCCAGCCCCGGCTGGTCTGCCCCAGCCCTGCCCCTCAGCCGGCTCTAACCCAAACCCTACCCTCTGCTTGTAAATCTGGTATCAGTGGGAGTTTGTCAGCTCTGGCAAAGGTAAATATAAACTCACACTGAATGATTCAACTTCTTCTTAACATTAACCAAGAGTTCAGAAAACCAAATCCGTCAGAAAATCAAATATATCCCATTGTATCCTCAGGCCCCAAGCCTAATCCTAACTCTAACCCAATTCAGGTCAAAGTCTACCCAATTTCTGGGTCCTGAGGGGTGCATTTTGCTGAGTTCAGGACCAGTGTTAGCAGGTCACCTTTCCCAGACATATGTCACTCACAGCTAGCAATTCCTGAGCACTGCAGGAGACGCTGGGGTCAGCTGTAGGATTGGACTGCAGGTATCACTTTGTGGATGTTTTTCAGACTAATTACGAGGAGGGGTCCCTTATGCAGTGGTCTGGAGGTGGGTCTTGGGACTGTGCAGCATATTTCTGATTGATTTGTGGACAGGAAACGCACAAAGGGGCAGCGATGTTTGCCGATGCCAAACCTGAACTTCTGTCCAGCCAGAAGCCCAGCTCCCAGAGAAGTAAGTCTACAGATGCACAGGCTGCAGATTAGGACTGCATCTCGATTTGCTTAATAAAGCTGACATAGTAGGATTATGAGCTACTCCAGATGGTTTGACACATTGCAGGGGAGTTGCTGTGTCCAGGGCTCTGATTAAATTCCCTGTTAACCTCTACAACCTTCTCAAGTGAGAGTCATTTCTTCTCACAGCAGATCATGTCAGAAGGAGCCAGACGAACAGACTTTCAAAGGTGGAATGGGAGCCAGCCCTGAGGTTACTGACGCAAAGCTGAAGGATTACTGAATAGCTACGCAGCAGGCTAGGGATGAATTTGGACTTCAGTGCGCTACTCAGAGAGTAGTTTGAAACCAGAAAATAGTAAGGTGCCTAGTGGGGATCTCTACCCCCAACAATCATACCCGATGGAAGGAGAAGCGTCCAGCAAAGAGCACAGCAGTATGTGGCACGTAGGAAGAGTAAGGCTATTCCCAGGCAGCGCAGACCTATAGCTTCAGCAGCCACTAGATGTTGCCACTGTTCTTCTCGGAGTTAGCCGGGCTCCTGGCATTCGCCTGATGTGGTGGATAAGTCTGGAGGGTTTAAAATCTTAGGAAATAACTTTCTTCCTAATCTATCCTCTTTCGGCGTTCGCATACGGTGTTGCTCAGTGCCACATACCAGAGAAGGCCAGGCTCATACCAGGGAGTTTTGGCATCGAGAGGCTTGCTGCAGCTTGGAGGGGATTCCTGGGTGGTAGGGCACAGGGCATGCAGGCGAACAGCCTGCCCAGCAAGTAACACACCGTGGGCACGCCAGCTATTTCAACGCACACTCCAGCTCTGTGATCAAATCCTACACATTTCTGCCCCAGTCCTCCATCTCATCGTGCATTAAGCCCATTCAGTAGCAGGCAGGAGCCCGGCACTAACCGTTGCTCCTGCTGCGGTGGTACAGACTACTGGCAAGTCTTCCTGATGTCTGTGTAAAAATGGAAGAGATTAAGCATGTATGAACTACTTTAAAATAACAAATATATGATGTATTTCAAAATAAAAAACAACAATAACAAAAAGCCAAATCAAGAATTTTGCCACTTTTTTCAGAACAGATTGAATGATGTTGAAATCCTCTGCTTATGAATACTTTCAGCACAGATCAGCCCTGGGCTCGAGGGAAAAAGGGGAGCAGGGTCAAGGTTTAATTCTCTATCTCTAGAAAATTAAAACAGTGAAGGCTATTTGCCAGAGCGATGCTGTTTGCCAGACTTCCACGTGATCAAAATGCACTCAGGAGACAGCCCTGCTGACGACGCCTGTCTTAGCTACCACTTATGTCCATCTAGCACTGTGTAACAAGGCAGATCTCATCTGCTGCTCTTGAAATGATTTTGCAGACATCAACAATTTGAGGTTAGACCATTTAAAATTAGGTGCACACGAATTCAGTGCAAAAATAAGTGAATTTTGAAGATATCAAGTCAGAGAAAGCTAAGCTTCATGCAGGCTGTTCCTAAGGGTGTACACACTTAAGCAAAGGGTGTATTTGGAAAGAGGGAGGTGATCACAGTGAGATACAGGCAGTTCCTTGTACGATTAAAAACTCCTCCCTGCAGTGCTGAAATGTCCTAGAGGCAGCACATGCACTACCCCACTGACCTAAGTGGAAACTCTGTGTACTCAAGCAAAGATTGAATTTAGCCACCAAACCTCACCACGCTCCAGGCAAATCCCACCCTCGCCCAAACCAAAACTAAACCAGCTCATCAGGCAAGGCTTGTAATGATTTAAAACCTTGAGCACTGAGTAGCATGAGTGTCTAACAGTAAGTGCCCTACATAACTTCTTATCTATGCTGAGTTCATTGTATTACTTATGGCAGAGAGATCAGATTGGGATACTACTCCCAGTGGAAAAAGCCGCTGAGCTGCTGAACCTGGCACCACGGAAGGGCACAAGTGAAGTCTCTGCTAGACCCGCCATTGACATTTCTATTAGTGAACTAGACATTTCTGTCCCTCAGGAGAAACTGTGCATAGAGAGGAGAAAGGAGATGGATTTAGTTCTCAGCCTGGTAACCGAAAATGAAGATATAAAATTTTATTTGAAGGTAGAGTAGGAGGTGAGAATCTCAGTTAAAGATGTGCCTTGATGCATAAGTGTCAGACACAAGACTGCTTTATCCAAATCATCCTATAAATCCTGGTGCCATACTAATAAGATAAACCCTCTCTTACGTTTCTTCTGGGTTCTAGGCTCAGGCTCTGTGCAGTCCACCCCAGCGGCACTCTTAGGTCCTGTGTCTCACCCAGTGTATGTTTATATGCACATGCAGATGAAAATAACCTCTGGAGGATCAGGGTTGCAAGGACAGAATGGGAATTCACATAGCACTGAATGAGGGCTATGGATCATCTTTCAAAGTGGAGGTGGCCAAGGTCTCTTCAGAATTTGAGCCTGACGACAGCCACAGGCACAACAGCACTGAAAAACCTGGACAAGCGGCTGGTCTAAACCTTGGACTTTGTTACTGGAGTTTCTGAGGAGTCAGATGATCGGTCTAGGAACGTAAATATTACCCACCAGCATCTAGGGAATAAAGGAATCTCCCCATTTGATTATTTCAGCTTCCAGATACTATTTCTGAGCCCTGGAAAAAGATCCTGCCCCATACTCTCTACTGCTAGCTTACTTTCCTTCATATGACTCCTCAACCTGTCTCATTTCCAGTTCCTCACCACCCTGCCTACTTCTTACACAAGACCTTGACTTGGCATACAAATGCTTTGTTCCCATCAGACCATGGTTCCCATCAGTCCTTGAAGCTGGACTTCAAGGTCCTTGGCCTTGCCCCTAGCCCTGCTTGCCTCTTGCCCTTTAAGGTGGGGGTCCACAGGGGACTCTTGTCTTCCAGAGCTGGCTCACCCTGAATTGCTGTCAGTGCCTTGCTCCTGGTCCTATCTGCTGGGCACACCTGCCCGTACCCTGACTGAGATCCTCACACACCATGCTAGACACGCCTTCTCTTCATCTCCTTGCTATTGCTTTTCCCTAGCCTCTCTGGAGTTTTACGAGGGCTCCCATCCATTCCCTGCTCAGCTCCAAATCCTCGCTAGCCACGGGCACTCTCCTCCCTTCCAGCCGGCGCAGCTCCCCTCTCCCTGCAGCTGCAAGCCCCTGGGCTGGGAGGAAGGAGAGGAGCAGCAGGTCACACTCGTGGCAGGGAAGAGCAACAGTGTACTTCCCTGCTGCACCATCTTCTGGAGCTACATCATGCCTCAAAATCCAGCAGGTTTCCACATGATATTCATCCAGCACAAACTGTTCCCCTAAGGTGTAATTTGTGCTCAAGAAGGCACAGGAGATGACTGGAGAAATAATACAGCAGCTATAAATTGGTCTGGAAACAGCTGCTGGAAGCAAGTAGAGAGGAGGCAGAGTTTAGCATCCATCTAGCGACTGTAAGAAGGTGCCATATAGTGGTATTTCTGCATATAGCATATGCATATAGCTGCATTTCTCAGCTTCTGACCCCATAATATAAATCACATTCATTTCTTAGATGATTATCAAACTGGAGCTAGAAACTTCTTAAAATTAAGAGGTAACTGTACCACACACCTTTGGAAGAGGAGCGGCAAAGAGCTGCTGAGTTTAAGCAATACAGCAGCACACGGTGACAGGCAAGAGCTCCCTTAAAAAACAGGGTTTAGAGCATCAGGAACTCCAGCAGGAGAGCAGCATCTCAAAGGGCACAACCGGGCTTCACAGCAGGCACTGGGCACTGTGGACAAATGCCCAGGATAGTGCGAAACCAATCCAAGAGAAAAAAAATCTAGTGAAAAACTACTCCTCTGTGTACAACCTGCAGTGCGAAGGGCTTGGCCACCACCACGAGACCGGCTCCTCCGTGGCCACCTGCACTTGTGCTGAGTGGGTGTGAGGTGCGGACAGACAGTCAGGCGTGACCGTAGTATCTGACACCCTCCAGCCTTGCACAGATGTAAATGCCTTCAGCAGATGTGAAGCTCTGTGACGGTGCCCAGAGCAGGCAGTGGGTGTTCACCGTTCGGTTGTGCTATCCCCTACACTTGTTGTACACCGGCACAGCTCCGGGGAGTTACTCCCAGGTCACCAGCATGGGAGTGTGGGGGCAGGATCTGGGCTGTCAAGCCCCACGGATCATTCTGATGTATCTCTGGGCTCACTGAGCGATGCAGCACTCTTTTGGATAGTGGAAAGCTTACAGCATGGTGTTACAGTAGGTATGAATGAGGGCGAGTAGGAGCTGTGCTGTAGGCACAACGTGAGGTATACAGAGTGGTCAGATGGATGCAAGTGGGGCTTGGGCTCGATGACCTCTAAAGGTCCCTTCCAACCCAAAGCATTCTATGATTCCACAACTTTAGGCCACGAGGTTGCCGTACATGCCCTGACTCCAAGCAGGGTATAAAGGCTGATTACTGCCTAGAGGTATGTTACAACACGCTTACACAGGATATTCCAAACAGCACTGGGCTCAACACTTTGTGCTTTCAACCGCTTATCACACTGGGGAATTTTATGTGCGTTTGGTGCAGGCAAAACCAACTGCAAAATCTATGAAAAAGGGAAAGTGATTGTCTCCTGATGTTCCCTTATATCAACTTTGCTTGCAGTTCTCTGTGCAGATGATTTTCTACCACAGTCAAAGCTGTATTTGGGGTTTTTTTGCCCCCACTAGACTCTAGGTTTATTTAGTGGACAACTTGATTTTGATCCAATGTGAAATAGGAAGACAATGTTTTCTGTAGGATTTCTGCTTTACCTATAAGTTGAAAGGTATGTGGGTCTTTGTCTAATCCAGTAAAATGAGATATCTCCCCTTCATCCTAGAACCAGAACCCAACTGGATATGGGGGAAGAAACAGGGAGAGTCATCTCATAATGAACAGGAGCTAAAGAAGGGGAGTCCTTTGTATGTACAAAGCCGCACCAAACGCAGGCAATCATCCCTATTTCTGTCCCAAACCAGGAAATTAGTTTTCTGGCTACTTGATTCTGCTGGGTTTCCCATACACACTGCACAGCTACTTCCTAGAACTCTGTAAACAGCTTTTTAGACTCTGTGGGTTTCCTACTACTTCTTGCTTCATGCATATATTTATTTTTCTTCTGTGCTCTCTGATGTATTATTTGAATGCCTGGCATTTTAGGAATTATGTATGAGAGCCTCAAAAACACTGAGTTGAGTGATGGAGTGAGGAGGGGGCAAAAGGAGGGTGTAAAACAGAGCAAGACCCAAGAGAGCTTTTGAGGCATTACTGACAAACGTGATATTGAGAAGGTTTTATGAATTGCATTAAAATGCAACAGGAGGAGGAAGAAGTGAGGCACCTATAGAGTGCCTGGTCTTCCTGGCAGCTGAGGCAGTGCCTGCAGGAGGCCAGAGGAGCAATCTTTTCCTTTCCCCTCTCCTCAGGGCTGGCAGCGGTGCTATCTGAGACTCTGTCCTCTGGGCCGCTGGCTATTAATAACCGCAGGATGCCACTGCACGCAGCCTTCAGGAGTCAAATTCGCAGCACTTCGCATCAGCACTTTGCGCTGGGCAGAGCTTGCCTGCGCCCAGGCACCCTGGGTGAGCGGGGCTGCTGGACGAGCCTCCCCAGCAGCACCCAGAGACAGGCTGGGAGGAAGCAGCCCACTGCTGAGCTCCGGGCAGGCGCGTGAGCTGGTCTGAGCCTGGCACCGCAAGCCTGAGGTGAGTTGACCGGGCAGCAAAATAGTTTAGAGCAGGTGCTGGATTGGGTAAAGACTGGTTTGGTTTGCAGCAAAACTACAGAAAGGACTGCTGCAAAGACCGATGCAGAAAAAGACAGAGGAATTGCACCTAGGGACAGAGCTCAGGGGAGAAAAGCATAATTGTGACCCTGGCTTTGTGTAAGGGATGGTGGGGAGGATGGGGACAGAGGCTCCAGCAGCCACCCCGCAGTTGGGTGGCTGAAATCGTAGTAGTCCCTGTGTAGCTCTGGACCCTGTCCACAGTGAAAGGTTGCTGCCCCTTTCCTTTAGCTAGACCAGTTGCATGCAGCAGGTTTTCCACTCCCCAGTCCTGCTGGATTAGTAAAGGTGGACAGCAGAACGGGACGGACTTGCCCTCGTTGCTCCTTGGGAATGAGTGTGCCAGAGGAGCACGTTTCCCCCCTGGGCCAGCCTGTTCTGCTGTGCCCCACGTTTGGGGCATATGGATGATTCCCCTCTGTTTTGCCAGCCTTATGACCCATCAGTCGGGCCACAGCCTCCCACCCCCCCACCTGCTGGCAGCATTGCCCCTTTCCTGTCAAGCAGGGCCTGCTTCTTTTATATAGCCAAGCAGATGTCCGGCTGCTTGAGGAGAATGTGCAGCGCATGCTTTATGGCTGCACCTGCTCACGCTTGCTTTGGGAACACACCAGGACGGGCTCTTCTATGATGTGAACTACTTAGGCAGCATCCCAGTAAAATGAAAAGCTTGGAAATCTGGAAGAAAAACTAATCCGAGAGAGTATCTGCCAATGTGACTGGAGCTGGTTTGCTGTGGCTGGGCTTCTTTTAGGAGTTATCATCACCTCATCACATGAAAATCACGTTGCAAAAGGAGCAATGGTGGAACGAAACTGCAAAATACATAGGAGATAAAAATGTCTTGATTACAACAAGGGCAGTGTACAGATTCCTAGAGCCAGCTGCTTGCTTGCTAGTTTTAAAATATAACTCTTAGTTCTATGTCTTCAGTTCTGAAATTGCAACTGAAGTGCCAAGAAGTGCAAGGACAGAGATGGTTAGTTATTGTCTGCTCCTGCTGAAGCCAACGGCTCTTTGTTCACTTTAATTTGTATTGTATGGTATTAGGTGAGGATCTGCCCCCCTCTATGCTGTTGTTTGGGCATGGACAGTGCTGTGAAGGCAAGACATTTGCCCTACTGACATTATGCGTGTTAACCCCCAAGAAGGACTCTGAGAAGCTGCCTGAAGTGGAATTGCTGAGATTTCTCCTAATTCTCCCTCACTTTGCAGTACAGATCTCTCATCCCTTCTGGGGACAGAGATGGGGAAGAGTGTACCTAAGGAAATGTCCCTCTTCCCCTCCTCCCCCTTCCAAAATGATATGTGATAAGATCAGTACATAACATACATGTGCAAG
>Ga0181612_101156_pt1 | contig 15929 bp, 21 predicted proteins | sample HoacroProtozoa21_FD_119630 | JGI IMG/M metagenome (GOLD analysis project Ga0181612, IMG submission 119630) | Hoatzin crop microbial communities from Cojedes, Venezuel. Combined Assembly of Gp0051906, Gp0051904, Gp0051908
TCTAAACTGTTATTGAGTGCTTAGTGTTGCCTGGGAAACATAGAAGGAAAGTGAAAGGATCCTATTGTGTGTGGATTTATGTTGCTTTTGTAACAGCTTCTGGTGAGAGCCTAAACTTTGCAAGGGAGGGAGCACAGTGTGTATGCTCCACACACCCCCTGTGCCAGCATTGCTGTTCTTGGTCCAAGATATGCTTGCTCCCCTTCTGTTCACCCACATCTGCTGTGTCTGTCTGCTCTGCATCACTCCTTCATTACAGGCAGGAGCACCATGCTGGAGAATAGGCAAATCCTGCAGTTTGTGGTGAGTAGAACTCGCCGCTCTCAGTGACCTGAGATGAGTTCTGCATCACAAGTTTCAAGGCTCTGATTGAAGGAGATGCAGAGGTGAGGCACAGAGATGATGAGATGATGAATTGGGGAAGCAGTGTTGGTACTTTGGGGAAATGGTCAAAGATTGACTTTAAAGCAGTAAGGCACAGCCATCCTGTTGGCCAGAGCTGTCTTTTTCTGCTCTCTTGCTCTATCTGTTGCACCTCTGAGCCTTCCAGAAGCACTTCTGTTCCTTACATTTGGGAAAGCGAGAAATTGTGGATCGAGTGTCTGTCATGGATGCTTTCCTGTCACTTTTTGACCTTCCCTGCTGCTTGTTCCACTCTGCTTTTATTTTCACTGACTGTTTTCTCTGCAAGGCTCCTCTGCACTCCAGAGCTTCACCAGGCCTCAGCTGTGTTGGTTCTGAGGCTGTATGGAGAGCTGCGGGAGAGCCTGTTTGAATCCACCATGAAGCTGATAGGGATGCTCTTCTGTTTAAAGGGCCTGATGCTCTCCTGAGTGCCCCCTTCCTGGGACTCTGACTCCCTGAGAAGTCTTGGTACTCCAGGAGCAGGAGCAGAGCTTTGATTAGGAGCTCTGTCCTGGAGCTCTCAGAGCAAATCTTGGTTGCTTGCACTTGGGTGTACGTGATTTTGCAGGTTCAGCTAGCGCAAGCAGTGAGTGTAGTGTGGGAGATCAGTGAGCAAAGTAAAAAGGCTTTGGGAGGGGTTCATGCAGGAGCTGGCAAGAAGGAAGGGTTAAAAGCCTTGTGATTCTTTGGGAGAATGGCAATGTTCCTCTCTAGGCAGCTCCACAGGGGCGTGGTGTGGGGCTCCTTTCTGTCCACAGATTCTCTGGCTTCCCTCCCCAGAAGCCTCAAGGGTTGAGGGGATGGGTGCTACGTGGGAGGTCACTATGAACCTGCTAGAGTCAATTCCTGGTATAGTTCTCTAAAGGAATTTGATGGGCCTCATCCTCACTTTTGATGAAATTGTAGTCCTGCCTTCAAGCTGACTCACCTTGCACCTGGATGTGGCCTTGCTCAGGAGCAGGACTAGGGTTCTGGGTGGCTTTCAGGGAATATGGCAGAGTTATGGGCAAGCTCAGGAGGGGTGGGATGGGACTGTATGCTGGTGCACGGTAGTGCAGCAGAGTGTTGAAGAAAGCAGCAGAGCTTGTTTGTTGAACACTGTCCATCTCACTTGAATGGGCACTAACATTTAATGAAAGGAGGAAAGAACCCCTTCCATATAAGCAAAAAAACCTACTGTGCATTGAAAATGCCAGAAACAGAAAATGAGGTAAGGATGAAGGACTTAAAGGAGGAGACAGGTGTGCTGCAGCAATGGCATGAAGAAAATTGGAAGGCACAGACTCTAGGCAAGAAGAGGTAGGGTTAGAGTGTACTGAGGAGACAGGGTGGACATACAGAGGGCATTCTAGTGCGGAGTGAGAGCTGGCAGTGCCAGCAGGGTCCCGTTTGCCTCTGGAAATAACCCTGGGTGGCTGTGCAGCTCTTTGGCCTTGTACAGAGATAGTCAAGGCCATTTGTCGTTGCTAAAGCTGTTTCAGACTTGGATCAATGCAGTGGGCCTGGGATTGGAAGCACTGGGTAAACCTAGTCCTGTGTTCAGGCACAGGGCTGTGAGGTCTCTTGTGTTTAAGAGGTTGCTTTGTGCCACAGTGTGGTCTCTGCAGTCTTCTGAGAGGAGTGGTGAAGCTCATTGGTCGTGCAGACTGTTTTCTGATGAGCCCAGAGTCAGAGGCCACTTCAGGGGGTGGGAGAAGTAGTTTTCTGTACAGTCAATCATTGTGTGGCACAGTTTGTTTCTGCCCTGCTTCCTCAGAGGAAGAGTGTGAAGGCTGAACATGGTAGAATCACCCTTGAGCACTGCAGTGTTGAGGAGACCTGCATGTGCATGCAGCAGCACAGACACACAAGCTCCTTTGCTAGGGAGAGCACACATGTGTATGTTCTAACTGTGCCGGCCTCCCCCATCTGTGCAGGACGATGTGCACACACTGGCCTGCAGCCGTACACAGGAAATAGAGGGCTGTGACTGAATATTGATGGTGTTTGAAATAGTTAACCAGCGGAAGCAAAGCTGAATGAATCACAGAGATGCTGCCCTCCTGTAAACTCTTCTTGTCTGTGAGACCAGGTGTTTATATTTGTACTGATTTTGCCCCCCTGCCCATTCCCCTGGAAGACTCCTGTTTGAAGAACAGATGCTTGGCTTCCTGCTGAAATTTCAGTACAGTAAACACCCTGAAGGCAAGGAGAAGGTGTGCCTACAAATCCATCTGCATGCCTCCCATCCTCTGCCCAGCAAACAAGGTATCAGCAAGCTTGCTGTGGGAAAGCCAGCCTTGCTCCAAAACACACAGGAGTAGCAAGGCAGAGTGGCAACACAGGGCCTGGTGCCCAGCAGTAGGGCTGCCTCAAGCTGTGCTTTGTTTCTTGTTTCAGCTGAGTATCTCTGTAGTTTTTATTACGTCATTTGTGGTTGGTGTCTAGTGAGGTGGGGAAAGGAGAGCTTGGGGTGCAGATGGCTGAAAGGCTGGTTGCCACCCAGCCTTGGGCTGCAAAGGGCTCACATTCATCTGCAGTCTTTGCAGTGACAAAGAATTGCCTCTAACTCTATACCCCTGCTTCTGCACTGAGGCTTTTTTTTTCCCCCCCGTCATTGGGGTATGCAGGTTTTGATGTTCGCAGCCTTGGGTCTCTGCAGTCAAAGGAAGTTGAAAGAACCTTTGCTCCTAGTCTGTACCCTGTACTTGGAAATGGCTCACTTTTCTGCTAACCTAAGAGTTTCTGTGTCCTGCTGTTGCTTGGGGAGTCATATTTTGAGGCGGTGAACTGTTTGTCTTGCTTTGCATTAAGAGAGACAAAACTGAGCTGTGTCTGGAACTTAGGAAAGTGGTGGTGGTTGTGATCGTATTTCCTGCTGAGGGACCAGCTGTGATGAGTACAGGTAAGCCTCCTGGGAGGAGTGTGCTCTTCCAACAGGACAGGTAGCTGTGCCACTCGCATCGCTTCTCCCTAACAGTCTTGTTGCCAGGAGCCAGGACACCTGAATGCCTGGCTGGGCCTTTGTGGCCAGCCTGGAGTCCCAGGGGAGCAGTCTGTACCTGCCCTTCCTCTGGACCTTGTCAGGGGCAGAGGCTGCTGCCAGCTCTGGCTGCTTGCCCAGTGAAAAGTAGCAGAATTGACCGTGCAATTGTTAATGAAAATCACAAGCAGGAAGATGCAGCCAAGCACTGCAATTGCAGTAATTGGAGCCATCGTCATTGATGTGCTGAGAGCCACTCTCCAGGTCTCAGTCTAGTAATTCTAACTTCTTGTTTCAGCACCTCCTCCACCACTCTGCAGAAGGCAGACCCACCTGCCATGTGGAGATAATTCACTGTATAAAGGGAGCTGGAAGGTGTTATGTCCTTTGTCCTGTGGAGCCACTGCTTTGCTTGTAGATGTTGAATGTCTCCAGTGGAACAGCACTTCGCTTGCAGCCTTGAATTCACCCTTTGTGTCAGAAGACAAAATGGATCAGCCTTGGCCAAGCAGGAGCTTCCTGGACTTGGCAAAGTATGGAAGTGGGGGAAGCAAGTGTTCAGCTGTCCTGAATGGCAGCGTCAGGGGGTGAGGGGGGGGAACAACACAGTGTGTCTTGGGAGGGGGACCATGTAGCTGATGCAGGCAGCTGACATTTTGTCGCACCCTGTTGTGTGAGTTTGGAGTTAAGAGACTCTTTCTTCTCCTATGTTGAGTTAGATATCACAGGATAGTTCAGGTCAGAAGGGACTCTATGCAGGCAGGGTCAACTATGAGATCAGACCAGGTTGCTCAGGGCTTCATCCAGGCAGGTCTTGAAAACCTCTGAGGTAGGAGACAGCGTAGCCTCTCTGGACCCCTGCTTCAATGCTTGACTGTCCTCATGAGGAAGAGGTTTTTCTTTATCTAGTCTGAACATGTCTTTGTAGTTGTGCTCATTGTCTCTCATCCTCCCACTGAGCACAACTGATAAGAGCCTGGCTTTGTCTGCTCAAATATCTTTCTTATAGGTACTGACAGATTGCTATGAGGTCCCCCTGAAAACATCTCTTCTTCAAGCTGAACAAGCCTCCCTCCCTCTGCCTTTCCTTCGGAACAAGTGCATCAAGCCCTGAGGACCTTAGTCGTCCTTTACTGAACTCCCACTAGTTTGTCCTTGTCTTGCCTGTGTTGGGGGCAGAAACTGCGTTCAGTATTACTTCATGGGGACTAACAAGTACTGGCATAAAGGGATAGTCACTTCCCTTGATCTACTGGCTGTATTTCTATAATACAGTGTAGGATGCTGCTAGCCGCCTTTACTGCCAGCACACACAATGTTCAATCTGCTGTCTGCCAAGATGCCCAGGTTCTTTTCAGATTAAGAGTAGGAGAGCCAGGGATCGTCCTGGAGGCACTTGGGCAGAACCCTAGGCTGCTTCAATGTTTCAGTCTACTGCCTTGGCACAGACACTGCAGGGGTCTTTCCCCCAGAGGGAGGAACTGCAGCCTGCTCATGAATCTTCAGTGATACCATCCAAGCGCCAGGTGCTGGAGTTTGCTATCCACAGAGAGTCTCAGCTTTGAGGTGGGTCAGAAATTAAGACACTGGGCTCTAGAAACCAGGTTATGGGAAAAAACAGGCACTGGAGATCCCAATGATCTTGAAAGCTCTAAGTCCCCTAGGGAGGACAGAAAATGGGCATGGTTTTAAAAACTTCATGTGGTTTTGACTTGCAGTTTTTGGTGAAGCAGGACTGGCGACATTGGAGCCAAGACTGAAAGAGGAGGGCTTGGCTGCAAGACCGTACAGTGCACTGCTCTGTGCTAGCAGGGCTGATGGTTGGTTGTCCAGACTGAAAGACCATTGCAGACTGGTCTTGCTAGTAAGCTCTGCAGGCAGGGACTACTCCAAAATTTTGGGTTATGTACAGCAGGTCCTGAACCTCTTCTTGACCTCTGCGTGTCCTGTGGAGATAGACACTGCTCCTGCCCAGCACTCTCTCATCGAGAGTAATTTCCTGTGGAAGAATGAATCCTGCAAACCTAACACAGCTTCGGCCCTGGGACAGAGGTCTTTGGCTTCGTTGTGACACTGCTGAAGTTCTCCCCACATGCCCTGTCTCTCCCCTGGCACTTGTACTTAACCTGTCAGTGTCTCCTGTAGTGGTCACAGCACCTGACCCTGCACCTACAGGGTGGGGTTGGATTCCCCTTTTAGCTCTGATACTCCTGTATGTGTGTTCTCTTTGATTCATTCAGCAGCCTCACTCTTCCAGTCATACTTGGATAAGAGGCTGCAGCTGCACTCCCCAACCAGTGGTGCAGACAGGGCAGGCAGTTATGCACTGGCAGTCTGATGGTCTTTGATGTGGGCAGTAGGGACAGTGCAGTGAAAAAAGAGCACATGTGGGGGGAGGGCTTGGGGGAATATTCCCCATATCTCTCCTTGCACCAGCCTGACAGGGAAGGAAGCATTGCTACAGCCAGGGGTGACCCTGGCCAAGCCAGCAGCCATCCCATGTAGTAGTGCTGCCTGTTGTGGCTTTGGGCAGAGGCAGGCCCAAACTGGGAAACGCTGGTGTTCCTGAGTCTGTCCCCAGGTGCCAGATGAGACCAGTGGCTGCACGTAGAATTGGGATGCATGGGGTTGTTCCTGCTGCAGTCCAGTCATGTGGGGCCATCATACAGAGAAGCTCCCTGTTCCTTACAGGCATCAAGGATGCCTCCTTATGCAGTACTGTCTCTAGCTTGTGCCTGCAGTTTCATAGATTTTTAAGGCCTGCAGTGACCATTCATGTATCTAGGGCCCCTGTGTAACTCCGTTAGAAATACCATTATTCTGTTTTGCCTGTAATGAACCCGGCGTCTGTCAGCTGATGTACCTTCCATGACAGCGTGGAGGATGCAAGGAGGCACAGCAGATGGCATTTCTCAGGTAGTGTGGCCCAATGCCATGTTTCCTGTTTGCAGTTTGCTTGACTACAGACTCCAGCCTCCTTTATTATCAAAGTTAAAGAACTCTTTCATGCCGAGCATTTTTTCTCTGTGAAGTGCTTATAATCACGTCACCTCTCAGGCTCCCTTTTTGGTGAGATAACAGACTGAACTCTTTCATTCTGTCCCTGGCAAGTGTTTTCTCTAGCCTCCAAATCACATCTGTAATTATTGTGCACATTCTCCATTTTTTCAAAATCCTTTTAGAGATGTGGGCACCATATCTGACTCACAGCGCCATGCAGGGGGGAACCTTGCCAGCCTGCTCCAACTCGTTGCTCTCCATCCATGTCCCTGAGCTTACTACCAGCACATCCCCTACTGACAGTGTGCAGGAGGCAAAGGGTGCTCTGTGTAGACCAAAAAGGACTCTGATGTGGCCCATGAAAGACTAATTTCCCCTGTACCTGATGCTGGCCCGAGTAGGTCAATCGTCTTGTCATCACCTGCTGAGGTTCTCCCAGACACTGTCCCTCCATGTCAGCAGTTATTGGAGGATAAAAGCCCAAGGAGCAACAGGTTTTTTGCTGGGAACTATACCTACCATTGTCCTTTCCCCATCCTCATGACACTACCCCTGGGTCAGCCGCCTTCCTCACTGCCACATCACCCCTAGAAAGGCAAACAAAGAGGGGCTTTGAGCAGAGAACAGGGAGGAAAGGCAGTTGGCCAAGAAGGGCAAAGAAAGTGGGAATAGAAAATGAGGAATGTAGATGGTTAAGACATCACAATCTCAGAATGGCTGAGGTTGGAAGGGACCTCTGGGGGTCGTGTTGTCCAACCCTCTGCTCAAGCAGGGCCACCCAGAGCTGGTTGCCCAGCAGCATGTCCAAGCAGCTTTTCAGTATCTCCAGGAATGGAGAATCTGCAACCTCTCTGGGCATCCTGTGCCAGTGCTCAGTCACTCTCACAGTGAAAAAGTGTTTCCTGGTGTTCACAGGGAACCTGCTTGTGTTTCAGTTTGTTCTCGTTGCCTCTGGTCCTGTCACTGGGCACCACTGAAAAGAGCCTGGCTTTGTCCTCTTTTCACCCTCCCTGCAGGTGTTTATTCTACATTGACAAGTTCTCCCCCCCCCCCCCAGCCTTCTCCAGGCGGAACAGTCCCAGCTCTGTTAGCCTTGCCTCATATGTGAGGTGCTCTAGTCCCATCATAAGCTTCGTGGCCCTTTGCTGGACTCTCTCCAGTATGTCCGTGTCTCTCTTGTAGTTGGGAGCCCAGCACTGGGCACAGTATTCCAGTTGTGGCCATACCAGGGGCAGAGTTCAATTACTGTATCTCATTTGTAGGCAATCACAGCTCTTGGCTTCAAGCAACCAACACCAATTCAGAAGGCTTGTATCCCGGTGGGTCTTCTGGGGAAGGATATTTGTGCCTGTGCTGCCACTGGGACAGGTAGGGGATTGAGCAGGGCACAGGAAACATGGAGAATTAACTATTCACAATAATTGGTAATTCTTCATGATAACTTCTTAATTTTCTTCTTTAGGTAAAACAGCTGCCTTCATCTTGCCTGTCCTTGAGCGCCTGATTTATAAACCTCGTCAGGCTCCAATAACACGGGTATTGGTTCTAGTGCCAACACGAGAATTGGGTATTCAGGTGCACTCTGTCACAAAACAGCTGGCGCAGTTCAGCAGTGTCACAACTTGCCTTGCTGTTGGTGAGTATAAAGTTACTTACGTAAACTGTACAGCTTGCTGTAAACTGCTATACAGAACTGGGAATTCTGTGTTAGAAAGCTCGAGGCTGTACAGTTATTGCAGGCACGCTTCTTGTAGGTGTGCTTTGGTTTAAAATCTCACTTTCCAATACCGTGCTGTACTTTTTGTTTGTTGCTTTCTGACAAGGAAAAGGTGGGGTCACTTCTAAATGTGGATGTGGTATTAATCTGAGTTGTTTCCCATTCCATAGGCAATTTGGATCTGCGTACTCTGCTGCAACCTGCTCAGGGAGTCAGCAGTGCATGTTTGCTGTCTTTCAGGTGGCCTAGATGTAAAGACTCAGGAAGCAGCTCTGCGCTCTGGGCCAGACATTCTTATTGCCACTCCTGGGCGACTGATTGATCATCTCCACAACTGCCCTTCTTTCCACCTGAGCAGTGTTGAGGTGCTGATTTTGGATGAAGCGGACAGGTAGGCTAAGCAGGACAGCAGTGAAAAATAAGATGGTAGTTTTCTGCTTTGCTTTTTCCAGGCTATAGGGCAGTCTTTGTTGCCCTGCCTTTAAGTAATGTTTTTTAGCTAGAACCAGCTGAAGCTGCCTTACCTTGCTGCTTTTCTCCTGTGTAGGATGCTAGATGAATACTTTGAGGAACAGATGAAGGAAATAATCAGGTTATGCTCTAACCACCGTCAGACAATGCTTTTCTCTGCCACAATGACAGAAGAGGTAAGACAGGATGCTGAGAAGCATATTGAGGCAGAAAGTTAATAGAAGTTTGTCTAGTCTTTTACCAGAGATTATGTGGACTTTTTTTCCCTCAACCTGTTCTGGTAGGTGAAAGATTTGGCTTCTGTTTCCTTGAAAAATCCTGTCCGAATTTTTGTGAACAGCAACACAGATGTTGCCCCTTTCCTGAGGCAGGAATTTATCCGGATCAGACCCAACCGAGAGGGGGACCGTGAGGCCATTGTATCAGGTTAGTGGTGAACAAAGAAAAGCTGGAATCAACAACTAGAATAGACAACTATGAAGCAGGCTCCTGAGAGGACTTTCTTTCAGCTCTGCTGACACGAACCTTCCCAGATCATGTGATGCTTTTCACCCAGACCAAGAAGCAAGCTCACCGTATGCACATCCTACTTGGGCTGATGGGTCTACGGGTTGGGGAGCTTCATGGGAACCTCTCCCAGGCACAGCGGCTGGAAGCACTCAGGTATTAGCAGGCTTAATTGGCAATGATGGGCAAAAAAAGAAGTTAGGGTTTGGGGCAGAAGTGGATTGCTGTGTTCATTGCTAATGCGTTTGCTATCTCTGCTCAGGCGCTTTAAGGATGAGCAGATTGATATTCTGGTAGCTACAGATGTGGCTGCACGTGGACTTGATATTGAAGGTGTTAAAACAGTGAGTATTTGCAGTGCTGACCTTTTTAATGAGTCTTTTAATACTCTTTCCCTACTAATACTATTTCTGTTGTAGGTAATCAATTTTACCATGCCCAACACCACCAAACACTATGTTCATCGAGTGGGTCGAACAGCAAGAGCAGGCAGGGCTGGTCGTTCAGTTTCACTTGTGGGTGAGGAAGAGCGCAAGATGCTGAAGGATATTGTGAAGACTGCCAAAACACCAGTGAAAGCCAGAATTCTCCCCCAAGGTACACGCTTCACTGAGGTAAAAAGCAGGAGAGCAGTAGGCAGGGAATATCATAGTACAGAGAGACACTAAAAGAGGTGCTGAAAAATAAGATGAACTTTACATGAGCTGCTTCTGATGTTCACACTGTATCATTTTCAGATGTCATATTAAAATTTCGAGAGAAGATTGAGAATCTAGAAAAAGATGTGTATGAAGTTCTGTGCTTGGAGCGTGAGGAACGTGAGATGCAGCAGTCAGAGGCCCAGGTAAGGGTTTTTTTTTTTAGGAAATTATTTTTTTTACCTTAGTTTTTTTAGGATGTGGAGTAGCTATACTGCCGAAGGAGGTTACCCTAACGTGCTTAACCTGCCTACTTTAGAAACAGAAGAGAGAGACCTTTTCTTAGCCACCATGAGCTCACTTCTTGCCTGAATTATCTCAGATCAATAGGGCAAAGAAGCAGCTGGAGACAGGAAAACAAGGGACTGTGGGTGAGGGTTTGGAGCGGTGCTGGTTCCAGACCCGTGAAGAGAGGAAGAAAGAGAAATGTGAGTCATGACACTGCTGCCATGTTAAATTCTATAGCTGTAACTGGACTCTGCTCTGTACTTTTACAACTTTCTTTATTCTGTGTTTTTCTTTGTCTCTCCAGTGGCTAAAGCCCTGCAGGAGTTTGACCTAGCACTACGAGGCAAAAAGAAAAGGAAGAAATTTATGCAGGATAGACAGAAAAAAGTCCAAATGACAGTGAGTACATTTATGGACAAGTGGGACCCTGGGAAGACTATCCTAGTTTTCCCTTAGCAAAACCTCACATCACTGTAAACTTGCATTTTAACACCTTTCAGCCAGAGGAGAGGTCACAGTTTGAAATCTTGAAATCTCAAATGTATGCTGAGCGGCTGGCAAAAAGGAATCGCCGAGCAAAGCGCGCCAGAGTGTTGCCAGAGGAGGAATCAGCAGCAGCACTAACAGGTGGAGGCTTTTGTTTTACACCTGACTTACTTACATCAGTCACTTTGTTACAAGTAGGTAAACTAAACAAATTTGTTTAGAGGGAGGCACTGATCTTTGAAGGAATGGCCACTGGTGCTGGCCAGGATGCTTGTTTGCAGAGAGGAGTCCTTGCTTTTCCTGATTTTTAGGCTAATTGTTGTGGTTAAGGCTACTGGGCTCTAGTAAAAAAGATGATGCTGTGCCCTTCTGTTTACAGCCAATGTTCTGACTATTGTCTCTGTGTTAGGCCCCAAGTGGAAGAAAAAACTCTCTGTGTTCGATGAAGAGCTTACCAACACAAGCAGGAAGGCTCTGAAGCAGTACCGTGCCGGGTAATGTCTTAACTGTAGTACAGAAGTCCAGACTTTAGTAGGTGGGATTTTTGTTTTTGCATATTTGGACTTTCTCAGGGGTACTTTGACTGATATTGGGGGGAAAAGGTGGGCAGAGCAGAGAAGGGATTCTTGCAAGAAGTACTTGTGCTGTTGGTGTACGTCAGTGGGTTTTGTCTTTACCTTCTTCCACTCCCCTCTCTCTTAAAAAGCCCATCATTTGAAGATCGAAAACACTTGGGTATGGCTCAGCATAGGAAAGGAGGAAACTTCAAATCCAAGTCCAGGTATAAGTCTGTTTACTTTCTTATTCAAGGGTTTTTTTGTTGTGGTGTTGGTTTTTTTTTTTCTGCTTTCTCTTTCCTCTTCTGATTGTTTAAAGGCCCTTGCTAAAATGTTTGTTGGTTCTGCAGTAGCTTACCGTCCTACTACAGGTCTGATGCTGGGGGCAATTAAGGATACTGCCTTTAGTAGCACATTCCTAGGTTTCTACTTGGGAGAGCATTGCCTAGAAAATGCTTAGTGCTGTTCCTTATCTATCATTGAGAGTTGGGCTGCTGGAATGTTATTTCAAATATCTTCTCTTTCAGGTACAAGAGAAAGTAAGAACCGTTGGTAATTACCAAATGGTAATTTGTACAGTGCAGGCATTTCAGACACACTGTCTCCAGGGCCTGGATTTCTTTGTACAGCAGGGAGACAACTTCACTAAACTGGAGTAGTTTTTTTTCAAGTTCTGGAATAGCTTTTGGGATGTTCATTAATATCTGGTGGAAGACCCTGTGGAAAAACATCTTCAGCAGCCCATGCAATAAAGGATTGGTTTGTTTTTTTGCCTAAAATGTTTGTTGTTTTATAGGATAGCTAGAGCAACAGAGAGCCTGGCTGTGTTACATCTTTCTGTCAGACTTTTAGTTCATGAAAGTTGTCTTTAGGGCAAAAACTGGAGAACATTTATTGCTTTATTCATATACTTCTGTGATCTCAATTAATATGGCTGAAAAGAATTTTTGTGGTTGAGAGCCTATTTCTACAATAGGGGAAAAAAGTTTTTCAGACTAGTTGTCACAAAGATGGTTTTGGGGAGAAGTCACAGGAATTAACAAATCTCCAAGAGGCTACTATCTGAACAAAGGCTTATGTCCAAGGGATAACTGAAAAGCAGCTGTAAGCTGAGGCAAGAAGGGAAGACTACAGTCAGAATATACAGGCTGTTCATTGTTGTATTCAATTAGTAGCTTTTTTTTTTTAGTAGAAGCAATACAGCTCCAGCTATAACCATCGAACAGGTTTACTGCAGGTTCATAAGCAGCAGCTGAATGCAGAGCATCAGCAATCACTATTCCTGATATGGGCACCATTGTACTTGTTCCACTGTGAATAAAGCAGGGACAATTCTGATCAGTAACCCATACTTAATTTCATCAAAATGTTAAACTCCTTTCAATTTTTCCATCTCCACCATCCCATCTTTTTCTCATCAGATTCCTGTAAGGAACACAGAACAATATAAGTGGCCCAGACCCAACTGTTAACTTCTGAGCTGTCAATACACATTGAGCTTTTTGCTTCAGACCTGCTCTTCTAGGGTGACCAAAGCGCAGTAGTGAAAGGTAACAGCTGCACTCCTAAAATAGACCAGTACAACAGTGACTCAAAAGTACTGGGTTTTCCAACTTTATTAAAAAGGGCAAACTTTACAAGAAGTAAAGAGAAAATGTACATAACAGAGTTTTGACAGGTGGTACTGCTCAGTATATTCCCTGAATCGGTCTTCTCACAGTTCAAAGGTACATTATAGTGTCCTATGGCCTTGGTGGACGCATGCCAGGTGGAGGGGGTCCTGGGAATAAAGGAAAGAGTTGAATATTGAAGAGGAAAGAGGAAGCAAGTCTAAACCAGAAAGAAGTTATTGCTATGGTAAAAGTGGCCTTGGGATCCCTTTTTTGGCACTGAGGCATCTACTGACAACTAGCATAGCTAGGCAGGCATTGAAATCGTCTTTCAAACATTTTATGTTATTGCTTATAGCTTCTAGGCATTTAAGGTAACCTCCACTCACCTCTCATTCCTGGGGGTGGTGGTCTCATGCCTGGTGGGGGCATTCCCATAGGAGCACCTCGGCCAGGTGGCATTCCCATTGGTGGGCCCATAGGTGGTCTCATGCCTGGGGGAGGTCCCATCATTCCTTAAGCCAGAGAAAGAACAAGCATGTGAAGTACAGCTGAATAGCCAAGGCACTAGTTGGCTATCAGAATAATCCTCCATAATACCAGATCTTCATCAGACTCTGATAAATACCTCTTTACCATCAATTTTGCCACTAACATGACCTCCTTGCTGCCTCACTCTATAGAGTAATTCCTACCTGGAGGAGGTGCTCCTCTGCTCATGGGTGGGGGAGGACCCCCACGCCCTGGTGTGTACTGAGTTGGAGCTCCTGCTATACTAGCAGTGGCTGCTGCAGCTGCAGCTGCAACTGTTCCACGACCCTGCGGTGTCATGACCTGTAAACAGAATAAATAGGTTCACAGAGAAACAGCACATCTGCTTCACATTAATAACTAAAAAATAAGATTTAAATTATCCCTTCAGAAAACTACACCAGTCTCCTCTTAACACATTAAATAACGCTACAAACTTGTAACACAATTCAATGATTACCAATTGAATTCTGTGCAAGAAGCTGCACTTTTCAAGCCTCTTCTTCAATCATGTAAGACAGAGTTCCTAGGGGGATCTAGTACCAAAAAAGCCTTGCTAGGCTCAAACTCCCTGGTAACAGAAACTAAGATTACAGTTTTTCCACTCAACCAATTTCTTGCATCACATTGGTACCGAGAATTGAAAGCCACCCCAGAATATACCAGACAACTCTTTTTTTAATGGGTCACAGCATCTCACCTGTTGGGATGGTCCTCCCACTCCTCTGACAGGGCCAGCTAATCCTGCTGGAGCCTGTGGCATGGGTGCACCAGCTGGTACTCCCCTCCCTGCTGCTCTTCCAACTCCAGGTCCTCCAGCAGCTCCAGCAAGAGGTACCCGGGCAATTCCAGTCTGAAAACAGACACCCAACAAAAGAAAGATTTATCAAAACAAAAGTCCTCAAATCCTAGCAATGCCCACAGCCCCCTTTTGTCCACTTAATGTCCAAGCCCCCAAAGGGATTAGAACTTCCTGCAGTGAAATTCATCAGACCTAGTACAGCAGCATCGGGAAGTCTAGGACAATGCTGTAGTAGCATTCTCCTGCAAGGAAGCAAGTTTATCAGATGCCCCTTCCCTTTCTCCTTAGTTCTATGCTCATTCTCCTTACATCTTTCGGAGGTGGCCCTTCAACTGTCATGGACACCAGGTTTTCTCCTCGCAGCAACACAAGACCAAGGACTCGTTTCTCTTCCCGTTCTGGCTGTTTTGAGTTTTTAGGTCTAGTGAGAAGAGAAAGAAAACATTGCAAGGCAGGGGGACAAAAAACAAACAAACAAAAAAAATCAACGCTGCTCTTTGAATTTGCAATAGAATATATGACTAGGTTACTCTAGAGAGGATAACCTACCATAAAAACCACTTTTTAATGCACCTAAGCTAAGTACATAGAGAAGTCTAAGTACAAGATGCGTATTGTCTTTGTGATTTTTTCCTCATGATGCCTAACTGTTACAGTGACTACGCTAGCATCAGATAAAGCTATATTTTGGTTCTTAGGAAAGACTGAAACAAAGTGCCCCCTGAACCTTTGGTAGCTTGTGGATTTGACACATGAAACTAAAGCCATGACTGCTTCTGCAGAACCCGCCGGCAGACGTCGCCTAGCAGCTGCACCTGCCCCGAGCGCGCAGACGGCCCCGCGGCCTTCCGCCGCAGCACAGCTGCGGGGCCGGGCAGCGGGGCCAGAGGCGGAGCCGGGCAGCGCCCGGTGCGGGCCGCGCTGCTCACTTGATCTTGCGGAACTCGTCGCAGTCGCAGAGGATGAGGTTCATGTGCTTATCGAAGGCCTTGAAGGTGCCGATGAAGACGCGCCCGTCCTGCAGGATGCACCGCATGCGGTAGTCGATGTGCTGCAGCATCTTGCTGCTCTTTCCCACCGTCTGCAAGAGACCGCGTTACACCGAACGCCGGGGCGAGGCGGAGCGGGCCTCACTGCACCTAGGCCGCGTGGGCCCCCTGGCCGCGTGGGCCCCCTGGCCGCGCGGACCCGCCCGAACGCTCGGCTCACCATGGCTGCAGCTCCCCGTGCTCCCTCCTCCTGCCGCCGCCGCCGCTACTCGCTCCCACAACACCACTCGCTCCGCCGGAAGCTCCTACGCGTAGCGCCCGCCGCTTCCGCCCGCCCGCACGCGGCTGCCCCGCCAGTGCCGCGCACCGCCCTTTCCGGCGCGCGATGGACGCATTTCCGGGGGTGGGGGCGGCCGCGTGGGGAGCTGCGCAGTGGGCCGCGGCCTCGCTCTCGAGGGGGCGGGTGTCGTGCGCCGCCACGGCACTGCTGCAGGGTTCCCTCCCGCCCCGTGCGCAGCGGTGGGCAGAGCTGCAGGGAACGCAGCTCTGCGTAGGCCGGTGGAGCCCCGGCCCTGGGCGTAGGCCGGTGGAGCCCCGGCCCTGGGCGGTCGCAGCCGGTCTCGGAGGAGGGGCACCGTTGGTACGGGGAGCTGACGTGAGCCCTCCCGCGGCGGTGCCAGAGGGGCGCAGGCATAAGGGATACTCAGTTAACGTAATTCATCTGGGCTGCCGATGCCGGCTCTCACGCACGAGGAGTGACGGGACCGGCGGACGGCGCGCTCTGCCCCAGCGGGGTCGCGCCGCGCCGGGGCGTGGTCGGCCGCCCGCGGTCTCCATGGCAGCGCTGCGGATGCGTGCCGCGTGTGTCGCGGCCAATCGGCGGTGAGGCGGCTGAGTGACAGCTGGCGGCGCCAGTGGCCAGCAGCGCCTTGGCGGAGCCGCGGGAGCTGCCGGACGGCCGGAGCA
>Ga0181612_122782_pt1 | contig 15929 bp, 10 predicted proteins | sample HoacroProtozoa21_FD_119630 | JGI IMG/M metagenome (GOLD analysis project Ga0181612, IMG submission 119630) | Hoatzin crop microbial communities from Cojedes, Venezuel. Combined Assembly of Gp0051906, Gp0051904, Gp0051908
ACTCATAGTGTTCTTCATGAATTAAATATGGCACCTAGTAATTCAATGACTACAGTAAGGCTGGAATTTTAGCTCAAATAATACATTGATTAAATTCTGCCCTCAAGAGTTTCAGTTTTCAGTATGACAAAGGTTGCTTTGATTATCTCACACCTGCATTATCTATGTATTAGGGTTTAAGTACAGTGCCCTGATTTGGAAGGCATGTGGAATCGTGCCTGTCATATATAATCTATACACATATGCACAAATTAAAACCCATTGAGCTGGATTCCCTGGTGCCTCCCTGGAGCTCAGCTGGCATAGCTGCACTGAAAATTGGTCCCATTATCCAGAGACAGACAATCACTTCTTGCCTCTGTCTTCCCCGCCCCCTCCTGTTGTCCTTCGTGGGGCCGCTTGCTGCATGGTTTGTGAGCTGCCAGCGCTTTGTTGCGGGGACCGCAGCCTTTGAATTGCTCCTGCCACTTTGCTAACACTGCCAGAAGCAGAAGCATTTGCTGAACAGCATATTATTGATAATTGCTTTAATTTGGTCTCCCCATCTCTGCCAGGCTTCCATGCAACAGAAGAATGCAAAGCAAACCTGGATGAGCTCTTTTAGCAGTCTATATAGAACAAGATTCATTTCACTTCTAGACTCCTTAGCTTGAAGTTTAGCACAAATTAGAACATGTACTAACAGGTTACAGTGCAAGAAAGTGTGGTCTTAACCAAGCATAGCTTGCATCTTCCTGAGGACAACAAAACTCGGATTTTGGGCCAGCTGCTGGGGACCTCTACACAGCAAATGTGGTGCAGCTTTAGCCTGGATATGCTTACATAAACACCTGTGAAAACCCACTACGAAAAACAAATAAAGAGGGTATAAACCCTCAGGAAACACTGGTTACCCACTAGTCACAGTTCCTGCAGCTTTCTACTTTATGTCTTTTGCAGAAGTTCAATCTCCTGTTCGCTAAGCATGTTCGTACAGCCTTGAAAGAAAGCTGCTTGCCTGAAGTCCAAATTACTTCATCTTTGCTGCTGTTTTAACCTGAGTTAGTTATCTTAGGTTAACAGATTTGAGTTAAAGCTTAGACTTCTTCAGTGTTTTGCAGTACTGATACATCATATAACAGACTTTTAGAACATATTAACAGCCATTAGCTAAAGCATTTCAACATGACAGCTACATCCTAGGCTAGACAAAATGTGACTGACAGATTAAACAACATGAAAAGATACCCAGGTTGGCAGACACATGATGAAGGTGCAGACCACCTGACCAGTTCAAATTCATTGTCAGGGCAGATATACATGGAGGCAGCTCTCTGTCCGTCGGATTATGTTCAAACAGCTGAGGTGAGCCTTGCCTCAACTGTGAAAAATCAAAGCGGTATTTGCAAACGCTTGACGGCATCAGCTAAAAAAAGTATGATGCACAGAGCACATTATAATGCTAGTCACGAGATCCTGAAAAAGTTTCCAAATCTTCAGATACAGGGGAAAAAAAAAAAAGATTCATATTCACCTTTGCTGGCAAAAATCAGAGAAGCAAAATTCCAGCAAATGGGTGCAAGTGCATAGAGCTAGTCTGGACTTGAAATAAGACTGATTTCAAGTACATTAGAGATCCCATCTGAATGCTTTGCACAACTCGTTACAGGCTTTGATTTTGTGAGCTGAAGGCAAGAGCCCATTTCCTCTATGCCGAGCACAACTAATAAGAGCTACAAAATGGTGCTGGCTGCCTGACAGGCCATAATACTTTTATCCTCTGACCTTTCTGAGAAAAAGACCAAGGCTGGCATAGATGCACACTTGCACATTTTTTCCATCATATAACATATTAACCCGATGCAACTAATTATTACACTGTAAACACAATTTTATTTTGATGTTTAGCATTTCTCAGAATGAGAAACACCTTCTGCTACTGAGTTTGTAAATATACACACTTTTTAAAAATCTTGCTTGTAAATGGGTCTTCTTATAAGTAGACTATATTTTGCATGCTGTGTTACCTCCCACACCAAATGTAGACATTAGAGTGTGACATATTTGGTCTGTGTGTTCTGTGCAATATACATTCTCACTACAAGATACATGGCCTACATACTAACCCCACCTGGAACTTCGGGGGAAAAAATATATCAGACTTGGAAGTTTAAATTAGGTGCCCAAATAAAATATCTCATTTTCAAAGGCAGGGCTCTATATCTTAATTAAATAATCAAATTTGAATTAAGGTGTTTGCCTCCTTTTAAAAAATGTTGTTCATCTGACCACACTTGTAATGGCAAACAGCTCAAGCCACTAAAATCAAAGAGTAGGCTAATTGTAAGAGGTTAAAGCATGCAAAGGACTTGACTTTACAAGCCCTTCATATACAAAACTTCCACTGCCTGCAGGATCAGGGCCTCACATGGGCATCCAAGTCCTTCCTAGTTCTTTCGGTTCTTTTTCTCATGCTGGAAGAGCTAGGTTGCCATCTGGCACTGGCTTGCAGCAGCTGCACAAAGTAAACTTAAGCAAACATATTGGCACAGGTGTGACTAACAATTAGAGGGGGCAAGTACTACATTTTAATTTATCTAAACAAAACCTTGTGGGGAGTCTGCACCTCTGAGTGCATGTCAAATCCTGTCTTTCCAGCTCTAAAATTTATTCTTCAACCTCAGTGGTCTGGAGCACTCCTGGGCATATTTTGGGTTAAACGTTTAAGATTAAACTTTTTCTCTTGAACCATGCATAGTCCAGTCAACATAAATATATATAGATATCTCTTACTTAAAAAGCTCTTTTGATAAGTTCAGTAAAACACTTGGATTTTTCTAGTTTACTTGAATGCACTAGTACTTTTAAAGCTGCTCCCCCAATAAGCCTTTCTGTTTAACTTGAAATAAAATTTGGCTCAATTATGCAACTGAAGAAATAAACTTGTTCGCACAGAAGAAAACAATAAACAGTTCACAAGTTGGAAAAGGTATTTTAACGGCCTTAGAAAGACGAGGAAGTTACTAAGTATAGCCATATTGTCCACAAAAGTGACTGAGATCTTTGAAGGTCTTTCCATGTGTCTCTTGGAACACGTGTTGAACAAATCTCTCAAATAGCAGAGGAGAAGCCAGTTTTCTCTTTGCACCACAGAAGTATGTTCTTTCTAGGCTCCCGATGAGGAATTTTTATCCCATGGACGTGAAATGCAGAGCTCTTTTAGAGCCCTGCTACTTGTGACTCACTTGCAGAGAGTGACCAGGTTAATTTGACTGTGGTGAACATGTGAAGTTCTAGGAAGTGGTTATCAAACCCTTGGTTTCCTCAAGGCCAAACAGTTCAACTTAGTTGAGCCCGTTAAGACTGAGAGCCCAGACACTGAACTGATTTCATTCAGGAGAGAGCACAGGCTCTTTAGATCTGAGAGATCGGACAGGAAGATAAAGAAAGCTGCCCCATGTGTGTGGTTTTGTCTTTAGACAGGGTTACCAACTCTACTTGTTTCATCTCTCACCCTGCTGCTTTGGGGATTTAACTACCATAACCGCACACATGCAGTGACCATTACCTGTGATTCTTGTGCAGAGCAACCACCCTGCTTTGTATGCACAACGAAACCATTATCACAGGTACCTCAGACTCTGCTCACCTGTGGTAACTGGCAGTTACTGTGGTTGCTCAGAGCAAACATCTGTTCTTGAGCAGTAAGCCTGGAGTACCCTGAACATGCACAAGGCCTAATGCCCATCCACAATCAACATCACAAGTGCAATAAGTCTCACAAGTTCCTACCGTACTGTTGCACAGAAATATAAGCAAGCATGTTAGCTGGGTCTGTATCCTGGGTGTCCAAGTAATTTACACTGCCTGAAGAAAATGCTGCCAGAGGTGCTGTGGGTCAGGGTCTGCCTCCTAACAATGAACACAAGAAAACAGAGCATCTCTGAGCAGGTCCTGCCTCCCAGACCTTTGGGTCAGACTGCGATAATCCCAGTGCAGGAGAGAGTAACTTACAGTTTGGTCCAATAAGCCACATAAAGCTCAGTGAGATCCCCTTTTCTCAGCCTCAGTCCTTTCCTATCAGCCACTGCCAGGCAGGGGGAGTGGAAACAGAACAGCATGCAGAAACTGGCTCTATGGCAGCTGGCAGCTTTCCTCCTCCAGAGGGATTCCTTAGTGGCCATTGGCAAGCACAATTCAATCCACTGCATCATCTGAAAAATTAAGTCTGATAAACTAGAGAAAGTTGGTGATGAGAGGCAGAACCTGGGACCTCTCTGCAAGTCGCTCCTCAGATGCACAGGTCCTCCCTCCCACCACAACCTTCTGGACCTGTAAGATCTCCAAGCAGGTTTTGATCAAGGTCCAGGTAGATATGAAGATTTGTACGTGCCATGAGGTCAGCTGAATGATGCCCAGTCAAGAAGTCAACAGGTGTTGGCTTTTCCAGAACCAATGGGAGGCAGAACACATGCCAAAGGTGAGCCAGGTAGCAAAAATCGTAACGTATGTAACAATAACACACACCAAGCCCAGTCTGCTGTGCTACCGAAAGAGTGCATTAATCTGGAGACTAGAACAATCAAGCCAGCAGTTAGAAAAAAAAAGTACCTCTTGAGACTCATGCCAAGCCAACAGAAATGCTGCTTATATTCTTACAGCTAGCATCCAAATAACTGATCGCATTTCATCACGAAAAAACATGTTGCTATTGCCCGAGGCAAGCACAGAATCTACTAAGGAACCAAATGGGAACAAATGAGATATTAAGCCTGAACTCGACGAGCAACATTCCAGTTCCTGCTGTATTTTTTGGTGAGAAGTGTATTAGGAAGGCAGATTATTCTACGGAATTTGCTACTTTTCTGTGAAATTTACCTAAGTGTCACAGAGTGCAACCCAGAAGATCAGGAGAGGTTGTGTATGTATCTCTGGCCTTTGAAGGCTAGGTCAATACACCGAGGAACACAGCTCAGGGTCTCTCTGACTTGTCTTTTTTATTTATTTTGGTAGAAAGGGATGAGCAGGTATGGATACATGTGTGTATATCTCCTTGCAAGTATTGGGAGCTAGGATAAACTGAGAAATACCACAGGCAGAAATGAAATGAAGCGATTTAAAATGTGTGTTAACACAATGATCATGAGACCTGCTTTGAAAGAATATGTTGTACAAGAACAAGGTACTTATTCTTAGCCCAGGAGAAAATTCACATGTGGTACAAGCTCTTTTGTTATCAATAGGAGTGTGTTCTTCACCAGCTCATAGACAGACTCTAACAAAACAACCTAAATCATTCCTATGGTAAAGAGAGCCAGTCACCACAGCTACAATAATGTTACTTTTCTGTTTTCCTACACCAGTGAAAAAGTATCCTCAGCTTCTGTGAGTGCAGTGAATTAAATTGCTAAGGGATTACAGACTAGCAGCATTTCTAGGACCAAATTCATCACACATACCTCCATTCACTCTAGAAAGTCCCCGGGGCAACTCTTGCATCTCCTTCCTATCTATATCGAGAGCTCGGTGTATTTCTCCCTCCTCCTAGTCGTGTTTATTTCTCCCAACAGTGGTGTTTCTTTCCTGTCTGAAGATAAGTAATTCACAGTGTTACCACATAAAATTCTTAGCACAGATGAGTTTAGTGTCCTATAAACTGTCCATCAAAACCAGGGTTTTGCTCTGCAGACATTTGTGGAAGTGCTTGAAGCTGTGATGGCCTGTTGTTTCCAGTCTCTCATGCCCAAACAGTTACAGTTCTGCCCACTGATGCCTAAAACATTCCCTAAAATACCTGCATTGATTAGACATAGCTTTTAAAAACTAACACATCCAAGCTGACAGACAGACAATAATAACTGTGTGGCCTCACAACCTTGACCAGCAGACAAAATAGAGGCATCATAGCAAAGCCTTGCTATAATTAGTTTGCAACAGTTTCAGCTTTCCTCATAGCAACAATCATAGATTGCATGCACTTTGGGGCAGGGCTCCTTTTTTCCCCTGTCTATTTAATTTTCAATTTAATGATCTCTAAAATCAGGAAAAAAAAGTCAGCAGTTCAGCACTCAAGGCTGCAAAACGCCAGGACCTCCCCAGTGCTGAACAGGAACAGAACAGAGAGGAGGAAAACATTGCTTAGGTGCGAGCCACTTGCCTGACATGGACAGCAAGCAAATACTCCTGTGCTTTGTAAGCAAACCTGTCAAGTCTCATGCATAAAACTCATTCAGCTGACTTCTGTCTCAATTTATCACAGCGGCACCAGCAGCTCACCTACTCCAGACCAGTGGTCCTAGAGCAGAAGAGACGTGGTTGCACTGTCAACCAGCAAAGGCTGTGCCTCCCACTTGGCCTCTTCCCTCCCTTCCTTCCAATACGCAGGCGAAAAGGACCCATGCTGGAAGAGACGCTTTCTAGGGTTGCAAGCCTTCCCCTGCAGTACATCTTGATCACATAATATGATGTTGCTGAAGAAAGACACATAACCCAAAGAGGTGTGCCCTCACAGTACAAGCCAGTGCCTGCTGCTGCACAGGCTGAACAAGATGAAAACAACAAAGCCTACAGAAAGCATTCTAATTTCCCATGCAACTCTGGACAAAGACTTGAGTCTGATGCAACTCCCACCTCTCAATTTAAAAAACGAGAGGAGATTATTTTCAAACTTAAAATATGAGTGAAGACTTCATTAATTGCATTTCAAAAATCAAATACCCAAGGAATAGGGTCTGTCTACTTAGCCATGCTGAACAGGAGCTAAAGGTACCGGTTCTGTAAGAGGCATCCTCAGACCCTGCTGACTAATATGACTGTGGCACTTCCAGGTACTTTACAGTGTGTCCTGTTTGGTTTCGTAAATTTAGCCTGAGACAAGGCATTTACTTCAGTTTGTGCATCACAAAAAGACTAAAACTGTTTGTAAGATCATTGCATGCTGTGACAAATGGGCATGGGAGAATGCAAAACACAAGTTATGCCTCTGTAAAGACTGCGCACTCCCCCTCCCCCCCTCCCCCCCTGTTAAATCTTGGTATCCATTCCTTTATCTTACTTCCAGATGAAATAAAATAGTCGGAGAAATAAAACACGGGCAAGTCTTGGAATGGTTAATAGATCGATATGAGGAACACAGGTTCAGATTGCAAATAAACTGCCCCAAGGCTCATTACAGTCACGTTTAACAGTGACCCCTAGTGTTGTTCGGCAGCATCTTTGCTTTTTGTTGGGTTTTAGGCAAAGAATATGAAATGAACCAGACTAAAATAAACCTGCCTTTATGCTGCACGACCGTATCAATGCTCAGCCTCGCAAGGGTCCATAAAAATCCAGCCGAGAGAGTAACACTATGTTGCTGTGTATCAGTTAGCCATTTCTCTTTAGCTTTAGGACTGTAAAGACCAGGTTTCCAATGTCTGGCTGAGGATTGGAGGATTATTTCACAGTTTATAAAAAATAAGAACCAAGAAAAAAACATTCACAAAAACTTCCATTGGCACATATTATGGAGATCTAGATGGCAAATTCATTGACAACATTTTATTTCAACAGCATCTCACTAAGGAATTATCTTCTTTTTGCAGCCGAGCCTATTGTTAAGAATATGATCAATACTTTGTGTTATTATTCGTATATTTACATTATTTACATAGTGCAAAATGTCATGGCATAGTATCTATTTTGGCAGTAGCTGAAGTCAAATTTGGGCATTTCAAAGGATATTAAATGCTGGCTAGCTATCTCTGATGAGAGCCATGTAGGACTGCCAGAAAGGGAGAGACTGAGCCATATCTAAAGACTGGAGCAGGAGAGTAAAAGGCAAGGAGAGGGGGAATCTGGAAATAAGTAGAAGAGAAACTCCAGATCTTAGGCATAATGGCCACATGAGTAAACATACTTGCAGAAATGAAGCTAGAGAAGATGGTGAACTTTATGACAATTTTGTTATCTGTGAGAAACATTAAAGACAGAATGGGTACAGGTTTCCACTCACTACAATTACCTCTGCAAACCCAGACTAAACAATATGTAGCCGTAATTACGTGTGAAGTGTCTAGTTTGACTTGACTTTAACCAAGTATTTCCATCAGCAAGCCCTAAATAAATAAATAAATCAGGGGGAGGGGATAAAAAAAAAAAAGAAAAAACTATCAAAACAAGACCAATTCTACTGTGTATTGCACTTTGGTACTTACATAGCAATTTGGATCAACAGAAGAGTTAATGATATGAAACTTTTTTAAAAAAAAAATCACTAACTAATACATATCTTCACACATTTATTAGACCTACAGTGGAATACAAACTACAAAAGCCATCCTGCTTTAAAACAAAGAACAACAAAAAGAAAACAAAAGAAAAAAGGGAATTTGCAATAATGGTTATGAAAAATAAAAGTGTTTTAACTCTGCAGGTAACTATTGAAAGCTCAAAACATCTCTTAATCTCCCTGTGTCAATTTCCACTTAGACTAAGGATCAATTGCAAATTCTCGGTTTTCCAAAAGAGCAGAAATTCACACACAAACACAAACCCATCACCTGATTAAAGACTTGCACAATAACACTAGAGGGCAGGAGAGCAGCTTTTAAATTAAAGTCTTGCCATTTCAACAGTTCGGCTGGCTAAAGGTGTACTGGAGAACTCCTCTTTCCTAAGGGAACAAAATGGAAATAAGGTATTTCTGTTCTTATATACTAATTACATCTGCTAAAAGTATCATGACTTTTATTCCCACGTACTATCATAAACAAAGCCGTCCAAATTGGAGCTGAAAAAATTAGCTTACAATAAAATATCCTTTCACTAACACTCTTTTTAAACATAAGCCAGCATCCCTCCAGCCATCTATTTCACTTATGTAATCTTGACTGGCAGATTTAGTTAATGTTTCATTAAGCTTTTCCTCCTCCTGAAAAGGAATTTTATGTATTGTTTGATATATCATAGTCAATTGTAATGAGTTCTTCAGTTTCACTGACCTTCTTTCCCCATCCATCTGCTGAGGACCATCAGATTCTGCTCTCACAACTAATTTCCTTGATACAGACAGTCAAGCAAACAGCCTCTCCTTGGTCGAAAACATCTCTGACTGTTGTACAAGGAAGATGTGATCTTATCTGGCCTCAGTGATATTAAGCATCTATGACCAAACATAGTATTTCACAGAACCACAGGCTGGTTGAGGTTGGCAGGCACCTCTGGAGGTCATGTGCTCCAACCCCCTGCTCGGGCAGGGCCACCGAGAGCTGGTTGCCCAGGACCATATCCTCTGGACAGGTTTTGAGTATCTCCAAGGAGTGAGACTCCACAACCTCCCTGGGCAACCTGTGCCAGTGCTCAATTACCCTCACACTGAGAAAGTGTTCCCTGCTGTTCAGATGGAACCTTCTGTGCTTCAGGTTGGGCCCATTCCGTCTGGTTCTGTCGCTGGGCTCCAGTGACCACAATATTTGTTTATTTATAAGATGCAGAGACATGCATAGCTGTTTGTCAAATCACAGCATTTTTAAATCTGCAAGCTGGCACTAAAACAAAGAAACCAAAACCAGTTTGGAACCTCAGGTTAGGAACTTCTGCAGTAGTCGGCACTATGGTAAAATAGGAGCGCATAGGGTCCTCCTGAACAAATCACAGGCTCAATAGCCAGTCACAAGACAAACCATGCTCAGTTCTCTCTCCCTACGCAACACAAGTGTCTAGGGATGCAAAATGAACAGGGGATTCACACCATGAGCACAAATCTGTCAAAATGCAAATGTGATCATGCAAAATGCCAAACGCACCTGCAAGAACAGTTGTTGCGATCTTTCTAATATTTAGATAACACGTGAGTTTTTGTCTGCCTGTCGTGGGAACGCATTCATTTTTTTTTTCTTTTTTGCTAAAAAGTTTCCATGAAATGGTGAAATGCTTCTCTGACACAAACGCTGATGCATGGTTCAGTACGGAAGATTCAGTACAAGGACTGCAAAGTGATTAAAGCAGCTTTTTATTTTGGAAGCTAAATAGCTAAATAAAAACAAGTCCTGGCAAGAGATTCAAGGGATTAAGTTCAGCATCTCAGTGGAGCTGTTGATTAGGCAAAAATACTGTTTTTATCCTCTGAAATGAAATTCTCATGCATTTCAGCAGAATAACAAAACCATACAAGAAAATAGAATATGCATATACCGTTATCGTGTCTTTGAAAAACCTATAAGCTTCAGAGCAACAGCAATGATAGGAGTTAAAAGACAACCTTCAGAGGGTAAAGTTAATGGCAACAACTAACACGGGGAAGGAAAAAAAAATGCAACAAAAACTCATTCCAAAGATGCTACAAAAGTGCTTTTCAAGGAAACCAAAAGTTGAAGAATACATACTTGCATTAATTTTAGCTATTTTCTGTTTCATGTGCGTTGCATCTCACACAGCCATTGATTCCATTTCTTTATGGAACTGAAGGATAAAGTGCCAAGGTGTAACAATCTTGGTATAAGAAAGCTGCATCTGTCTGGTACAGTGACCTGAGAAAAGTAGAAGTTGTTCTCTGTATATAATTGTTTCAAACATTGCATCTTAGTAACAGAATAATGAAAGTCCATATTTCTTTAAGAAGGAAGGCCAACAAACTGGATTTCACATCTGCTAACCAGAAAACATGCCATGGATTTTCTTGTCCATGCTGGTGATGAACTGCAGCAGTGAGCAGTCCTGTTCTCTGTTAAGGGAGATGAATAACAAGCTGTACAACTGCTCAAACTACAGTCCAAGCAATACGTGCTAGGTCTCATAGTCAACAGATAAAGTTTTCACATTACTCCCTACTTTACTGTCCCAAAGTCTAGAGAGCAATCTCTTAACCTAGCAGATACATTCCTATAATACACAGCATGCATCTTTCAAGTAAATATCAGATTTTTACTTCCAATGAAATGTCAGACTGAACAAAACTATGCCTCAACCCCAAAGTACTTAAAATATCAGAGCATGTATTATGTTGCATTACTTATGGTTCACAAGCCTGCTCTAGCCTGCTTCCTCCTGCCTCCCTGTATCCAACTATCTGACTGCTTTCTGCTCCCATCCCTCTGCTGTGTCAAACAGTAAGAGCTACCGTTACGGCATGCAACGTAATTTTTTGCTTCCAGATTCCTCTGCTGCAGCCCTGAGCATGAAAACATACACACCTGAGCTATCCCTCTACATCTTTCAGTTCCAGATAACGAAGGGGTAGAGGGAGATGAGATTTTTAAAAGTTCAGGCCACTAAGTCCCACTACAAGGAGGACTCTACAGACTATTTTGGGAACCCAGATACACAGCGCACACGTAGACACACAGGACAGGATCCAAGCCCCTAAACATGGGCATCTGGTGTCAGTTTAGGTATTGCTGTGAATTCATCTGGCCTCCCAACCCCAGACCGGGAGGGCAAGGCACTTCGGCAGACTAATCCCATACAGATGTCATAGATACTCTACAGCAACTGAGATAATACTCAAATTTAACTACACTCCTACATGTGGAGAAATTAATCAAGGTCCTAGGGTAGACTCCATTTGATATTAAGACACATGCGTTTGGGTAACTATGAGATAGGTGCTTAATGTCTATTCTAGTCAGTAGAAATCTAAATAACACAACCAATGGAGTCCAGAGAGCCAGTCAGCTTCCCCTAACACGGACCATTTGTTTGATCAGCTGAATTATTACTGTTTTTGCTCCACTGACAATGGAAACTTCCAGGTAAATGGCAAAATCTAGACCGATGGCAAAGCAAGCCAAGAGCATCTCTTCTGCTTCCCAGTAGATGTAGCTTGGCTCGCCACCTTTACTATTTTTGGACTATGGCTACATAGACATCGCAAGAGAGGAAGTGTATTACTTTGCATGCTGGCCAATGTAACTGATTCAGGTGCTTCTCAAGAGAAATCTAAGGGATATAATATTTCAAAGAAAATCGTAATGAAGCAGAAAATAACTCCTAGGGCTAAGTCTTACTTCTACACATACTCACACAATTTCTTTAAACTTACATAAAGAGGAGCCTAATTGTAGCTAGCAGCACAGCTTTATAATAAAAGTTGCCTTTTGAGGTGCAAATATTTATTTATTTCTCAGTATTAAAATTTATCCTGAAGGCTTTACATTTTAGTGTGAGCAGCATGAAGAAGTGAAAGAAAATTGTATTTTCTTCACTTCCTTAAAACAGTTTTGTCTTTGTTGGCTTCTGAGCAAGAAGGATTAAACATGCTTAAGCTCATCCTTGGCACCTCCGATAGCCATAATGGAGTAATACTGCATGTATGAGAGAGAGAAATCAGCATGAAATAGGCCATTCTTCTAAAGTTAAACTCTTGGGAAAACCAAAGCCAAATGTGATCTTGGTTATTCTGATACAATCAATGGGACTCGCTCCTCACCACTGCAATGAATCTAAACCTGCTGCAGAGAACAAATATAAATACCAAGATTTTTTATTTTGGAAAATAGACCCAAACAGCCAGTAGGTTTGTATCATCTAGACAACCACAGGAAGAAGAATGTTCTACAAGCAGCAGACCCAACAAAGGCTGGTTTCCTAGGGACTGAGCCACGTGCCCCCACACATGATTTTCCAAGTCCCAGCTTCCCTTTCTCCACAATACCTTCAGTCCCTGTTCTCCCATGTCCTGGAAGCCTCTTGACGCAGCCTCTGATTGCGATCCCGAGCTGTACACACCCTCACTGGACTGCTGTCCACATCCACCTCCGTGCATTCCATGGATGCTCACAGCAGGTCAAGTTCAGTCCATTTACAGATTCAGGTTTTTTAGACCCATCCAAAATCAAAAGAACACCTCTTTTTCCATCTTCCTACCCTGAAGTTTAGCCATGCTGTGGGCACCAGAGAGTGAGTCACACCACGGGAGCAATTCTGACAAAAAAAGACCCTGCCTTTGTGAAGTGGGGACTGCCAAAGGTTGCACCCTGGCAGGTCTGCGGTATTTATACACAGGGTTGGAAACGGGAGCCCACGTCGGTTTGGAGTTGCAGGGATCCAGAGGAAAAGCTTCAAAATGAGGGCAGTAGAAGGCCACTCTCATTTTCCACTTATCTGGACAAAACGGCTGAATCAGGGGCTGAAACCTTCCCAGAAAGACCGAGACCTGCTCCTGGGGCATTTTGGGGAACCTCTCCCACCTCAGCACACGCCACTGTTTCAGAGGCCTCACTTCAATTACAATACTCACGCCAGAAACGTCGCTTTTCCAATTTCAAAGAAAACTTTTTTCACATACAAACTCAAAGCGAACATACCCACTTTAACTGTATCAGGTTTACATGTGCAAGCATCAAACTGACTCAGAAACAGTAATTTAAAAGCAGCAGGAGAAAGCTATGTGCTAGCACCAGCATATGGTGCCTATAGGTATTTTTAGAACAAAAGAAAGAAAAAAAGAAAGAAGGTTCTCAATGTAGATAAAAATACAGAAACTTCCACCAAGTGAGAAAGTTTCAATATGACTGTGGAGCCCTCCCCTTCCTCTCAAGATTTAAGATATTAGAGTACGAATTGGTAAAGCAGTTTAACTGACTCTCTAAACCTTCACAACTCTTTTAAGTACTACCAGCAAAGCACTAGATATATCAACTCCACTTAACCATGAGAGTTGTGTTTGCTACTAGCTTTGAATTTGAAAGAGAAACTTATATATTATTTGAAACTACTTAAAATTCAATTTTCCCCCTGTTCACAGCTAAAATAATTTTTAAGCTCCAACCACCAGTTCACAAAGATCTTGGTGTTCACAGCATCGTGCATCAGCCCCACACTATTTGCCCACACACCTACATCAATCCCAGTGAAGAAGCAAAATTTTGTAGTCTGTCCACAAGGACACTCTGTTTGAATGACCAGCTGCTTCACGAGTGATGAGGTCAGAGCAGCTTCCTGTGGCAGAAATGGGATTGGAGCCCACCTGAGCAGAGCCCACTGGAGCAGCACTAACATAGGCTCCCAGCGTAGCTCAAGCAGCCATTTCTCAAAGCTCCCAGAAACAGCTCATTCAGACAAGCCAACTTTTCAGAAGAACACAAGAAAGCAGCACATAACACACAGACATTACAGAGCCACCTGAAGTGATGCACTCTGCCTTGACAATCTAAGAACTATATAGATGCTAACAAAGTAATCACATACTCTATGTGCGTTTCCATGCCTCAGTTTCCTCACCTTCACAGAGGGTTCCTCGGGCCCTTCCAAGGTCCTGCAGATCACAAGTCCCCCCTATGCTTCAGACCAGCTCCCTGTGACTACGGCTGCTCGTAACCATCACCCATCCCCAACAAGAGCATTTCTGCTCTTCCAACCCCCACACTTCCTGTGCACCTTTTTTTTCTTCCCCAGCCAAGACTTTCATCTTAGAGGTTAGAACCAACTCCTAATTTTTTTTTTTCTGCATTTGATAATGTTTCAAACTCGGTCCTCTGCTGAGACTTAAGTCCATCTTGTTCTTCTCTGAGTTGCTGCAGTTTGCCGCCCTGATATCTCACGCTGAATAAGAAGCCACTGAGCTCTGGTGAGTTACCATTACACCTAGTCTAAGGGGAAATGTGCCACTTCTGAGCAAATTTGGCCTCCATCACTCAGCAGTGTCTAAATAGTATAAAAATCTCACTCAAACATCTTTTATTCAACATGGAAAGATCCACAAACTGACAAATACATATGGTGTTAACTGTAATGATTTCAAAGACATTTTAAACCAACAAATGCAATGAGTAGAATGGTGGCACCCATGACAAGCAACAGAGCTGAAGGTACAGAATCTTGATTGTGTCCTCTCTTCTGCCACAGGCAGCCATAGGAGCTACTTAGACACCTGAAGGTGCCTTCAGGAAAGATGAACATGATGACAACACTCATTAGATAGGATCAGTTGATCTAAAAAAAACAGTAACAAAAGGATTTGTCCCTTCATTACACAACCTGATAGAAAGATGAACAAGAATTTTGCTTTTCTCAAGATCTCCATTGTCAAAACATGAAAAAGTAGGAGACCTACAAACACAGTTGAGTAAACAGAGCAAAATAAATCTATGTTTCACTGCATGGATAAAATGGGTATCTGCCATCTGCAGCACACACTCAACAACCCCAGGGAAGAAACGGTCCCAAAGGGTGACACAGCGTGAGGTGAAAAGCCAACCTAATTAATGACAGGTGGAGACCACTGAAGTCAAACAGTTTTACATCAAAGTGCGGCTACTGCAAATAGATCGAGAGAGGGCACGTGGATCCTACTCCTCTCGCATTGATACCGTTTGCTTGTGGCCAGCAGCCATCGCTGTGTCCCTCCACACGCCGTAGCTCTGATGCAGGGTTTCCCTCTCCGTCGAAGCACCCATGGATGGTTGCTCTGCTTTGTACCAGGCAGACGCGCTCCAAGACGTATCGGCCAGCACCTGAACTATTTCAAATCAGGCTTTTTCATTAATTCATTCCCATTAACCGTTTTTCAGCAGTAAACGCTGACATTTTTCAGCAGTGTCCCAGCGGATAATGATTCCCTAATCTGTGCGGTACCAAAAATGCCTGGGCGATGAAGGACTTAGGGGAAAGCTCCCCACGAGATGCCTGACGCCTCCGCTAAGTATTTCCACCTCAAGGCCGCAGCAGCCAAAGAGGGGTGGCGGGGCAACGGGTCTCTCTCTATAGGGAGAGGGGCCCTCACAGAGGCAAACCTCCACCTCCAAACGGCGGGGAAAAGCCTCAGAATAAATTTACTGTGGGGTAGGGGCGGGCGGCGGAGAGAAATGTGAAATTTTGTCTCCCCGGCCCGGCGGCCGCAGCGCTCCCGGAACGATGCGCTCGGGTAGCTGTTTCCGGGCGAGAGGCAGGGAGGTGGGGAAGAGAGGCAGGCGAAGGCGGGGGGCGGGTTTGAGCGCGGCACCGCCGGGCCGCGCGCCGGGCCGGGCGGGCGG
>Ga0181612_152979_pt1 | contig 15928 bp, 6 predicted proteins | sample HoacroProtozoa21_FD_119630 | JGI IMG/M metagenome (GOLD analysis project Ga0181612, IMG submission 119630) | Hoatzin crop microbial communities from Cojedes, Venezuel. Combined Assembly of Gp0051906, Gp0051904, Gp0051908
AAAATGTGTAGATGTGGCACTTCAGGACATGGTTTAGTAGCCATGGTGGTGATGTGTTGACGGTTGGACTTGATGATCTTAGAGGTCTTTTCCAGCCATAGTGATTCTACGATTCTGGAGGCTTGCAAAATGCTTACCAGGCAAAGCAAACAGGAACCGCATCGAGAGGTCACCCTGAGGTCTGCCAGTTACTGGAAGTGCTTCTGATGTTTGGTTTCGTGTCACGCAAGAGCGGCAACGTGGGACACAGCGACTCCAACCGAAACAAGCCCATGCCTGCTGCCTCTCCTCTCTGCATCGATAAGCCCTCTTCTACCCAGATGGGCAGAACCGCCCCCGGGACCGGCCCTTGGAGCCCCTGACCTCTGCACTGGCACCATGGGTGAGGAGCACCCGCTGCCCAAAACCATGCTGGGAAGCACTTATGCACGCTCGATCCCAGCCAAGCCCGGTCTCCATGGCTGGGGATCCCGGGGAACGTTCCCCTCCACCCTCGCTCAGCGGGAAGCGGCTGCCAGGCTGCTCCCCGGCACTGACGCCCTGCTCCCCGGCACAGCGCGGGCACTCCACCGGCAAGGCGGGAGGTGGAAAGCGGCTTCCTGGCCATGTGAAACTGCCTGCTTGCCCCACTGATAAAAGCAGCCGCAAAAGGTCATCTTCAAAATTCTCTGTGCACAGGCACAAACAACCTCACTGCCGGCACCTTCTGCTATTTTGCGTATCCACAAAGGCCAGATGCAGGCAGACACGCTTTCAGCAAGCGACTTCTTAGCCTGCCATTGATTATTAATCAGCAGATATGCGGTAGGCTAAATTCATGTAAATATCACAGGAAGATTTAAATGCAATTTTATTTCTTCCAAGAGTATTTGAAGGGTTGTATTTTGCCAACTTCAAATAATTCACTGAAATCACTTTTTCTTTTGGAAATAATATTTCACTTTTCAGGTATCAAATGAACTTCACTACTCTTTCTTCAGTGATAGTCTTGTTTTTAAGACAACAGAGAAACAAATTAAACTCTGGGGTTTCCCCACCCCGTGGAAAACACAAATTTGCAAATGGTTTTGTAACTGCAGTGTGCTACAAACGGAGAAGCTCAGCACAGTTTGCTGAGTTAAGATTGATAGGGGGTTCCAGCATAAAGGTGAGGTAAATCAATGCACATCACCTGTAATAAAGACTTGTAAACCGATAAGGGAAAGATAAACCCTGCTTAAATGTACAAGAAACAGCTGAGGAATTTATACACTTCTTCTATTTTCAGTAAGTGATATAAGGTAACAATGTTGTTTAGCACAGATGTCTTTGAAGCACTTTATCAGGATCAGTTATCTTGTAGAATCTTCTTCAGATAACCAACAGGTTCCTCACTAACATCGCTATCTACACAAGACCACAGAAGTATATAAAAGAATGCCTCAAAGCAAACAAGCTGATTCTCCAATTGCAGTCTCACAAACCATCAAAATCACCTCCGAGTATTATACAGCTAGCTCGCTGGTGGCCTAATGCTTGTGTTCATCATCATTTCTAACTCATAAGAGAAACAGCTTAACTACATTCATTATTCCAATATCACATTTTTAACTTTATAGTACCTGCCACAGGAAAGTTGCGTGATTTTTAAGTAGGAGGGAAATAACCATAAAACTCTTTATGCTTTTATTGTCACACTCAAAATCATCTGATAATTCCTTCTGGAGATGTTTAGATGAGTATCAGGGTAAACTATTTAGCTTTTGAATTACTCTTTGTGTCTGTCGAACTTTGTTAGAAGATGGAAACATGAACTCCTAAGTGTATCTGTATTCCTTTGCTACGATATTAAAAGAACTTTAACCTAAAAGGAAAAAAATACATATAGTGTTTCTACTATAACTTGAAAAAGGAATGGTGTTCCCTTGTCCTGAAATTATATGCAACTTCAATGATTTCTCATAGTTCACGAATGAAGTCTGCTTTCTTTTTCAGCACACCTTTGCTATTCAAAGCACATGTATTTCAGTATTTGTTCATTCAGCCCTCAATACATGCAGTTTGCCATGAAGATTTACAACCTGGAATATCATTAGCAATTACTACAACAAGCTGTATTGTTACCTTGTTGAATATGGGCATATTATTGGCCAGCTTTATTACAAACAATTTCAAATAAAATTGAGGCATCACATCTGTTGCCAGCATAAATAAAAAATAAATAACAACAGAAACTCAGGAATGAACAGTGTCTAACTGCAAAATAAATGCAAGCCTAAATTTATTGTTGTGTTTATTATTTATTAGTTCTCTGCCTTTAACTTCGGAAATTCAGCCAAGTTGTATCTACTAAAAAAATTACACTAACTCCTGATAAAAGTCTGGGCAAAGGGATAGAATATTTGTGAATCTGGGCCTGTGACACCCACTAAGTCCCCGTGCTGAGATGAAAAGCAGGTTCTGAATCACGACAGGGCTGTCCAGACTTTGGAAGCTCTCAGAAAGCTATGCCATTGTCTTGGATGAGCCCAGGCTGTAACCCAAGAAGTGTATGAGGAGTTCAGGATGGGGAAACGGGAGGCAGTGAAGAAAAGGAGACATAGTGGTGGATCTCAATAGGTTTAAACATTGATGTTCAGAGAGGAAGGACAGTTATAGCTGTACACAGATGAATTGCCACCATGTCAAAGGTTTTGTGATTTTTTCAAAGCAAATAATTATTTTTAAGCATTCAGCAAAAACTAAATTCCACAGCTGCAATGCTGGCATGTGAGGTACATGGGATGGGCCCAACAGCCCATGCTAAGGGCATTGAAAGTAGCACTGGGTAAGGTGAGAGCCCATGAGTGGCACATGGCAGCATGAGAAGCAAGTTCTCCCCAGATTAGCTGTATCACTGGGGTAGATTTATGTGTGTCTGAACTGCCTAATATGCCACAAATTCCAGTAACTTAAAAAAAAACCCAAATCTTCAGACGGTGTTAAAGTAATCATTATTATAACCTCAGGCTATCCACAGCCACTTAAAACATTCAAATCCTGGATCATTGATACTGTTAATGTGCTACTGTTCAGACATGCTACTAATTTAGAGAAGGTTAATACGGATTTTTAAAGAATCCAATTCACTCCAAGTGTTTTCAACAGCCAGCAAGAACGAGCACTTAGCGTAGAAGGACTCCATTTCAAAACAACAGGACTCCTCTGTTCTTCATCCTCTTTTTGCCTACAACGCTTCAATTTATCAAGAAAGCACACTAGTTTGCGCAAATTCCTATCTCTTTGGTGGGAAAATACAGTAGGGATTTATTCTTTCCTCAAGCCTTTTCAGTAATTTAATTTTTTTTTTTCCTAGAGAAGATTATACAGTTTATGTTATTTCAGTGGATTATCTAGTTATAACTTCAGAAGGCAATATATTCAAGATTGGGGAAAATGCAATAAGCAGGGATCATTTATTCATCATCTTTGATTATATCTGCCAAGTCTATTTCATTGTCCAATCCTAAAAAAAGGGAAAAGTTTTTAAATTAGCAATTTCTTTCTGAAGTAAAACACCCCAGTAATAAAGTGTAATGCTTTTTTATAGACTATGGGTGAAATATTTCATTCGTCAAGCAATAATATATGCATTCAGAGCACATTATAAAGAAGTGAGCTACTCTGAAAAGAATGAAACCAATATATTCTGTCCATAAAATTACTAAAAGCTGGTCTCTAGCTAAAAAGATACCATGTTTATTATAAAGGTGGTGGGTGCTGCTGAGGTGCTTTCCATTGGAATAGCTCACTTCATTTTGCAGTGAGATGGAAACGCTAAGATATTACATCAGGAATATTTATTTTTTTTCATTTCTGCATTTACACAGGCACTTCTCTGGCCAAGTGGCGGGTATGATATGCTGCAGTACACACGACTGAAACCACATGGAGTAAACTGAAATTATAAATTCTTGAGCATTTTAGCTAAATAATCACAACTGAAATGCCGTGTTTGAGTAACTAAATCATGTACTTCAAGTTAGGGACATCATTAGGGAAAAATAATCCCAGTGAAACCATCAGCATTAGGGTGGCTGATGATAATCCCTCACTACAACCTGTAGTTTCAGCTCTGCTCCTGCTGAGGTGGCAACTGCTGTTATTCATAGGATGGTGGTTGTATTCATCTTCCTGTCATTAACTCATGGACAGCCTTTCGATGGGATGGTGGAAGCAACACAGCTCTTATATACAACAGGACCACTACACTGACTACCCCACGTGGCTAAGAATTCATTACCTAATGAATGTTATCACAAATGTGAATTAATTCTTATCCACACTGCATATTCTAAAAAAGTTCACGGGATCTTCAAATCGAACAGCTGCTCTCGATGATTATTTTAGACTCTGCTGACAAAGAAAAAAAAAAGCTGACAAACAGTGAAGAGTGCTGAACTGGTCTGACTGTCTCGTATCATTTCTTCTTACAGTTGTGTGGAAAAACATAAATAACCACAATGTTACATGATTTTCTCTGATTTCTCTGATGCAACTTTATCTCATGCAGCTGATTTGGGGGGATTAAAGAAGCTGTTACATGTTTGCATTTGGAAACACCTGGATGATTTGATCATTAAGAAGTTTCATATTGCTTTGGAAAGAAGAAAGGAGAAAGATTCTGCCAAAAACCCCAGAACTTCGCTCCTCTTTGGATTTCTACAAAGACTGTGTACTAAAAATTCACATTCAAATATAGATAAAATATTGTAGTAGTATACTAACACATCCAATGACTGCTGAGTTTTCTTAAATGAGGTCAAGAAGAGGCAAAATTAAAGCAAAGGTTTAAAATGTTGTAGCATTAAAATCCACTGCCAATAAGTAGAGTGGAATTAAGCATGAGACTTAATTGCAGAAAGCTTAAAAAAAAACCCCAACAGCTTATCATCATAAATAGTCATGAAGTACTCAGCCTAGAGTGAGGAGGCGGGAAAGAGTGTCAGGGGTGTGGAGAGGAAATGTCTTTTCTGCGTTGCACAATTACTTGCTCGAGTGCCCCAGGAACTTGAAAGCTTCATCAAGGTGAGCTTTGCATCAGGGACGTGACTTTTATGTGCAGATTATCTGATTTAGCAGAGATATATCCCTTGGCAAAGAAAATAAACCTGTTTCCTATGTGATAAATCGAGGCAAAGTCAATTTTTGCATTATAGAAGCGACAGTCTTTGGTCTGAGGTATTTTATCACTGGGGCAAAAGGGGGAGGGAAAGCTTGCAAAATACACCGTTGGTAGAGCTTGTGCTGAAGGAATAGTACGTACAGACTGTACGGAAACAGCAGACTCCCACCAGCCATGAATTTTAGAAGTTTTTGGCAGCTTCTGCTTTTCCCCTCACGCTCGAGAACATTTCAAAGGCAGGATTACAAAAGAAGACACCACATGTTCGGTTCAACACTGTAACTGGGGCTCTGGGGAGAGGAAAGGGGGCAGGTACAGAGGCAGTGCACGCTGTTTTGAAGGGCTCATTACAAAGCACTTACCTTCATACCTCTCTGCGAAGGTAAGGAATGCAGCCGGGCAAATGATTCACCACTTCTCCATTCAAACAACAAGGAGGAGGATTAGTTAACTTGAGACTGCTTTACCAGCCTGTGGACCTGACCTAAATACCACAGTTAAGCAACAGGGTTTTGGGAATGTAGGACTTCAGGCAGGAACTGGACTGATACAACCCTGACGCTATGGCAGTCTTTGCTCTAACACATTGATTTATAAACATGCAGCTGCCGTCTTGCACCTATGAATTATGAATTTCGCAATACATTCCAAGGGTAAGGTTGCCACATACCAGAAACCTGAGGTCACAGAAAAGACCAAAGTAGTATCACCTCCTTAAAGCAATAATTAATATGACTAAACAGCAGCATTAAACCTCCTACTCTTTCGCCTCTCCCCTGGGAGGCTTTGGTACAGCTTTTGTCTTGGCTAGAAACTCCTACAACGTACTGATCAAGATGATCACCGTGTTACTACCCAGTGGCATGCCTAGAGTGCAGAGAAGAGAGTACTGAAAAAAATCAACCAAAACAAGAAAGAAAACAAAACCAACAAAATGCTCAAACCTCTGCCTTTACATCTATTAAAGATTTTAAATCCTTGCATCAACACTTACCTTCCACTTGTTTAAAACTTAATCTCTCCCAGGGAAGTAGAGAATGGAGAAGAAAACTATCACTATTTGGATACTCCCTTTGCTGACCCTATCATCTTCGTTAATAGTCTCTAATAAATAACTTGCTCATGAACAAACATGCTAGCATTATTATTTTGTCTTAGCAGAGTCAGCATGATTCAAAACAGACCAGTCGTATGACTCACAGTTCCCAAATTGTCAAATGCTGTGGAAAATGAAAATTAGCAGCTGAGAGAGAAGGCTTAACTCTCACTACCACGAACAACCCAGCAGCCTGTTGTTTGATCTGAAATACATACACACACACACACACACACAAACTTCAACAGGAAATACTGCTATACAACAGTGAATGCTCTAGAGCAGGCAGGTTTCTCTTGCCTGAGAACAACAGAGAAAAAAACACTAAGTAATTCTATTTTTTACACCAACTTGGCTGGAAAAAGTTCTTTGAGACACATTCCCTCTTCTTAGGGCCTGAAATCACGCGGACTTTAAAAGCACCAAGATGGATATGAGTGCATTTAGGCATGACAGCTCATGCTTCCTGTGGCAGGCTTCCCTTTTGCATCCCAGTCTTTTGAAAGGGGTGGCAATAGAGCCATCGCAAAGTACACGTCTACAAGCTGATCACTGCCCTGGACAAAGGACTGGAACTGCTCCTATAGACACCTGCCAGAAACCACTGACATCTGCTGGATTTCAGAAATCAAAACTATGTTTTCTTGACCCTTTGGGGTCAAGACCAGTTGGCTGTGTGCATAATTTTACTACCTTGTCAAAAGTTTACACCGTGATCAAGGCCCCTTCTTTGCAAGTTTATGTAAAAGGGTTCTACAGCTCTGGACAGAGGGATGGTTACCAGCAAGCAGCAGGCCGAGGAGACAATTACACGCTGAGTAGCAGCATGTGAAACTCTCCCAGGAACCAGTAAGCTCTGGAGACCAATTGTCCTGTTAATTCACCAGAACTGATAAATTCAGAACACCAAGAGCCTGCTGGCTGTGTACAAAGCCACTACCCACGTTTGTATCAACCATGGGTTGCATTAACGTGGATCATGTACAAGCAGATAGCAGTTGCTACATGCAGACAAAAAAACCCTACAGAATTGCACACCTGATGAAGCAAAGGGTTCATTGAGGGACTTTCTAAACTACCTACTTAGGAGCTGGAGGTCCCAGGGGTTGGGATTGGCCTCCCAGTTGTTGCTCCTACAGAGTAATTATGAGTGTGTGAGTAAATGAATGTGTTTTGTGAATAGTTATCTGCTATTAGTAACAGCTTTAATAACAAAATGCCTTCTGTTGATTGTGATCTGTATCTCTCCCAGCTTGATCTGGTATCATGGAAAAGGGAATTTACAGAATCAAGCATCCAACTATTTTATTTATTTCTTGGCAATACTAATCCCCAGCAATTAGGACTGCTGCTGCCACTAACTGATTTCGTTTCTCAAATGACTTGCTCAAAAAAGTACTTGCGGAACTCACTCTGTGCAAGAACTGACTTCCAAGACTTTCTTGGAAGTCTAGAAAATGGGACTCCAACTGCTCGTGACAGAATTATAGTAAGCCAACCTAACCAGTTTTCCTATTCCATGCAATTTGGACTCCCCATTTGAACACCAGCATGTCCTGAGATGAATCGTCACGATAGACCCAACAAACTGAAGGTTAACACCTTTAGTTGCTTTTACTTCTGAAAGGCAAGTTTAGGAAAGCAAATATCTCTAAACAAAATTCCTGCTGCCACCACTTGAAGATAAGAATCTAGAGAGCCTGAATCTTTGTTCAAACACACTCCATTTTCCCATGATTCCTAGCCAAAAAAACCCCATACCAGCACAGACCTTCCAAGTATTTCCAACAGGCCTTTAGACTTTGGCACACAGAAGTATCTCCCACGCATATGCAACACACTTACCAATTGCATTACTACCACCGAAAGTTGTGCCATGTCATTATGCATTACTAGTCAGCTGGAGAACTACCCCCAGGGATCTTAGAGCTGTTAGGAAAGATTTAATGATTTCATCTGATGATATGCAAACTAAGCATTCATGCCTCTGGAAAGACTCTTTAGTAGGAACATGTTGTTGCATGGATTATTATTCTACTCTAATAATCCCACTTCTACACTTCTATGATCTTGTTGTTTGCTTCTTTTAAGTAACAGCTCCATGAAATTAGAACCTGGTAACTTCCGTCATTCGCAGCATCTCTTAATTTGTCCCACTCTACCAGTTCAATGAAGTGATGTGTGCACAACTGGAAGTTTCCCTTTAGAGACAGAGACGCACATATGATGGTTAGTTACAACATGACACCAGGTTGCTACAGAAGCGCTAATAAAAATCAGCTGCTGGACTGCTTACAACACTTTGCATAAACTCCTCCAAGTGCCCCGAGCTGAATAGCAGCTTTGCTGCTCTGAAAGTTTCTGCTTAGCTGGTTTGCCAAGGTCTTGCCCTTAGCTACAAGCTACAGGACTGCACTTTGAGATTTTTTTTACTTCATTTAAGAATTTATAATCCAGTACTTTCTTCTGGAAATTCCAGTGACAACTGACTGCCAAGCCCCGACAATGAGCTCTTAAGCTTTGACTACGGGCTGACCAGAACTGCGGCTTAACAAAGAAAGTTTTGTGTGGGTGGTTGTTTTTTTTTAAACAATTCTTTCTCATCTAGTAAATATTGAGTTTCAAATAGCCATGACAATTTCTTGAGGCATTCTTGACATCTTCATGCAAAACTTCCCTTGTGTATAGCCAAAAAAGGAGACATTTAATACTTTTGAGTATCTCAAAAGTGGGACTACATCACTAAATTGGGTTGAACTTATAAAGCACAGTGTTCTCTCATTTACTGTTTTTCAAGATAGTGTTTTGCCTTTAGATGTGCATTGGTTTACGCCTGTTGCCAATATGAGATGATGCCTTGGACTGAAAAACATCACCACTCTAATGCTTCTGGAGGACATACATACAGAAGATGAGCTTTCTAAAGAAAAAAAAGATCTAGAATTATTCTGAAATGCCAGTGTTCCTTTGAATGAATAAGTCTCTTCCATTCTTCTTCCCAAACTTTTATTGCCAGAGTACATGCTGCAGATGTTAACTATTAAAATTGTTTACAGGAAAACTGAAAAGCAAAATTTTGACTACTTTAGAAAAATGCTAAGACACACTAGGAATGTTTTGCTTACATAAAGCAGAGACAAAAGGAAGCAAAGTATTGTGATTTGGGATTTTCTAAGCTTTCTGCCACTCAACAATGGTGGAAAAAAATGATTAAAAAGTAATTACTTCAGCAAGTAGTACCTGCAAGATCATAGGCAGTTCTCTTCCTGAATACATAAGCGGCGGTATCTTGTTCAAACCAGAGAAGAGAGGAATAACAGGTAAAGAGTTATCCATTATTTAAAGTACTTGAGACAGGCCAAAACCACTGAGCAGCTAGTATCGGCAAACACTAATTTATGACTCAGGAAGCAAGCAAACAAATCTTCTGACATTGAAGCTAGGTTAACATCCAAGGAAAGACAGTTTCCACCATGGTTTACTAATGAGATTAGCCCTACCATTAGATTCTGAGCTGGAATGGACCTCTCAAACCTGAAGGCACTTTGTTACAGAGTTCTTGAAATTTTGTAAGAGGCCTGATCTGGTTCTCCAGCTCAAATAAATACCCCCAAATGTTTCATATCTGAATGTGGACTCTAGAAAGATAGGGCTGCAAGGTACAATCAGAGTTTTCTTCCTCAAGTGGTATCATTAAAGTTATTTAAAAGGCTTGATACATCACAAAGACAAGCTGCCTCTTCTTTGAATTCTGTCAAACTCCATACTCAAATTATGAATTAAAATTGGTTGCTTAACTTAGATTCTTTCTACAGCTCTCAAGATTTCTAAAAAAAGCTTAAATTTTACCTGTGTAAACAGTCATCTTTCAAGTCTAATTTTTGAACGGTACAGGCTTGCTAATTTTTTTTTACACAGTTCATTTATAGTTCAAGAATTATGATTTTGGAATAGGTCTTATTCGAAAATACCTTAAAAATAATATTTTTGAAATCTGTAACAAAATAATGACTCCTCTATCTTTAATACTGAATTCTTGCCAAACCAGCTACAAGTCATCAACCAAAATACCAGTATTTATCTGTAGAAATAACTGAGTTATAGAATAAAAAGTAATAAGTACCCATGAAAATATAAATAATATTTAGTAGTACAATTTTAATAAAATTCTATTCAAAATCAATTTAGTGACTAGTTTCTAGGACTTGCTCAGTCTCCACACAATCATATCCGAACTGAGCTGAGCTTCTGCTATTTTCAAAGCAACTTCCTGGTAAAGGGCACCATTCATTGTCTGATTCATACTTAGCACACTCTCTTCCCGTTCATTCTGAAGCTTCTTTCTGAATTGTTGAACTCCTTCCTCGCTGTCCAGTAAAGAAGCCACAGGAACATCTTCGATTTTCTTGCCAGGCTCATTCGCCCATGTCAAACTGTTTTCAGCTTTAGTTTTTTTTGAGAAGAAAGAACTCCTCAAGGTGAGCATTTCTTTTTCCAAAGCCAGTGCTAACTGTTCAGTAAGTACACCTTTGCTTCCAGATCTCAGGAGTTTTACATCACAGCTTGGTGGAAGAACTCTAGTAAGGCTATGAAGGCACTGGAACAGGGCAGTCAGATTTCTGTAAAATAAGATTATTATTACTAAAGCTACTTTATATCTTCAAAATTCTGTAGTGGAAAATAAAACAAAGCTACTTTAAATCAAACAAGGAGAACCTTATGCTGACTATGGTTTTAAGTATTATGCATACTGTACATACAAGAGTAAGCTAGGGCTTTCTAACGGCGTGCACACTAGCCACCATACGTCAGAAGAACTGACACTAAGAAAACTGCAGCAACATAAATACTCTATGCTAAAACATACCTCCATGATTAAGGTTACATGTGCATCACTTGTTTCTTTAAGAAGCAATTCACTGTACAGGAAGGCCACATGTAATAGCACAAAGGAATATGTTGTCTGCTCTACATTTAGTGGCAGAAAAAAGTCACTCATATTCACAGATTGTCGCTATCAGTAGGTAGGTACAGCATGGCTATTAGGTGGCTCACAGATTGTCTTTTTAAATGGTCACTGGAGAGGGAAAGCTGCACTTAAATATCAGACTTTCAAAATTATTAAGAAACCAAGATAAAATAGTGCTGGTAATCATCAGGAAACCTACTCTCCTGGATACCAGTGTAGCATATGTGACACAGCGACACATTCCTCATTCTAAGAGGAATGCAGAGTTTGTCCAAAGTCTTATTTCCAGTGTTTGCCCAGATAAACTCCTCGGAAGATGTCTTTCGATTAAAAAAAAAAAAAAAAAAAAGCTTAAAGAGGAACTTACTTCAGGCCTGTAAGGTATGAGGAAACAGGCCATGCTTAGTAAATATTTACAGTACACATTTCAAAGCTTCTGGAGGAAGATATGTTAGGCTAGAAGCAAAAAAAGAAACCCCCAAAAATCCAAACTAAAACACCTACTCCCCTCCCCCCCCAAAAAAAACAACTCCAACAAACCAAACACAAAAAACCCTTTTCCCTTTGAGTGGTAAAATCTGATGGAATTTTTCAGTTTTTGTAGAAGTATTTATGGTACGTCAACTGTGGAAATCTCGTTCTAAGTACTGGCCATCACAACTTTGTTGTCCTTTTTTTCCCAGAATTTTTAGCTATTGCATATGTGCAGATCTACATAACAGAGTATGTATTTGCATGGCATTTTTTGGATGGAAGTATGAGAGCCGTAACTAGACATCGTTACTGGGTGATGGGAAGGGGTGAAAGCTCAGCAAAAATGAAAAATTTTGCTGACCAATGCTATCCTCAGTTCCATAGAATAACTGTGAAATAATAGTGGTGCATGAACATTTGTGATCAAATTCAGGAAAAACTCCTTAAATCTCCTGGATGGTGACTGCGTAGTGCTTGTTTGCAGCATTCAGAAGCAACCTACTAGTAGAGATGAATGTCAACAAGAATTAAAGTAATTCGTCAAGAATCTGAGAGGAGCTAATGTTTCACAGATTCTTACTAAGAACTCTTGGAACATAGCTGTCAGCGCCCACTGTTCGCATGGGCAACAGGTTTTAGTGGATTTGATTTTGGTGTACGTAATATTGTTTTGTTTCCATGGTTCACAATTAACTAAACTGATATTTTAAATTTAGAAAAATATTTCAGAAGTAACTAAATTTATAGATTTAATATCTTCTGGGAACATTTTCTGCAGCTATATGGGGTTGTGAACGTATGTACAAAAGCAGCTGGGTTGCTTTAAGCTAACAAATTACCACTTGTCATCTCTGACTGTTCTACTTCCAGAGTAAAAAAACAAACCCCAAAAAAACAAACTACTTACCAAAAAAAACCCCAAAACCATTCCAAAAAAAAAAACCAACAAACATTTTTTATGTGTGTGTGAGCTTTGCTGGTTTTTTGATTGCTTTTGTTCCTCGATATGCAGAACTAAATTGGCTCTGAGTAGAGTCGTGTTGGTTGGTAAGCAGGACACTGGCTATTGGAGTCCTGTAACTCCAGCAGTCAGATTGGCTGTTCTTGTTCATGCTGGGTGAGTTCAGAAGCTTAATTTATCTGTTAGCACGGTCACTTCTATGCCAGTAACATAACACCTATCCTTTATGTAATCCTTCCCTTGCTTCAGCCAGCTGATTAAAAGCCAAAAAGAACAACTTTTGGTGGAACTGGAACTCAATTAAAGCAGGGGAAGGAAGTATAAATATGCTGGGAACAGCAGAACAGAATAAAATGTGTTTAGTGTGGAGGAAATTTTGTTATGCAAAATGAAAGATATGAATTAAAAATATGATGTGCTGCTATTTATAGTTTGAGTGAGAGAAAAGGGTTAGTAGAAATCTGGGTCAGTAGTTTAAATAATCTTGCACGTAATCATGAGATTTAAGCCTTACATGTTGGAATTACAAAAGCAGTCATAATTAGGCACTGAGACTTCCATGTTGAAAAATGTTTTTAAGGTGCTCTAGTATTTGTACTGTTTGGGGACTGTCTTTAAATTTGAACATAAGCAAAGCCCTTCAAGCAGATCACCTAATTCTGTTGACTGATGGTGTCCTACTGAACCAAGCCAGTGCCTGGAATATCTTACTTTCTGGCAGTGGGGTTGCTGCAGCTACAATGCATGAACTTAAAAAATGAAAAAATACAGTAACTAAATCTCCCATTCAGAGCACAACACTCATACGAAATAATTGCTGAGGTGTTTGTTACATTAAGTCTGTGGCTTGTTGTTAAAAACTGCAGTGAGAGGTTGAGCAAGGGATCGCTAGAGGCTTGGTATTCTGCACAGTGGCTTCCCACCCCCCGCCTTTTATTTTTTTAAAGCTAGCGCTAGCTCCATCAGCGTGCTATGCAGGACAGCCTGCAGCCTGTCAGCTGACTCCAGGATTAGTTTCATGGTACAGGAGGAAATGAAGCCTTTGATTCCAAAAGTTTTCACTTCTTCAGTGTAATGGTGAGCATATTATTGCTGGTTTGGGGGATTCTTTTTTTTTTTTTTTGATGTGCTGTTGTAATTAAGGAAGTGAATCTGTATTCATTTTGAGTATTTGCTACAGGTGTCCGTTCGATTAGACAGTTTGGAGAGCTAAGCAAAAACAAGGCCAGCTCCTCCTCTGTTGCCCTTTTGGGGGGCAGAGGGGGGGAGTCAGGAGTTGTATAGGCATAAAGTGATTATTGTTACAACTACATAGGTTTGCCCATATTACTGTGCTGCTTGGTTCTTGCTAAACAATTTCATTTATATTGGTGATTTTACTGATATAGAAGATGCCTTCTAAAGTTTAATATTGCTAAGTCATCCTCAGTTAAGTATGTGGCATAAAGGTTTATATTTAGCTCCTCAGTGCAGCAATGCAGTTAGGGATAGAAAATTGCTTCCTCACTTGACTGCAAATAATTAAAATTTAGAAGTTAGCATATAAGTCATTGCTTCAGTATATGATTTTTCAAGTGTGCGTTTCTGACAGAGAATTAATCAAGCTAGTTTCACGGTATAAATTAGTACTCCTTTTTCCATAATATTTTCTTGTGCTTTAGCAACAGATATTCACATTTCTCAGCAATTTCTAGCCAATAATCAGGAGAGAGGAGGAACTCTTAGACCTTGGAAATATGAAATCTGTGTACCACCATGGTGACACAGCAAATCAAATGCTTTTTTATGCATTTCTGTAACTTGATATTTCTTCTGCGTTACCTTTGGAGAGAATGTGTATTCCATAACTATATTCACACAAGATCATGTCAAATTCAGAAGGTGAGATAATTTTGTAGGAGGTTTGTATAAGTCTCAGAATCTTCGAGTGTGATGGGGGCAAGATGCTGGAGTTGTTATTGAGGGAACTGTGCCCAGGATACAAGGAGCCGCGCAGTTCTCCCTCGCTCCCCTTCCCAGCTGCATGGAGCTGTGCAGGGGACTTCTGGCATCCTCCTCGCTCGCTTTGGGTTGCTGCGTTCTGCCGTGATTGCAGCCTGCTGTTTGCAGTTATGGGACGTGCAAAGTGTTACCTCCAAAGGTGATCCCTGAACGTCAAAATGCTGAGAACAGGGATATCTACACAGTACCCACCTCATCTAATTTTCCTTCCAACTGGAGTGGTCATTTCAGGCTGTGGGTTGGTATTTAGCATTTCACTGACTGGAATTCAACTTCTATTCCATAAGAATAGCACGGGGTTTTCTCCTGTGGGACAGTTGGTAATATATTGTACCATTTTGTGTGTGTGTGCTGATTTTTCAGTATTTTGCTGTTCTGGTGCTGTTGGTTTATGTAGAACTGCTTGCAAGTCTAGGCAGATTGTGAAAGCAGAAGCATGCGAGAATAACACTGAAATGGGATTTAAAAGGAAGCTTGAGTGTGTGGAAGGTTTATGTGGAGGAATAAAGGAGGAAAACAGAGGCTTATAGGGAAGATGAATAAGGTGTTTATTTTTCCCTCTGCTCTCCTGAGCAAACAACACAATGTTTAGAAAGAACTAAAAATGGGCATTGTAAACTGCCAAAGCTATGGGAGAAGTTTTGCATGAAGATACTGTGGAAGGGTTTCCTCTCCCTCTCTGCCACCTATACGTATGTGTCTTCATGCTGTTCTCCTTTTCACCTTCAGTGCTGATTTTCTGTATCCTTTTAACAGTCTCTTCCTCAGAGGTATAAATTCTGCAACCAAAAGGGTCGGGCTTAGCGTTTTAAAATGAGTCTTAGTGATCAGTTGGTTCTTCAACTTTTATCCTGACTCTTGGCTAAATCCTAAGTGATACAGTGCAGGGTTTGCAAAACCTTGCAACAATGTGACTTGTAGTTTGAAACCTCCATGTGAACGTATTTGCATGTTTCCTGGAATCATTTTGACCTCTAATTAATGTATTTATAGGAATGGATTTATACCTAGTGATAACTTTTGTTGCTTTTTAATGTGTAATTCCCATACAAAAAGAAAAATACAAGTCTGCTAAGGTATGTTTACTGTACTGATGTCTTTCTATAAAATGAATATTCTTTTTAGTAAGTTATGTTTTCTTTATTTTTTTTCTTCCCCCCCCCCCCTGTTTTTTTTGTTTTGCAAAGCTCTGGGATTGAAACATTAGTGGAGGGGCTTTGCTCCAGACTGAAAGACCTTTAGGGTAAGCAAGGGGGGGAATAAATCTTTGACTTTTCGTGCACT
>Ga0181612_153371_pt1 | contig 15928 bp, 11 predicted proteins | sample HoacroProtozoa21_FD_119630 | JGI IMG/M metagenome (GOLD analysis project Ga0181612, IMG submission 119630) | Hoatzin crop microbial communities from Cojedes, Venezuel. Combined Assembly of Gp0051906, Gp0051904, Gp0051908
GAGAAGAGCTCAGCACCCCCCTTTCCCCTTCCCCTCCTCAGGAAGCTGTAGGGAGCAAATAGGTCACCCCTCAGCCGCCTCCTTTCCAAACTAGGCAAACCCAGAGTCCTTAGCAGCTCCTTTTAATATTTCTAAAATCATTTAGATAGTGGTGCTTGAGTTTTGCAGGTTTTTCTCAGAACATAATGTTTAAAACTCTTTAACTTTTCATTCCTTAGATAAGTGATCAAGGCGGAGGTGTACCTTTAAGAAAAATAGACAGATTGTTTAACTACATGTACTCAACAGCGCCCAGGCCTAGTTTGGAGCCCTCAAGAGCTGTGCCTTTGGTAAGCAGTTGCAATATGTATTTAAATGTCCCTTTGCACTACTCTAGTTGTACATTTCCCTTCACTATAATCCACTGGATCAGGTTTTCCATTGAAGAAATTGTTTATCGTTAGCAATTCTATGCAGGTAAAAAGTATCAGGAGAAAATGGGTTCTCTTATTGTCACTTAGTCTTTGAAATAGAAAATTGCTTTTCTTTGTCTTGACATATTCTTGGAAACAAGCATGTCTACATAAGCACAATATTTTCACAGGTTAACAGACAGGATTTTTAGTGCTGTATTACTGGGAAGGTGCATAACCTAATGAGCTTCTGCTTGCTGTGTAAATTCATTTTTATATAAGTTTCCTATAGTAAATGTATTGAAAAGGTGAGGCACACTGTCAGAATTATAGCACTTGAGAAAAACCCGTCCTGGTAACACACAAGCTTAAATTGAACTTTGAAAATTATTTTTATAGAAGTTAGGGACTGTGAAAACACTTCAAAAAAAATTGCCAAAGCCCCATGTGATAGGAACACATTTCGTATATTCCTGTTCAGTTGGAAATTGGAAATATCTCCCGTGATATTTCCTTCTGAGATGTATCAGGGTCAGATTTCTGACAAACAGAATTTCCCCATAGTTTCTTCTAAGCAGGGAATTATTTTAGTGTTGAATGAATATATTCTTTTAGCAAGCATGAACTTTAAAATTATTATTAAAATTAAATTATTATCATTAAACCATTTTATTAAATTACATATTGGGTCATTGTGATTAAAATTCTACAGCTGCTTTTCCATTTGACTGGCTTTTGGTAAGTGGATTAATACTAATACTGTATTCTTGCCTCGTGTCATCTTTGTTCTCTGTTGCTTTTTATGTGGTCCTTAATGTTCAAGCATGTGGAGAAAAAGTTGATTCTTTGAGAAATTTATTTTCCCTATTTAGGAACACTCTTGTCTAGCATGTTCTTACGTGATTTTTTTTCTTCTTTTTCCTCCTGCTGATATTTCTGTGCTTGAAGTGCCTTCCGGCAGCTAATAAAATGTGGTGCAGACAATATGTGACTATTTCTGATATAAAATAATTGGCAGTGAGCTGAGGATGGAACCAGTTCAGAGATAATAAATTTCCTTTTAGATTTTTAGCAGAAAGTCTTTGTGGTACTGCCTTAGTCCACAGTTCACAGCATTGTGGCACGGGAGTGTATTGGATTGTTTTCACCAGTGTTTGATGCCACTGCGGTAGGTGTGAAACCCAGTTCTGTATCTGCGTTGATTTGATATTAATTCTTCACGGCTCCTAACTCTGCAACACATCTTAGCAATACATTTCAAACAATGGTGTGGCTTTTTCTTAGAAAATCTTCTTGAATGGGATAAGTGATAGGGAGCAGGCCTTAATTTAAATATAAGCTTTTTTTCTTTGTGAAGAATGGTAGAATCTTTCTTGATTCGTAATCTGCCTTTGTTCTGTCTCACTTTTGATCAGCAATTTACTGTATCAGCCTACAAAGATTTCCTGAAACTTGTTCTTACTATAAACTTATACCTTGATTACCAGTTGTATTCACTATTAAAATGTCTCTTCCTTTGTGGCTCTCTGATTGTAGAATGTGTTCAGCTTAGGATTGCTTTTATTCTCTTCCACTCTGCCCCATGCCTCTTTAGCAATGCATTTCTGTGTTTATTTCCTCATCTTCAAGACTGCTTACTTTGATTCTGTGGCATGTATACTTAGTTTCTGCTACTGTACCCTGTTTTCAGGCTTTGTTTTACTCTTCAGTCTGTATGTCACTGTAGTCAGACCTGCAAAGTATCCCCCTCTCTTCTGAACCTGGCAGCTTTGCCCTGCGAGTCTGATGCCTGTACGTGACTGAATGTTGAGAAGAGTTGCTAAGCTCTGTTACTGATATGTGTATGCAGAAAGAAAAAAAGTCAAGAACTGAGAGTTTGTGGCATATCTTTCCACTATGAAGAAAAAGGACTTTAGCAGTGAAGCTTGACACACTCTGTATTATGGCCCAGATCCAGTTATAAAAACAATTATGCTTCACTTTGTGTGTCAGTCTAGAAATAAAAATCCTTCAGCAGAAGGGTTCTGCATAAATTCTCTTTGAAGTCCATACAGAAGGCAAATTTCTTTGTTGCTGAGTGCCAAAGACCAAACCACTTAAGAGTTACAGTGCTCCAGAAGGTAGGTAGGTCTGCGCTCATGTCATTCTTGACTTAGGCAATATTCGTGAACTGAATTGCAGCGCAGTGGAAATAGACATGTTTTTCTGTCCTGACTCTCCCTCCCCTTTTTATGGGATCCCGTCTAGTTTATGAAACATTCATGGACTTGGGGAGTGGAAGAGAGGGATCTTTTTGTTGATTGGTGAAAATTCTTTCAGTGTCATTGTAAATGTTCTTTAAAAACTGCTGAGAAACCTTGTTACCATGGCAGCATTTGGATTCTAGCAGGTCTTGTGCTTGTCTGTACTGCTGTACACGTAGTGGAAGCACTAGAAACACATGTTATGTTTAATGAGAATTCGGTTTTCTTAGAGAATTTAATGATTCTTTGTCTGGCAGCATTTCTTTATAGCAGGAGAAAAGTGGCTTAAATTAGGTTTGATTAAACCTGGAGACACTAGTAATACAGAAATGTAATAATTTCGTATTTGTATAATGCATACTTTAGTATTTAATGAGAAAGTGGCTCCAAAACGCTTTCTTTTCTCAAGGCAGATGTGCAGTCATTGACCGTATTCTGTCCTCTAGGTCAAGCACAGACTTGTTAATTGTCTTTTGTGAAACAGACCTTTTGCAAGGTCTTGCCTTAACAAGGTGCTCATCTAGGATCGTTGTCTTCATATTTCTTTTAAGCTGTCTATTTTTGGAAAATGCCCTGAAAACAATGCAGACAAGGGACTGACAAGAAACTTTTGGAAGAGGGAAGTATGAAATAATTGTGTGGGCTAGCACAGAGCGTGAAAAGATTTTCCTGGAAGGAGCAGGAGGCAAACGGAAGTTGGGCATGGGTTTTAAGGAGGCATAATTCTGGAGAGAGGAAAGTATAATATGTCTTCAGGATTGCTTGATACTGCCCTTTACTTGAGCTGTTCCTGGCAGTATGTGTGATCTACAATTTGCCTTTCAGCTGCTGTGCTTTTTAATTTCTGTAGTGTATTTCTTGTCCGGTCTCCAGAAAAGATGCAGGTCAGCTTTGGGAATTTTTTTTTGTTCTTTCAAATAACTTCCAGTTTTTAGAGATTCAGAAAGAAATGCACCTAGTTTCAAGACCAGATGTTTAAAAGTGTTGCATGTGTCTCATGGGAGACTTTGAGGATTATACTTTTAAAGCATACTGTTGTTTGAAGAAGTGCAGCTAAGCAACTGTTTTAACTGTGGAAATGGACACTAATAAGCATGACAAACGGTGTCAGTAGAAAAGGACATCTTTGGCATTTTTGCTTCTCGTTTTGCTCAGAACTGTTACAGTCATCAGTGTGAGCAACTCTTAATGAGTTTAAGACCACTAAATTTAGACTTCTGGAAAAACAAGGTGAAGAGGTCAAAAGATACTGTAGAGATAGTGGATGATGGCAAGAGAATTTGTGATGGATACTGTAGTACAAAGTTCTTTAATGTTCACCCCTTCCTCAAGGGATTTCTTAAAGTGATACCACATATTAGCTGTGTATTACACTGGCAAGTCCTGCTTCTTACCCTTCTCTCGTCTCGTTTGTTTTTAAGATTCAGGGCATGATTCTCAGTATCTGTCAGGTTGCCTTTGTAGACATATTATAGTGGCATGTGTTCATTGGTTTTCTGAAAACTTCAGGTGTCTAATTCTTCTTGTAATCCACCCTTATGGAAAATTTTTATTACTCCATTGCCTTATATATCCTTATTGTCAAATGCTTGTATGTCTGGAATGATTTATCACTCCAGATAGTCTCAAAAAATTCAAGGGAGGGTCAGGTGAACTGTGATTCTCAGCACATACCCAGTCCTCTGAAAGAGACAATGTGTTAGACCAAAATCTTACTGCCTAGCCGCAGTGAGAGAGGCTTGGGGTTTTTTATAACTTTTTCTGACAAGAGTGGGTTGGAAAAGGTGCCAGGTGTTGCAGATAGGATTATGAATATTTGTGTTGTAAATTTAATATCTAAAATTTGTACTTGTCAAGTATGTGCTTTGAAAATTGTGTGGTCTGTGCAGGGTCTCAGTCCTTAGTAGCCTCATTCAGTGCTGTGGAATCCTGATCTTTTTTTAGATGGATAAACAACAGTGAGGACTGTTTCCCTTGTCTGGCTTTGTACGTAGTCTTCTGCAGTAGTCTTGTGGTCTCCGTTGCAGTATGGCATCACCAATCACTTAATAGCGTAACCTAGATGAAGTGAACAGAGTTGCCTCTGGCTTTCTTGTGTGGTCTCCTAACTGTGGAGACATTTGAGAACAATAATCCCAGGCTTGGGGGTATCGGTTTGCTTTCATGATTGGAGGCAGCACGTACTGTATGTTACACCTACCAGCCTGTCTGAGAAAATGCAGAATGAACAAGGTAGTTCTGACAAAGGACTCTGGTATTTTCCCCTTTTCTGTACTTAAGCTAAAAAATTATGCCTTGGAAAAAAGGAGATTGTTCAAAAGGTTGAATACCAGTTTACAGTGCAGGCTGAGTAATAAAGGAAAGCTTGAAGAGTAATTTGATGCAAATCTAATATTTATGTATCTTCTGTTTTATAAATGATTGATCTGTTGGGTTTTTTTTTAACTTTCCACCATGTTTTTCCTTTTGTTTTCTTGTTTTTGTAGGCTGGGTTTGGTTATGGCTTGCCAATTTCTCGTCTGTATGCTAGGTACTTTCAAGGTGACCTTAAACTCTACTCAATGGAAGGCGTTGGCTCAGATGCTGTAATTTATTTGAAGGTATGAATTTGACCCTTTTATAAGCTAGGAATGCAGTGCTATGTGATAGTTTATAGCAGGCTGAACAATTGAACTTTCTGTCTTTTCACTCTTCAACTTGTTTTCAAATCTGTAATTGATATTTTCATTGTATTCTACCTAAATCAGTTACGCAGAATCTTAAAAGCAGAGGTTACAAATGTTAACCTGGCACTAATACTAGTGAGCTTGCTTTGATTTTTCTCGCTGCCCTGCCATCCCCTGTTTTGGATCTTTTGCATTTTGTTAATCCATCGCAAGTGCTGAATTTTCAAAGAACTGTGTGATGAGAGATAATTTTTGTTAATACTTTTTGATTCTGAAAGTTTTGATCAGAAGAACACTGAGAAGACTACTGACTCACTCCTGACTGGTACTTTTTTTTTTTCTATGCCGTTCTTGGCTTTTATGCAATAGACTGCATTGATCCCGTTGTCATTTTTGGGAGATCCCAGGCTACTCCGGGGCTGAAGGTTGAAACTAACTGCTTGAATTTCATCAGGGAATTTAAAAGAATATAGTGTACAGCTGATGTGCAGGTCGTTGACTTAGCCTTGTCACTGTGCCTTGCCATATGTAGTGGGTGAGTTGTGCTAACTCTAGTTTCTAATGGGTTTAATCCTGTGCATGTATCTATGGAAGAAAAAGTTAGTCTTTTTCAGAGGTGAAAGGCATGCTGATGGACTGAACTCGATCAGTCCTCACAGATCGGTGTGCTGACAGAGTCTGAGCTTGTTGAAGTGAAATGTTTAAGTAAAGTAGCTCTCTGCCCAGTGTCAATGACAAATCTCCTTGAAGTGTTTTTGACCACAAGTTTTCTTTTGGGTTTTTTTTTTTTTTTCTTGCTATCTTTGTAGACACCACTCCCTGGAAAAAAGGGGAATATTTTAAAGTGTTATTATTTTCTTTGAACTTTTACTATGACTAGTACTTTGACTAGGACTAGAACAATTAGTCAGAGCCAGAGTATTTTCAGAATAGTGTTGTGACATGTAACACTTGCAAAATTGAGACACTTGTTCGCTACAGAAGTAGTAACAGTAGCACTCCCCAGAGTATCATCTTGCTCTTGGCGTCTCTGCTGATATCTTACCTCTGCTTTTGTTTTTCTGTAGGCCCTTTCAAGTGAATCATTTGAAAGACTTCCCGTTTTTAATAAGTCAGCATGGCGACACTACAAGACGACACCTGAAGCAGATGACTGGAGCAATCCTAGCAGTGAACCAAGGGATGCTTCTAAATATAAAGCTAATCGATAATTTGCCACCTTTTGTCTCTGTTGGAGATGACCTCTGCATTCAGTATAAAGTCTCTGCTTTGTTCCAAAATCCTTCAAACCACAATAGCTAATTACTTCCAAACAAAGACCTAATCAGGGCATTGAAAAATAGTAAGAACAAAGTGATGATTGGGACTTAAAGGAAGGCACTAAGCACGTTTGGTGAGTCCTATCTACTTCACCAGAACGTGCTTGGTTGCTTCAGTCATGCATTGACAAAAGGGATTGCACTGTGACTGCACTTAAGAATACAGTGTTGTAACAAAAAGATACTATTTGAAATGGCCAGTTTTTATTCCAATATAAGGATTGGCAAGATGTGCAGAATCCGTTTAAATGGTGAACAGTATCTTGCACAGCAATACGGTGTAAGAGAAAAATTCTAATGTAGTTAAACACATGCTTTGAAAATCCACTCTTTGCTGCATTTTATATTGCACAGTGTCACCTCTTACAGAAAATCCCTTTGAGCTCTTCAGATTGTGTATTTATCTGATGAGCTTATCAATGCATAAGTACTTAAAAGGGTTGTGCAGCTTTAAACTGATGCTTTTCCCCATATTCCCAAATCCATTTGTCAAGTGCATACAAAAATTATGTTGTTATGAGACACTGGGATTTCCACTTCTTGGTATGCACCTTAATGATTTTCTTGACACGCAAACACAGAAATGCATTTCTACACATTTTTCCTTGTTTTGAGGAAAGATCATAAGTAGCTAGATCATTTCTCCATACAAGAAATTCTATCAATACAGGGGCAAGAGGTAATTCAGTTTCGTGTTTATTGCCTATCATTTCTAGGGGGTTGGGGAGGGGAGCGAAATGCTGGAAGGTCAGACAGCCAGTCATACAAATGAATTTGCCTTAAAGAGTGTTGGTTGCTTGGAACCTGATTAGTTTAAAACCTGTAAATAGTTTGCAAAGTTATTTATATATTCAATGTCTGACTATAGTCTGGTAATTTGAATTTGTAGTGTATATAAAGATGTTGTACACGAGCTTTTGGAAAGTGTCTTTGGTCTAAATACATGAAACTGGAAATATTGTAGAAATGGGAGGGACAAAACATAGCTGTACCTGAATTAAGGGGGGGGTATCAAAGAGAAAAAAGCTAAGTATTTTCCACTTAAATTTATTCTGAGGGTTACTGCTGAGTGTTAGGAAACTGTTCTTCATCAAGTCTTTGCCAAATACTGTTTCTGATACTGTGGCCTTTCAGGAAAATTTGTGAGGTTTAGAAGTTTTGGTGATATCCTAGCCACGGGAATAAAGTAGGTGAGTTGTAAGCAACTCTGATGCACCCTCAGTTTCTCTTAGGTGTTTTGATATTTTTTTGAAAGATATTGCAGATTTTAGCATGGAAAAATGAAACTTGTTTACTAAAATTGGGAAGAGAACTGTCCCTTTTGTCCTCCCAATATTTATTTTTATAAAGAACTGGTCTGTTAGGTAAACAGGGAAATGCTGAGAAATTCCTAGATATTTTTTTAAAAAATCTTAGCGTGACTTAATGATAGTACTTTGCACTTACATAGCACATTTCATCGAAGGGTTACAAAGTGCTTTGAGCAATAAGCTTCATCTAGCCCCATTTCTGCAGAGTTGGAGCCCTTACCCGGCAAACCCTTCCTCTCGTCTGTCGCAGTCGGTTCAAGGATTTGTATGTGAATAGCTCGTGAGTTTGTAGGGCTTGAGGTTCTGTGGGCCGCTCCGCGCTGTACAGCGAGGTCACGCTGGAGCGGCCGGTGGTTGTCACGCTGCTCAGAGGGGGAGGCACCAGGACGGCTGCTGGAGGCTGGCTGACGTGCTGCCCGGTGAGCGGTGCCCCTTGGAACACCTGCTGCCCGCAGGTTGGAGGGGGGGGCGTGTGGTGGGGCCGTCTTCTTCTGTCCCCCTCTCCTCCTGTTCCAACCCGGGCGCGTTTGACCCTGGGCAGGGGGTCTGCCCGCGGCACGGTGAGGGTGTAACGCGTGCGGCCTCCAGAGCAGTAATTTCCCCCGACTGCAGGCGCTGCTGCAGAGGAGGCAAATTGCTGTTCGAGTGATACAGCTGTGCTGCTGGGGTGAAATCAGAGTGATAGTTTGACTGAAACACCAGCTGGAAGTCACATCTACTGAAATTTAGTCACTTAACTTCTGCCCTTGGCCATAACTTCTTACTGTGTTTTAAATTAATTTCAAGTTTTGTATGTTTTCCAGTAATCGCAGAGGAGGGCTTGCTTAAAAACAGAAATTTGTGACAACACTAATATTTTCCCAGTTGTGTGTGGTCAGTTTTTCCTAGAACATTACGTAAAGCATTCCAAGGAAGAGGATAGTTTGTGTAAGAAGCGGAGTTTCAGCTTTTGTTAGAAATCGTATTTTGAAGTCGTAAATCCTGACCTGGTGCTTCTTTTTGGCTGCCTCCTTGTACATGAAGAGGAGAAGGAACAGAAAGAAAAGAAGGGATGCAGGCATGTTGAACTTGTTTTCGTGAAGTGAATATAAACTGTGGAATCCCGTGAGTGAAAGCTGAAGATACGGTGGAGGATGTTATGATGTATTGGTCATTTCACTTCTTTATTCCCAAAAACAACTGGCTGGCTTGCAGGACTGAAGTGCTCTAGCGTGTGAATACTGGAGTCCCCTGAAATGGCACCTGTTTCCAAGAACCCTGAGCGGGTATGAACAGCTCAGAGCAGGAACGTAGAGCACAAGGAATGCATTTTCTGCCCATTTCCCAAGGTCTGTTCGTGGGCATTACGGTGAATATGAGCAAGAAGCAACTTTTCTCCTCTCCAACCTTGTCTAGGCAGCCTGTGCTTTAGTGGAGATCCCAGGTACGCCGTAAATTGTCCTTCATTCATTGTCCTCATGCCGTGTTTCTACATGGGGTATTAGTCTGAAAACAGTCTGAGGAAACCACAGCAGCAGACCTTCTATTAGAAGAGAGTTTTTTAGTGGGTATGCCTGAAAAATGAGGGTGGGTGGGTTTTTAGTGTGGCTAGTTTAACTACAGATACTGATCTTCTTTAAGTTACTTCTGCCTTTGACTGGAGTCTGTTATAACTATTTGTTTCAATATCTTGGGGCTGTTAATTCCAAACTTTCTGATGATATAAAAGTGTAATTCTTTTTTATGGATTTTAGACGTATGGCCTGCTAATGTTATTGCAACCTGCTTGTCTTGAGTTACAGGACAGATAAATAGAAAAAAATGTTTTCAGTGAAAATACTTCATATCTGTTGTGTTTAGTGATTAACAGAAACAAACTGAGCAAGGGATGTTTGCTCCTCGATTCTTCCTGAGAATTTACAAACAGGTTCTATGTGTCGTAGTGTAACAAATAGTTTAACTTTTTGGTCCAGTGTGCGTTTTTCTGGTGTATGTGCCTTTGAATGTAATCTATTAATCCCCTGTCTAGTTTAATATTAATAGATACTGAAGTCTTTCCAAATCATATACATGTTTGTGCTCCCTGCTTTTCTAGGCTTTGTTCTGAAGCTAAAAAGGGGTCTTTCAGAGTCAGCACTTGATGAGAAATACTCAGAAGATACTGAAATGTTGCTTTCACAACTCAAAGGCACAGTCTTGGCCTCTGTGCTTGACTGTGATCGCCTAGGATAGTACTGAGGAAGTCTTTGTCCTGCTGCAGTTTGTGCTACCTCTTGGGCAGTGTTTAAAGCAGGTCCCTGGACACGTGATTACAGAATATGGGTATTAATTACAGTGTTCTTGGAAAATTCAAGCTACTTCTTGACAATGTAAGCTACACGCTGCTCCAACTGGATAACATACTTTTCTTTGTCCTCAGTGACATGTAGAACTTGCTTTGAAACAGCTGCTCGCTTTCTCCAAAAAGTCAGCAAGAGTGGGTCTTTTTTTTAGTGTAGCGCAATGTCCTGTTCACCTCCACCCAAACTTAGTAGTTGGGGTGAAATCTTGACCTCATTGACATGGGAGACATTTTCCCCCCTCCAGATGCTTATGTGTTAGGTGCTGCAAAGTGCCCAGTGGTCTTGACTGACACAAACAACTTTGTAGAAGACAACCTAACTGTTTATTGTTAGTATTTATCTCTTGAGGATTACCACCTCCAGCTGTGTGGTGTTCAGTTTCTGTGCATGTTTCCTTGGTTGCCATTATAGATGCTGTGGCTTCTAAGAACCCCTCATCTCTTCTTCTTGACATTCTCACCTGCCTGTGAATTAATATATATAAACATGGTTTTGCAGAACTTAAGAAAATATGATGGCACATGACAGAACAATGTATTACTGAGTTCAAGGTGAGTTTATTCCCAACTGAGGAACATAGTTACAAATTGCTTAGCGACTTCAGGGCTGAATCTTGCAAATACTTGCACAAGTAAACAGTGTATGAGAGTAATCCCACTTAAATGAATCTGTTCTCAGGATCAGGACATAAGCTGTTGACGTTAATTTGAAACAGTGAAGGTTTGTGTAACTGAAGTGGCTTTCTGAATAAATGAGAAAATTTAAAGCTCATGTGCTTTAATTGCAATATTATGTTGCCTTAAAAGATCTTGGAAATTGGCATAGAGAACTTGTTTGCCTATTAAATCTAGAGATTTTTTTATATGGTATCAGTAAGATCGATGTGTTTGTGCTAACTTTGATATTGTCAAACTAGTATTAATTGCTTTATTAAAATTTTTGCTTTGAATTGAATACTGCCAAGAGGTGCCAGATTGACAGTCCTTTGAAATTCATACCCGCTGTCAGTAGATGGTGTCAGGCAGTGGCATGGCATGGTCCCACATGGTGCACTCTCAGCACCTTGCCTTCTCTGCTGACCTGCTAAGAGGGGGCTAAACTTGCATTGGGTTTTATGACATGAGTTTCTGATGTGGGTGGAAATCAAGTCAGTTTGTTCCCAGTGTCAGTTGCAGGACAGAACTCCTGCTGGCGAGCTGGCCTGTGTTGCGCCTGGCATCCAAGAGGAAAAGAGGTCTCCCGTTGCTGTTCCTCTGTGGTGGCATCATTTGAATCAACTGAACCTGTAATGGAGGAGCGGGAAGCTAATTTTTCATGAGATTACTTGGTGATGTTTTAAATTTAATTTTGAGTCTTCTGTAACTTGTGTTGGAATTGTTTCTAGTCCAATACCTGTGTATATAGTTTGTGTATATTCTTGTTTTCTTCTTTGCTTTCTGTTGCTGACAAATAAAAATATGTAAAAACTACATGATGACATTTTTAAGGGGCTGATTTGGTTTCACACAGTATGGAGCGTAGTTTGTGGTTTGGCAGCCCAAGGTCAACTTGTGTATAGGTTTTTTTTTTCGTTTTACAGCCCTTAATGTTGATCGAGATCTAGTAATTTATTGCTTTAATAATTTATTGCTTTAATATGTTAATGCAAGTAACAGAAGGGAGTATTTAAGCCCTTGAATCATCGTCGTTACTGTGGTAGCAGCAGCAGCAGAGCTTCACAGCGCTTCAGACTGCTGGTTTGCACAAATACGGGATTTGGAGGGACCGGACGCAGTGAGCTGCTGAAGGTAGGGATTGAGCTGCCTATTCTGGCAGTGCTGATGCTTCCTCTGAAGTGAAGAGAGATGAAGCCTACAGTTTCAGCCACTTCCTAATATTTCTGTGGAGTGTGACATTTCCTTTCACGTTCAACATTATTGATTTCCTGACATGGAAGCAGAAGAAGCTCCTACAGCAGTTTAGCATCAAAAGTGAGTTACTGGGGATTTCTGAAACTCCGGTATGCGGTGGTTCTGGGTACATGAGCACAGTTTATCACCACGCATCATTTTCTTTGAAGCATATAAGCACCTTTTGGGTTTGGGTTTTCTTCTGCTAGATAAACTTCCCTAAACGTAAAGTTTCTGGGATTATTCTTGACATCCAGAATATATGTTATAAAATAACACCCAAGGCTTCTACCTTGAAATTTCTTCAGCTTTCCATAAAGTTTTATGTATGTTCATAATTTATTTGAGAAAATGAAAGAACTAAGTTTCTTACCAAGCAATTCCAGAGCAGGAAAATGCCTGGAGACCCAGCTTGCTTGACTTGTTAACTTTCTTAATAAGTAATAAACGAGGCTCCAGATGGTCAGAATTTTGCTAGAATGGAGATAATTTTCTTTCAGATGAATAATTTATTTTAAAACTTCAGGAGAGAAGCAGTCTGTGTGTTGTGCTTTCTCGCTTCTTATCATTTGCGTCGATAGGATATTCACAGGAGCCGAGTGCTTAATTAAGTAGCTCGAAATTGCAGAATCTGGCGGCGTGTACTGCATAATATTTGACAGTAGTTGTCTGTAGGATCTGAAGCAACTAGTTGCAGCAGCAGTATAATGAAGATTTATGGCTCTAGGACACAGGCTTGCATAGGAGAACAATTTATAAGAAGGGATCAGTCTCATACAATTCGTGTGTCTCTGACCGTTGTGGACTCACTCGGCACTTAAATGTGTTACTTTTAGTGGAAATGGAAATCTTGCAGTAGGCAGTTTTAAAATGTAGTTATGCATACAAAACATGCCAGGCATGCTTAGCAGGAAAAACTAAACCTTTTTTTATTGGCAGATTAGTTTATATTCATCATCTAACTCTGAGGCTGTTTTAGCTTTTGTGCCGTCTCCTCTAGTAGTGAGAGTAAAATTGAGCTTAGTAAGTAATGCCTGCTGTATTTTGTCTAAGAGCATCAGCCATTCAGAAGACTGGTTACAGCAGTCTGAAAACCCTTCTCCATCTAGTGACTTGGATAATTTTTTATGCCTTTGGCCCAAACTCTATCACCCTTTGTGTCTCCCGGTCCAAAGGCAACAGGCCTGTCACTTTGCTTCTCCTAGCATGCAGCCAGGAGACTTGATTGGAAAGCTGTAAGATGCTTTTCCATTTTTCATCTGCCACTGGATTCTCTTCCTGAAATTAGTGAATGTGCAGGCCCCTGTAAATACGCTTTCTTGTTTCAGAAGGAAGCTTCAGTTATGTCAGTTTGCAAGGTCGCGTGTTGATCTGTGTTTTGGTATTAAAAGCTTTCAGAGGATGGCTTCCTTGAAATTTTCCTTGTGGTCATGAAGACTGATGCCAGCTTGTACTGTTGTGAGGTGCAAGTCGTTAAAATGTAGGAGCCGTCTGAGCGGGCTTGAGGTTGTTGGTGGTGTGCCTGGCTTCTGCTGCGCTTTCTGTGAGCACCTTCCATGCCTGTTCCGCTCTGCTCTTCATTCTTACGGTAACAAATTTCTTCGCAGACATAAGAATACTTGGTACCGTCCTTGGGGCTGTGGAGGGCCAGCGCTTCAGTCATGCCTGGCTTTGCATTCAGGTGAAGGGACCTGGGGGTGTGCGGGAGTCGTGGCTGTGTGGTCGTTGCTGTGTCTCCAGGTGGTGGTGGACTAAAGGCTAGGTTTTACCTCCAGGGAAGCCATATTCTCTCCTTCTTCCTTTTCAGATGTGGGTGTCCACTTCAGTGAAGGGGTGTCCGCTGTGGGTACAGTGCAGTACGCCGGAAAACTGCCTGCTACAGTGTGCACCGAGTCAAGTGGCCAGGGCCTGTACGTTATAATGTACAAGTTTACCAGCTTTACAAAAAAATTTCACAAACAGCTGTTTGCAATGGATGAAGAGGTTGGAGTTATGCTTTGTTCCGATTTATTTCAATACATTTTGTCTTGCTGGTACTCTGTGCGCTGAGTGATGGAGAATGCCGGCTTGCTAAACATCGTCTTTCACAGCAAGAGAACTGAAGTTTCTAGATTTTTTACTGTTTCTAGATGTGTTTTTTATTGGCATATGAAATTATTTTATCAAGGTGCTTGATACACAGCTGTCATTGCTCAAAGATATAATTAATTTTTAATTTTCTGTTTCTCTATAAACAGTTGAACAGTTGGGTAAAATGCGAGAAAAGATCACCTTGGGCACTTCCCTGTAGATATAATTTCATGTGATTAATGGGTGGTAGTATCACCACTCTTTGCATAATGGCTAACTGCGTTTTAATTAGCTTCTGTGTGGTTTATCTCTCTGTTCTTAACAACAAATTGACTTGAACTCCCAGAAACTGGAAGTCGAAAGATGTCAGAATAGAGATGCTTGACCTCACGGTATTATTTTTTCTTGCATTTCTTTAAAAGATACAGACTGTGAGCTTGCTGCTGTTTTCTGACAGTTCTTCGTGTTCTCTGTGTGTCTGGGATACAAGTGTGTGCTGTGGGGTGGTTTCAAGAAAAGGTATTCTTGAGGGGGGAAAAAGAGGAAAAAAAAAATTAAACCACCCAAGATTTGCTACACTGTTTGGATTAATGTTTAGTTTGGAACCAGCTCTTTTGGGGGGAATCTTGTTGGTTCTTGTACAGGATATGCCTTATGCAGTTTTCGTTTGCATGTGGACAGTATGAATATTTAAAAAGTCCTTCTAGTTCTTTCCTGGAATAAATGCACACGATAACCAAAGCAAAAAAACCCAAGCAACTCAAGACACTTTCTCTAAGGGATAGTTTGATACTTTGTTTTGGCATGTGGCTCTTCCTCGTGTATCGTAGCGGTGCAAGCTCATGACACTGTTAAAAATGAAACTTGTTAACTTTTAAACTGATGATGCAGAATATCATAAGTACAGCCGGGGGTAGCAAAGGAGCTGGGTTCCTACTGGTTTTATGCATTAGTTTTGAAATGAAAAAGCTAGAGACCAGTATGCCATGTAGTACATTAAAATAACACAACCCTCTTAGTATTCAAAGCTAGTCACTTCTACAGAGCAGGTTATAACTAGCCTACTTTTCTGTAACTAGTCCACTTTTCCTAGGTGGATGGTGGCTTTGCAGTTCACAGTTACTTTATTTTACAGAAAACCCGTGTGTGTTTGTAGGGACATAGGATTAGAGAATGAGAGAAGAAGGTTAAAAAGTTCTGCAATATGCTGAAGGGGCTGTAATTTATTGTAACAAAGCTGTTTCTAGAATTTGGAAGATTAGCAAGACCTGAAGTGTGCCAGCAGCCTGGTCAGTGCCACCGTGTGGGATTTTCCACTTGAGTGTTCTGCCTTCATGTGCTTAGGCACCGGAATAATTGTGTTGAGGTAATGGACCACTTTCTTCTTCATCAGTCTAGTTAAACATTAAAAAAATTAATTTATTGCTAGGTTTTGTAACTGTGAAAACTGTGCCTTGCAACAGTATTTTCATTTCTGTTTACCATAGTCACTGAAAAACAAAAAAGCCAAAAAAAAGAAATCTTTAAATTCCCGGCTCCGCAGCTGTCCCTTGCCAGAGGTTTTGCTTCCACCCTTTCTACAAATTGGCGCAGTCGCTCACAAGGGGTTTAGGGTCTGCTGCACCGCTGGGTCCCTTGGGACCATGCTCGCCAGCCGGGTACCGGGGCAGCACCCGCCGCGCCGCGGGGGAGCTGGCTCAGAAGCTAAGGGCGGCCGA
>Ga0181612_159720_pt1 | contig 15928 bp, 10 predicted proteins | sample HoacroProtozoa21_FD_119630 | JGI IMG/M metagenome (GOLD analysis project Ga0181612, IMG submission 119630) | Hoatzin crop microbial communities from Cojedes, Venezuel. Combined Assembly of Gp0051906, Gp0051904, Gp0051908
ATGCCGATAAAAAACTGAATCAAAAATCCCACCTTGTTATAATGCTGTCACAACATAGTAAGTTGCAACAAGACACTGAAGTGCCCTATTCCTGTGCTAAAGGCACTTAAGTGATACCTCAGGCTTCACTAGAAGCTGACCAATTTGGGATGCATGTTTCTGTCATATTTACAGAAATATTTTGCAAGCCTAGCAAGCTGTCCTACTGCAAAGAAGCTTCAGAGGTTTGGAACGATTGTTAAGACCTGTGTTCAAATTCATTGATGTTCGTTCTTTATCACTTTGAATGTAATGCTGACACACTGTCCCTGCCTGATGTGTTTTCAAGCATTGATTCACACCAGGGAAGTAGGACACTGTAACCTTTATGCCTGAATAGGCCTCCTAAAGGGACAGAAGGAAGTGAAATCCCAGCTATCTAATCACTTAGCAGAGAAATGAAAGTGTAAGTCAAACTTCTCAGGCCTTGGAATGAGTTACAACATTTAAGTAAGGACCACTATCAAGCCATAGGCATGATTAGATTCATACACTAGCAGCTTGTTTTCCCCTGTGCTGTGCCAGACCAGAGCTACATTTTAAGACCTTGCCTGCACTGGAGAAAGCGGAAGTCAAGCAGAGCAAAGCAACACATGTGGTTTAAAACTTGCACACGTGCACAAAATTAGCACCCTGCAGGGGGTGGGAATGGGCCCTTCCCTGTGTCACAGTCATCATCCCAAGAAACAGATATAGACACTGGAATCAGAAGAGCAGAGAGATTCAAAATACATTTTCAAGGTCACACATGTTTTGTGTCTGTCAGCCTTGGAATGTTCCCCCTAAAGCAACATTTTCCTGAGTGGTGGTGGGTTTTTTTTCAGGTGATGAATGCTTTGAATCAAGGAAGTGACCTTCCTGAAGATACCCAGTGAAAATTGTTCTTCTTATACGGAATCTTGTGCTAATGTAGATTGATCAGATGTGACATATTTCAGAAAACTGTTTTGCCAGGAATTACATATCCATTTCCCTAAAACCTTAAATAAATACTGCAAGATAACTGACTGTCAGAAATGAGAGACTCTGAAACATATCTTTTCTATTGAGGAAAAAACCGTAAATTTATGACTTTTGAGATTTAGACACTGAGTTCATTCAGTTCTCTATAAAGCAAAGAAAGTTGCTAATGGTTAACAGAAGTAAAGATTAAAATAGTTTGAGAGGATGATACCTGTTCTTCCTTCCACTGAAGTCCAGTTGCTTAAAATCCCACTAATGGTAGTGATGGTAGCTGTATACTTTCTTCCAGGTACCAAGTCAGTGAAAGTGAATTCCTTAGCTTCTTTGGCAAGCCCTTTTTTTATGACAGTAAGATCCCTGTCTCCCAGTGAAACCACGTAGCTGTCCCATTCTGCAACAGGGGTCATCCACATGACACTAAGTGAAGATTCATTAGCATGCTTCACACGGAGCTGGAGAACAGGCTCTGGAGCTGTAAAAGTACACAAATATCACAATGAGAACAGGACTTTGTAGAGAACACATATGCCATTATCTCAAGCTGCTGTAAGAAATCTGTTCTGCAACACAAAAATGGGACAGCAACAGAGAGTATTTGTAATCAAGAGGGAATTATTTACCTTTCTCTAGGAAGCCAGCCTTACAAGTCTAGTATTTGGGCTACTCTTCCAGTAAAGGGCTGTAGCAGCAGACTTCAGCAATGCATCATGGCTGTAATGCTCTAGGTTTAACCTTATGTCAAGAAATATATTTTAGTATGAATGCAAATGTAGTGAAGTGAGTGAGCCTTGTCTTCAACTGTGGGCGCTAGACAGGGATACTTGTACCATGACACAGATCTACATCAATTTAGCTGTAACAAACAAGGATGCAATTTACAGGGTCAGAGTGACATTGATTTTACATTGGTTCACATCTCAGTCAAGTTGGGAGACACTCCAAACTTGCGGTGGTATAAAAGCAAGGATTTGGTGAATTTCCATGTGTGTTCGTGTCTGTGTGCGCATGCATGCATGCACAAAGAGGGTATATGTTAACTTGTGTAGTCCCCTGATCCAATTTTGTCCCAGTTACATTGAAATACAACTCAGTTTCCAAGACTGTGAGCTTATGTAAGTGAAAATTAACTCAGAATAGGGCCTAATACCTATGCTTCATAAGCAGCACATTACTTTCCTGACTGTGGGTCAAACACAGTCGTGATACACCCACTGTTGGATATTATTTGTTGGACCATGTTCTAATCGCTTCGTTGTGTCAATTAAAAGTAACACCATAAACTGAAACTATTTGTAATGTGTATCAAAGTAAGCAAGATGAGAATGTGCCTTGCTCTGATCAAGTTGGCTAGAAGTCAGAGAAAGCTTCAGTTCTGTAGCTTCTGTTGGTTCTGCCCTTGTGCAAAATTAAGAAAATTAAGCCCTTGGGGAATGACAGGTATGAGTGTAGCAGGAAAGGCAGGCACAAGGAAATGTGAGGATAAAGTAAGGTGGCCCTATCTTATCTCGCATCCTCCAGTGAGACGAGGCTCAGGCTTGAGCCTTGCCTGATACTCCTCCTCCAAGCCTTCTTATCCTCTGAATAGCAAACATGCTGCAAATGAATTCCACTCATGTCTCTGCAGTGTATATGGATTTCCTTTGAAAGGCTGACTTGAAGAGACTAACCCCATCTTCTTTCTGGCGCACAGGAACAAGGACTGGAATGTTACGGAACAGCCACACTAACATACACCTCAGCCAGCTTTGGTTAACACCGCCGATATTCTTTATGCAGCCTGGCAAGGAAACCAGTTTGCCACTGAAGATACTGATGAACAATACAGGAAGCTCTGTATTGCTCTCTCTAAGAACTATATAGGGTGCCTACAATCAGCTACAAAATATAACAGTGAAACACTGTACAGGTAGTGTAGTCATGACAGAACGGTGATATAATTCCCAAAACTTTCACAAAAATAACCCTAGAAGTTTTCACAGAACTGCTGAAAATAATTATTTCTGTTGTTTATGAAGGAGCTCCTTTTTATTGTATTAATAGCAAAATTCATCTGTGGATTCCCAAATACTCTTTCTTTCTCACTGTCCACTGAGGCCAGCTGAACGTTTTGCACTTTGACACTTCCCGGACAAGCAAGCTGACCTGTTCTCCCCGTGCAGCTAGTCTTGCTCTGCAAATTGCCACTCTCCACGACAACGTCCACGCTGTACTGCCTCCCCGGGACAAGGCCAACACCATGGACGAGGTACTCCGTGGTGTCCTTCTCGAGGGTGGCATTGAGCAGCAGGGCCGAGCGGTTCCACAGCAGCAGGCGGTACCTGTCCCAGTCTCCCGCAGGGGGCAGCCAGTTCACCCGCAAAGACCTCAGCCAGCCACCACCACCAGCCTTCAGCTCGGAAACTTTCTGGGGAACTGAAATACACAGATTCAGAGAGTAGTTCTGAAGTGGGGTATTTCTGGTAACTGCACGCTGGCAAAACCTGTCTCGCAGAACAGCTATTGTAGAAGTACAGGGATCAGTTAGAGCAACAGGAGGTATCTCGTTACACAGGTTGGCTATTCATTTTAAAGATAATTTTTACTCTTCCCCACACAAACCACTCACTTTTTCACTGTTGGTTTCTGACATCAGAAATGGGGAACCCTTCTTAGGGCAGGCAAAATCTCCCCCATGCATTTCTCGGATGCATATCATAGTTTTCAGTTAGCTTCCCAGCTTTTTCCTGGACATATGTTCACTTAGAAAGTGTCAACCAATTTGTCAACGCTAAGGCCAAAACTTCAACTGCTATGGGCCAGATTCTGGTATCAGCAGCAGAAATCTAGTCCCTTCCAGCTGTAAGGCACCGAGGTTCAAATTGAGATTCATTAAAGGAGCCACTCTGTCCTGTCCTCCACTTCAAGGGTCCTGAATTTACATGTTCAACCTTCCTGCCCTACTGTTGCAGGTCACACTGGACCACAGAAGATTTTCTGATTTTCATAGAACAATCAAATATTAGCCACACACCAAGCAGAGACTGGAAGAGAGATGCAGACCCTTAGGTTAGGATATCTATAGCTCAGTGTTAAGATATCCAGAGATCAGTGTTGAAGTCCTGAGACCATCAGCAAGTATTAACTCTAAACTACAAACCTAGAATCATGCTCTCATGTTTTCTCTGGCTTAGTCAATATTTAATTGCTCAGTACCTAGCAAAGGACAGAGCTTTCTACCAGCACCACAAAATACTTACCATTTTCACTTCCCACAGGCATAGCTGGGTATTAAACCTAGATGTCCCACATGCCAGTGAATATGGGAGATGTGTTTCATTTGCTGAGTGAGTGGATAAAAGCATGGTGTTTTGTTAGGAAGCACGGATGTACTTGCATCATAACAAATAAAGTTCAGCCTTGTCAGACTGGCTGGACATCATTACACTCTAACGATACAAAGCTTCAGTCTCTGATACGTCCATACTCCTTGCCACAACATTCCACATCAGGTTCTGCTGCCATAGGCACCCTCTCAATACACAGTAATGTAAATTACGTTCTTGGGCACCCGGCTCGCTCTGGGAGTTACAGAGGGATCCTAGGAGACTAACCCCTTCAGCATCTGTAGACAACTCCAAATCTATCTCTTGGCCACAAAGCTTCTGCTGAAGTGACTCTGTTTTCAAAGCTCTTGATATCTATGGAAAAGTCAAGGGAAGGAGTTGCACATGATCAGCATCCTTGGAAATGGGACTTTTAGATTCACAACTTTGAAAGCACTGGGTCTCAGTCACAAATCTGGGGATCAGTGGTTTGCGTGAGGGCCTGAAGCTCTCCTTTCAGATGGAAGTGGTAATTTTAAAGGTCTTCAGTGGTAGGCTAGACAAACAAAAAAAGACATGCATGTAACCAGTCCAGCTTTGTACTTACTGGACATGAAAGGCTTTTCAGGTCTCTTCCAGCCTGCACTGAGAATGGGGTAGCATATCTAGCAGCTTGATATGTCAAGGATGTGCCTTTCACATGAGATGTTTAGTTGTAGATGACAAATATTCTCTAAGACAAATACTCTGCGCTCTCTCACACATACATCTTCTACTTTTTGGCTTCAAGTCTACTAATAATTTATACATGTATTCTTCACCCACTTCTATTTTTTTTCCCATCTAAATTCTGCCTGGGCTAGGCTGGTGTGGAGAAGATGGCACACCTTTGTGGCCAGTAATGCTGTGGGAGAAATAAGCCAGGATTTTTCAGGTTCAGAACTCATACAAGAGATACCTGAAACAAAATTATACTTCTGAATGAAGATAAACAAAACATAACTCAGCTCTACCCAGGCTGCCACATATTCCTGAATCCATGCTGCTAGTAGTAAAGCAAGCTGAGACCTGATCTTTTCCTATTTGTACATTTGTGTCTGGAGCATGAAATAATATTAGACCTTGCAAAATTACTTAAAAAGCCATTAAGAATTTGACTACATGTAGACTTCCCCATAACATAAGTCATTTTATATACTATGCTGAGTTGAATCCAATAAAACAAAGTTGGTCAGAAGTGGAGTAATGTAGACCAGTTTTGTAACAGACTCACCCAACTATAAGGTCCACAAGGCATTATCGTTTCCTGCTCCCAGGCTATGCTGTAGCTGCTTTTGGCTGCCAGATTAACTGTTGCCAGAAAGTCAGGAAGGGGTACTCCCGGAACAATATTGTGCTTTTTATCTTATTTTGCCTGGAATCCAAACCATTTTGTCTTCTACAATGATTTTCTACAAGGCCAGTGTAGGCAAAAATAGCATTGGTTACCATGTTCTCACTAAAGCAGAATACTTACATGTCCTGCCAGTCGCCATCCGATCAGTAAACAGTTCACCACTCACTGTGCGGGCAGTAACCTGATAAAGACGTCCTGGAGTTAGCTTGTCAAAGAGAGTCTCTGTGACTGGTGGCTGCAGAGTTTTGACTTCTTTAACTGCTCCAAGATGAGACAGAGTGATATTATAGAAATTGAGGTTTCCTGAAGGTCTACTCCACTTAACTTTTAAAGCGTCTAAGCTGTCGTCATTTGTCACTGTCAAATCTAAGACTCCAGCTGGGGCTAAAAAAAGAAAGTAAGAAAGAGAATAAAATACATCCACCACAGAACGTATAAGACCTGCTGTCTCCAAACTGCTATAGTTAAGTTTTGCGTGGTTGTATGAGTGTTACTGTTTAGAGCAGGGCAGCAATAAATCAGGTGGCACATGCTCTCTATTAACATACATGGAATATGAATGATTGTGCCTGAACAGTGAAAGGGCAAAGCGTGGCCACAGTGAAACTGAACGCAGCCCTGTTTAAGACACTCTGCTGCTGAGAGTGACACCTCTTACTATGACTTCTCTTGTTTCACAGAACAGAAAAATCTGTTAGCCATGTCTACACTCACCTAGTCATTTTGGCTATAAAACAGACCATGCACATGCTCTAAGAAAAATGACGTCTGCATACATTTTGGTAGAATAAACGTTACAGCACCATTGCAGCTATGCCTGATTTACACCTGTGTAGAAACGCTTGGAATCAAACTCATTTATTCAAATGCTCCACCAAAAGCAAAGCATAGCCACCTCCAATATCTTCATTTCTCAGGATGGGGACACACTAGGTACTGAAATGGAGAACCATGCTGCAAGCTAGATGGAGTGCTTTTATGTTTGGAGAAAACCTGTGAGATTTAAAATGTTTGCACCCCTCAACAGGAAGAAATAAAAAATTCTGAATAAATAAAATGAAACAAGAGTATAATCCCCAAAACAGCCAGTGCTAGGTGACAACAGCACTCATATGTGTGTCCTAGACATCACAATATCGTTCACTTAATATTAAATTATGTTTACATGGTGAGATTCCTGTAGGAGAAACTGCACCTTATGTTTGCCAGAAATGAACGAAAGCAAAGGCATGACCTTGTTTTTGCTTACATGAGGGTTTTAACCATTGGACTCTAGTAGGATATCATCTTATCTTTCTATGACCACACAACTCTATTCTGAAAAATCTTCCTGAAAAAAAAAACTTCATTTCTAAAACTCTGGTTCTGTGAATCAACACTTCTCTGTCAAAAAAAACCAAAACAAAACCCAACTTTCAGTTTTAAAGTTCTTAACCTGCTCTAAATTTTTTTTTCACTTCCAGAAAGCAGCTATTTTGCAATGCAGAGAAAAAAAGACATGGAAAATATTTTTTTGCAAAAATCACAAGTTCTACACCTTCCATTCAGCTAAGAATCATGGAGCTAATGTCCTTAACACTGTGAAATAACCAGACTATCCACAGCTTCAATTCACTGATGAAGTCAGGTGAACCTCTTTCACAGATATGAGGTGATACTTTACATGTTTAATGGAGCTGCCTACATTAAGCAGAGCAGCTAATTTAGCTGCAGATACCCTAAAAGCTAATTTAGCTGCTAATGGCTGCAATGGTAACTTAGGGAACCAAATAAGCTTATGGTGTCCCTAACTCCCTCTATAGCCTTTGGGGAGAAATATCTGCGAAGGATAATTCAGACACTGAAGTCTGGGAATAGACACGAATATACACGAATCGAACACGAATCATTTATTATTCTGAAATATGTCCTGTAATATCATTAGATTATGGCCTTAGCTTCTTATGCTATTGTGACAAATTCTGAAATCATACCTGTCCTGACAGTTTGAAAACTGCTGCTCTCCAATTCTGCAGCCTGGGTTATGACAGAGAGGTTATATAGGTGGCCTGCTGTAAGTCCTGAAAAAGTGTAGGAGGTCAGAGGATCTTCTTGGTGAATCTCATGAACTACTACACGATTATCCAGTAGCACCAGCTTGTAACGATCTACGTGCCCAGAGGCAGGAGACCATGAAGCATGGATAGTGTCTGTCTTGACACTGACCTGAATATTTTTCACAGGGGATGGCACTGTTGGAATAAAAATCACATGCTTAAGGCCTAATGGTTATCTCCACAATTTCAGCAACTTTGAACATATGCACTTTTGAAATACGTTGAGTTTTTTTAGAGTTAGTGAAAACCCAACCCCAAATTTATTTCCAAATACATCATAACAGCATGCCTCCATTCTTAGCAAACAACTCTTTATGTTAGCCAGAGATTCATGTTTTGTTTATTTCTACATATAATCAATAGATACTTACATATATACAGCTTGCCAGGTAGAAGAATGCTATATATTTGTTAATTTCAAAATGCAGAACTGCAAAATACTGTAAGTGGTTCTATTTAAATGAACTACAGTAAAAGAAGTCCTACCAGTAGATCCACTTATGTGAAGTTCTGTGGTATTCTTGTTTCCAGCAACTGCACTAAGGACAATGTTGTATTTATTCCCAGGGATGAGACTGGAAAAAGTGTTTTCCATTTTTGAAATTCTTCCTGGTATGGATACTTCTTGTATCTTTTTATTATTGTGATCCAATAATACTAGGTTATACAAGTCCACCTTTCCTGAGGAAGGATCCCACTGAACCTGTAAGCTTGTGAGGGTAGTTTTTGCCTTATTAATTTCAAATCGAGGTGGTGGTAAGGGATCTGTAGTTAAAAAAAAAACAAACAGAAAACATAAACTAGTATTTCTTGCATTGGCATTGTCTGAAGTTTTACACCGCAGCACAAAAAACCCTTCCAAAACTCTCCCTTTACCACCATCATGCTGCCAGCACTTTTCAAAAAGTCTTTTGCTTTACATTTACAAACATAGTATCACTGAAACCTGCCTACAAGAGAGTCCCATGGAATTCAACTTGTGTATAGGTGTACACACTCACTCACGCACACACATGTAGAAAAACACCTCCAGTTGTGGATGTTTATAATGTGCTTGGATATCTGGTGATAGTAAAACTGTGACAACTTTAATAAGAAACAGCAAACATGAAAAATTCAGCAAATTGAACTCAATACCTCAGTGTAAGGTAGCTTTATAGATACAATAGTATCAGTGGCTTTCGTTTCCTAGCATCCACGCTAAACACTTTACCACTGATGGGCATGAGCATTTATATAATTTTAAGGGCAACAATCTTCTGGTTTTAGTATTAACTTCAACCACTTCCAACAGATTCCAACAGAATATGCTTCTGTTCTGTTGTAGCATTTTTCATATAAATTTAAAAAACCCAGAACAGTACATTGGATAAACTTTTAGGAACTATATTGAATTGGGATTTTTTCCTCTGAGAAACTCTCAGGGTTTATTATATTGTTTATTAAGGAGCTCTCAAGTAAGATCACCTGTAAAACACAGTAACTCTAAAGGGATGGCAAACATCAACCAAAACAAAAGACTCTGGTTGCTCATATTCTCCAGGTGTGTTTCATCACTCACAAGACTTCATGCAAATCAAAAGAAACCTATTACATGTTCAGGTACTAAGGTATCGACATTCATGTCTCCCAATAAGGTTAAGCAATTGCAAATTAAAAAGGTATCGTAAAACAACCCCAAGCAGCAAAATCAAGCATTCACAAGTTGGGGAGTTAAAGAATAAAGGTTTCCCAATAATTTAACAGCTAAATTTGGCTTCCATATGAGTACACTCTGTGCTGCTCCTGCCTAGCATCAGACAGGGAGTGTGCATCAAGGCTGAGAATTGACATCTCCTTATGAACACTGCCTTAAACACAGAAAAAAAGACCGTTTCTCTAATGCAGTCATTGCTGCCTGGTTTCCTGAACAAGGCAGACGAAAGAGTGTGACATCACATAATTAAAAACTGCACTGAAAAGGCTGAAAGGACAAAGTTGAACCTACTCCCACACTATGACCACAGCAGTTGGACTATCACAGGGCTAATAGCCTTTAAGCTATTTCTTCTTCAAAGCCTGGATGGTGCAGAGGGTTTAATTGTTTCCTACAAAAGCTCTGCTAAGAACATACGCGTGACAGGTTTCGGTGGTATGCTGTCAGTCAAGCATATTAGGAATTTCAACGGAATATCTCCCTCCTTGGAGACATTCAAAAGCTGTCTGGACATGGTACTGGGCAACTGGCTCCAGGTAGCCCTGCTTGAGCAGGAGGCTTGGACCAGATGTCCTCCAGAGGTGCCTTCCAACCTCAAGCAGCCTGTGACTCTGTGACTGTGAAAAATACCATGTCCCTCTGAACCCAGATCTCTGCTTAAATTCAGATTACTGCTTTGGTCCATGCAGATGCTAGTGCTCTTCAGAAAAGGAGATGAAAATTAAATTAACAAAATCAATAAACAAAAATAACTACATTCTTTTCTTGACCTTTTTCTTCAAGGTCAAACTAACTCTGCTTAAATCTGAAAAGAAGAAAAAAACAACTAAAATTCAAACTCAAGTCAAAGACCAAGCACATCAAGCTTCAAGCCAAATAGTTTAAACTTCATCCAGTTACAGCAATTGAGACAGGAGGTTTTAATGAAAAGTGTCAGGAAATCTTAACAATAGGCTTGCCTACCAGCTCCACCTATTATACACACTAAGGCACTAAAGACTATTATGCTGGCAAAAGTGAATAGTGGGGGTATAAACTTGTTCCTTGAAGGCAATTGTTCTAATCAGAAAGGTCAAACTTTGGGAGTCACAAATAAATTCCAGCACTATATATGGTCAGATGCACAGACAGCTGAAAAAGTTTTCATTTGACTGATATCAAGAGAACAGTTATAATAACTGTCAAGAAGTTTAACTCTCTCTAACAAAGTTGGAGACTTTGTTGACTGCTCGTTAGTCCTGCAAAAGTAATCAACATCGTAATCCGCATTTGCCAAATTCTACAAAAGAAGACACCTCTGACATTTTTAGAAGCGCTTTTACTGTCCTGGGCAATCTGTCTTCTAAGGTACATTAGCAAAGAAAAGAGTTGCGTGCCTAGAAGGTGAAGTTCAGAAATTCAGACTTTATCTAATCTATCTGGTCCAGAAAACAAAACACTCAGTGCTTTGTACATCCGCTAGAACAAAGGAACAATGAGATTGGGAAGTGCCTGGGCTGAAAGAGCCCTGGATGGAAACAAACACTTAAAAAGCCATTTACATTGTTATACAAGTTTCTGCTGGCAACGATACAACACTGATATATCACAGAAATGAAATATTTTCACAAAGGTATTTTTATACCATTTGATACTATATGAACTCATGTCTCCTGGTCTACAAAGCAGTCTTCCAGGAGACTTAATGTTGTTTGAATTACATTGCACGTCCATTTTCACTTTTGTGTGCATAGCTGCTATAGATGCATTTTATAGAAATGATAGATATGGTTACATCCAATCCCATTGACGTGACTCCCAAATACAGCCTGTAAGCACAGAAACAGCCCTGTCTTCTGCAGGAGGAAAAAAAAACCATAACTCAGAGATACGAGCCCAGAACTGAGGAACGGGGAATTCCTGACTTCCAGTCTCAGCCATCTTCCTACCAAATCATCCAGCGTTTTCCTAGTTTTCCCTTTTCATAAAACAGTAACATACCTCACAAAGACTTTTCTGAAGATTGAGTAAAGAATGTTGATTTCATTGTCCTTATTAAGTACAAATATTAATTTCTTTGGGATGATAGACATCTTAGAAAATCCTTACAACAGGCTACATGGTGATTTATACTCTTCTTGTACTCTGCCTTTTGAGACAATGATCATAACCATTATGTGATTATGGATTATAGCACTATAGAGACTATAGTTGGAGCCATGTCACAGTAGTTGTTCCTATAGACAGATAATAAATCAGATTTGTCCTAAACAATCTGAAATTTACAGGAGTGAACACATGGCCGAGCCATGCTTCTGGCATTTTCAAAGTTACATATTACAATAGAAAAATAACAGACTGTCTCTTAGAAGGTGGGATTTTTAACCTCTTTTCATTCAAATATTTAGCAATTTTTCTGACAAAAAATATTTACTTTTAGTTCTCTCAGTACAGGTGTCTTCGATTAACAAAATATATCACTACAATATTTTTGTAGAAAACAATGCTGAAAACGGCATTTATAAGTCTGTTTTAGAAGATATACTTGAAAGCAAGGGAACTGCCAGGTTGCTTTTCCTGGCTCTCAAGACCAGTATTTCACATCTGAATCTCAGAATTGAATTTAATAAATTTAACTGTAATTCACAATCTGTTCATATACTATTGTTTTTAACTAGAATTTTAATTAAACACCTAGTCATTCACTGAAAACACATTACAGAAATACTCAGTTACGCCGGTGCACAGACATTTGGAGAATTAAGAACTTGAAAAGTACTTTATCTGTGATCAAGAAAGACACAACCATACCATCTTTTGTCATAGAGTAGCTCTCAGTCACAGAAATAATTTTACTGAGAACAAAGCAGATAACCTGAAAAGACCGATAGGTGCATGTGTTGTCCCAACTTTACAATGATGTCAAGCATGCTGACTAGTTCTATGGTTTTATGTGCTGTTTTAAGTATATATATACAAAAACCACAACAAATTATAATTATTAATGTGAAATAAATATACAGACTTCTGTCTACTAACATGTGTAATCTCGGGTTTGCAGTGGAAAATTTATCTGCAGCTCAGAGCTGATAAATGCTGCTATCAGCTTCTTCTTCATTTCCTATTCTACCAAAATAGCACAACCGCCAACACTGTATGTGCGTCCGCATGCCTGTGCATACCTGGCTTATACAGTGCATATGTGATTGTATTTTCCATCGTTTTGGAGGACCTATTTCAGTTTTGCTCTAGAGGATTAAATACTTGCCATTTTCAACTGACAACCCATGGATCAAAATTTCTTGATTAAAGTGACTCCACCTTAGTGGACTAGTGCGGATTATTGTACCAGTATTCTCCACATTATTAGATTTCAGATCTATGCATCCACAAGTGAAATAGAAGCTGCTTCTTTACTCAAAAGATTCACCAAGGGTCTGGTGTTACTTCAGAGTTTTTGCCGTCTTGGTGAGCTGCACACTTATTCTATTGGAATATTAAACTTGCAAACAAGATAGACTTATCTCATTGTCACAACGATGATTTTAATGTGAAATCAAATACTCGAAAGGTCAAATTAAGTTACAGATTTGGTCCTCTCCAAGCCTCCACATTAGAGCTGCAACTACGGTACACATTACTGATTGCTTTCACCTTAAGTCCTTAGTCAGAACAGATCACACTCAAAATTTAACGAAATATTTTAGATTTTCTGGGCTTAGTTACTCCAGAACTTTGCATAAGGAAGATGATGAAGACTGAACTCGTAACAGGAATAAGCACATGAAAATTTTAACGGGACTGAATATGAGCAAAAAGTTAAAGCTTCTGAACTAAGTATATAAATGAATCTGCAACTTTCCCTGCATACATTTACTGTTCAAAATCTCATTTTGCAAAAGTAAACACATGAGATGGGATTCCTCTCACTTCAGCCATCTAAACTTCAGGTGCCTGGTTTAACCTAGGCTCCTTTTATACTCAGTGGAGAAAGGGAGAAAGCTGGGCACCTCCAAAGGACAGCTTACCCATCCTTCTTCGACAAAAAGCTCAGGAAGGGAACCTCACTGAGTACCAAGGTCAGACACGATATTTTTAGATGGCCCATGGTAGCTCAGTTCCGTTAACATTCAAATCAGTGGGAATTTTGTTTACAATATGGCTGAAATTCTTGCTCATATTTCCATATTCACAGGATAGTTTCCAGGAACACATGGCTATGGACATTCAGGCTCAGCAGATCGTAAAACAAAACTACTGACATCAAGTTACAACGCAACAGGTGAAGAAGAGCTTCCAAAAAAATGGTTTAAAAGGCTGCCCCTAGTGGAAACACACAGAGGAATAATCTCCCCTCTTTCTGCGCTGAAATGCATGCTATTGACAGTACAACATAGATTGTTGAGGGGCATAACAAACCCTGTATCTTTAGAAAAAAATAAAATGGAAAATTTTGGAGCTACTTGCGTATTTTGAACACCATCAAACAATGCAACTGATGTGACTGAACCAAGAGAAGCAAGGAACCATGGAGTAAACTGAGTAGCTGTCTTTGCAGCAAACCTCCATGGCTCCTCTATTCTTATTTCACACTTTGGACTGATCTCTGCTATCCAAAATTCAAGCATATGCCTCACTTCAACTATGGTCCACTAATTTGCAGTATTTCATTCAAACTTTAATCAGTGCTTTCACTCTAATGTCAGCTACATAATATGACTATACTCAGCAGTTAGTTCCAATCACTTTTATCATCTTACAGTCTTGCAAAATCTATTTACAGATAAAAAAGCCATAAATGACATACACAAACTACTGTCTAAATGATTATTCATTAATCAAAATGCAGTCTAAAGTGGTATCTTTTTCTCTGCTTCTACGCAAGTGTCCAATAAAAGATCTCTACTATGCAGCAACAATGGTGATTTATATCTGTCACTCTGATAACGGTTGAATTGTTCTTTCCATTTTCAAATTACAAGTCATCAGTATTAAAAAAGGTTCACATGATGCATGACACAGATTTAAATCACTGTCTGAGCAGAAACCGTCACTCGTTTTCACCAAGTGACATGACTTGTGCTTACCGTATACCTATCATGCCAGCAGACTTGTCACTAGACTTTGTTTAACTTGAGTTACCAAGGCAAATTAATGGAGGGTATTCAGTGCATTTGTATCGTTGATGCAGGGAGAAGGGTCTGACAGTAAACGATGTCTCTGAACTGCTAATTATTAAGTATTTGGCTGCTGAAATCTTCAATACTAATACTGCAAAGTACCTCTCAGAAACTAACGCTTCAGCAGCAAATCAGGGAGGCATTTAATGACGGATGGATCTCATTTAAGACATCTCTGTTCTGAGTCTTGTGTTACCACCAGTAAGAGGCTGGACAACACTACATTTCATCATCTTTAAAAAATACACGAATATAGATAGAAACAGTCCAGCTCTGTCACTGCAGCCGGTGGCTCTACACCATTCATTGCTTCATGGCTGAGTTGCTCACATGCACACACAAACACACACAAGGAAAGGGGGTTTTCCTTGGCAGCACTCTGGAAGGCTGCCCGAACATTTTTACAGCCAGTTACAGCTGGGACACTGCAAGTGCTCTGCACAGAACTGCCCATCGTAACACTGGTTATATTCAAGGAAAGCGCACAAGCGAGAAGTTTCAGCCTTACTTTCTGACTTTTAGACTCTGATTAGAGAAAATGAACGGCGCAGAACCGGCCTGAAACAGTAAGCTATCTTTGAGCAGGGTCTATCGGCCATGAAATAGATTGTACTTTAAACACAGCAAATAAGCTGTCGCCTGAGGATCCATGAAGCCAACAGGTCTGCATGAGCACAAAGCGTGTCACGGCTACCAATTCCCGCAGCATTCTGCCGGATGGCAGGCTAAGGGAGCCAGCAGCGCGCTCCCAGCCCTGACCTCGGCCCCGCACAGCACCTCCTGCCCCCCAGCCCGCTGCGTTAACCTTCGGCAGCGGCCGCTTCTGGCAGCAAGGCAGAGAAACCGCAAGCGCGGCACAGCCCCAGTCAGCAGCAGCTGTAAAGGCATCGCCCTCCTCCTCTCACGGCCGGCCGAAGCAAGCGGACGGGAAGGCAAGAGCCCGGCGCCCCTCCCCGAGCACCTGCCGTGCCCCCGGCCCGTACCTGTCTGCAGGGAGACGTTGAGGGCCTCCCCGGCGGCGAGTGGCTCGATGCGAAGGTGGTACCAGGTCCCGGCCTCCAGGCCCCGCAGGGTGCAGCCGTAAGACCCGTTGCCTGCGGGGGCGGGCTGGCAGCCGGCCGCCTCCCCGTCCTCGGAGCGCCGGGCCAGGCTGAAGTTGCAGGCGCGGCCCGCGGCGGCCCACCGCAGCCAGACGCTCCGCCCGGCGACGCGCCGCTCCGTCAAGGAGGCTCTTGCGCCCGCCGCATGCACCGGCTGCGGCAGCGGGGGGCGGCACG
>Ga0181612_129195_pt1 | contig 15927 bp, 5 predicted proteins | sample HoacroProtozoa21_FD_119630 | JGI IMG/M metagenome (GOLD analysis project Ga0181612, IMG submission 119630) | Hoatzin crop microbial communities from Cojedes, Venezuel. Combined Assembly of Gp0051906, Gp0051904, Gp0051908
ATGCTAAAAATGCTGAGAAAAAATGAACATCAACAGGTAAGATTTTGGGCAAATAGCCTAACACACTCCTAAGACGCATGCAACTCCTAATATGACAAGGACAGTAAAAAACATGAGTTATCACAGTATATCAATAAACTGACTCTTTCTAAGAAAAGAAGTGCTTCTTAATATCTGATCTCACTTAAGCAGAAATCAAGGGCATTCCCATAATTTATGAGAATTCAACTGGTCTCAATTTTGTTATTTATAAATACTAATTCATACTAGAGTTTTCCTCTCCTTTTTCTGCCCTTGATATTGGTCGATTTTCTCCCCCAGATACATCAATAACTGTTACAACAATATTCTGAAGAAAGACCACTTATGTGATGTGACATACTCGTAGATTCTTGAAGGATTTCATCAGATGTAGGAAGAAAAGTCAGTGTCAAAAGTCAATGTAATATTAAAATCTAACCTAAGAAAATATTTTCAGCACTACTACAAACTCTCCAAATTCTAGAGCTCATCTGCTATGTTTTTACCACTATCACCACAGACAAACAAGGCCATTAGCGAAAAATGCTATCACGAAGCTCATTAACTTTCAAATGGGCAAATGAAAAAAAATCACAAATAATTTTCACTCCTTCTGTACTTCACAGCTTAAGAACATCATATGATCTACAGACATTATCCTTACACTTTGTGAAAGAGGTATGAATGGTAACTTCATCTCCAGAGAGGTGTCACAAAACATGGTTAGGCAGCATGGGAAGTCTTTGGTAAAACAAAAAATTAATCTAGAGGTAGTCATTGAGTCCCAGATCTGTCTCACCCCTGAACAGAATCTGGGTAAAATTTCTGTACAAAATAAGATTAGTATCGGTCTTGTGCAACATCAAATGAAATAATGGGACCTATGTAATGCAAACTGGATTTTCAACTCCCCTATGTCATCTCTTCCAAGTCCTCAAAAAATATTCAATAACCTCTTTGAACACTGGCATTAGGAGTACCAAACCCAAGAAATTGAAAGCCCTTGGGTGCTATTTATTCTTCTTTAAAATACCTGACTACAAGGCTTTAACAATATTTTGCCCTCCTACTCATTACTTGTTTATATTATAATCTGATGACTATAGATCAGTACAATTTCACAGTACCTTTGTGTAAACAGGTAAAGTGATGTTTAAATTACATATGGCTTGATGAACAAGGCCTCTTGTAGATTTTGGCTCCTTCATGAATGATAATCGTCCACAGGGTTCTTGGGTGGTATCTCGCACCTGGTAGAGCAAACATACAGACATTTAACCTGTTACTTTGCTATTCTGCTGTATGATCTACTAGTGCCACTCAAAACTATTTAGCAGAAAGAGGGTAGATGTGGGAGAAAAGTCCATGTAGGCAAAAATAATGTGTTTTCTCTTTTTTTTCCTGCTTTTTTGTAAATGTACATACAGATGTATTTGTGTGTCAAAGCAAGAGATGACAGGAGCACGTACATGCTTATACATTAGAACCTCATTTACAGAAGAGAGTCCTAACACTGTAATCACAGTCTTAAAAGAACAGAGACTTTCCAGTATGATTGGGCTTCCATGATAACTTGCAATACCCATTTTCCACTGAAATGGTCCCCAAATGTTATGGTCATAACAGAGACTCATTTTGTATTTGGTAACAAAAGGAACTAAGTCATTTTCCCCCCACACGGCAAACATACATATTTATGCTTATGTTAGCAATAACCCTTTGCTCAAAATTTTAGTATTAAATATTGTATTTGTTCATTTGGCTGCTCTTTTGGCTGAAAACAGTGAAAGACTACACTTAAAATACATTTGCAAAATGTTTTCTCAAATGTACTGATAAATCCTAGTCTTAGAATGAAGAAATTTGCTGGAATCTATTTATACGTGTGACCATTATGATCTACAAAAGATACTACACAATGCCATACTTTCAGATTTTGCAGTGAATCTTAGAAAAATCTCTTTCACAGTTGTGAGTAGCAACAAGTGCAAACACTTAGAACTTGAGATATTAGTGATGTAGTTCTAGCTTTCGTACATAATGTCAGCAGGATTATGCACAATATCACAGAAGAAATACAACTCCAAGCACTACCTCATTCTTAGTTTTCTGAACTGATAAAATGATACAATTAGATACATGTGTATGAACTTTACCAGACTGAAAATACTAGATGCAAAGACACACATGTTTTTGAACATATTTTGGACAATCCGTCATGGAGAAAAATACGCAAAGCCAAAGGTAGGTGGTGGCATAGATAAAAGTGCTACATTAAAAAAAGCTTACAAAATAATCCTGGAAAGAAGGGAGAGAGTTTAACAGTTGTCCAGCAGCACACAGCAAATTTAATACAATGAGGGAGTGGGTTGATTTTCTCCACTTTTTGCAAGTTTCCATTCAAAAAGCATTTCTCTAAAACTGTTTTATGTAATGGTAATAGTGTACTCCGTTGTAGTCAGGACGTCCCAGTAGAAGGAAAAGTTTGTGGGGAGAGGTTTGCACAGCCCTTCAAATCTCTCTCTCCAGAAGAGAAGGTGATGGTGGCTTGGTGACAGCAGCCCTCTCTGCTGCTAGCACAGACCGCAGTGAGAGCACTTTTTTACATAACTTACTGCTCCCTGCAGATCTCATGAACGACGCAGATGAGCCCCGTGGACCCTGGTGTTTATGTCACTGCCTCTATAGCTAGGGCTAAACCATTAGTTAATTTTGCATGAATAGAGGCTGTTTATTTTGGCTTTTGTTTCACAAACTTTCCTAGTCATATAAAAGGTTTTAGAATAGAATAGTACAGTAATATATACTACAGGGATAAAATTTGTTTACAGTTGGGAATTTATCAAAATCAATTATTTCCTTTTGCTTTGTTCTAAAAAATATGGTAAAATCATAATTTGAAATATCCAAAAAGGAGCCATGCCTTTCTTACTGTACCCCTGAGGAAGTTTTGCATTGCTACTGAAGGGAGTACAATTGGTTGAAGAACAGTTATACCTGTATTTACAGCCATATGCATATTTACAAGTGTAGGGTACAACAACCATATTTTGATCGATTTCTGCCAATTCTACACTGTTTTCTGACACTTTTTTTGCAGTTTCTGCATTTTTTTCCTGCAATATATTGAACCATGATACAGAAAAACAAACAAGATCAAACCTGATCAGCTCTTTAGATAATTAAGTAGGGAACAGGGTTCCTAGAAGTATGATTTTGGTGACTGAAAGAATGCTGTGGATAAATGCATATATGGCAGAACACAGGCACACATAATTATATTTAGAGAAAAATGTTACTATATTTTAGGTAGCCATTTGTGGTTGTTTCAACTGCCTAAGTCAACATTTAATCCATTATCATAAAATAATTTAGAACTGTTCTTCAGTCTGCTCAGTTTATTGTAAACTCAGAAATAGGCAAAAAATAAAAATACAATCCATAGCTCATGTTATAACATTACCTTAACAAACAGAGGAAGTCTATTTTCTTTGAAAGCAAAAAAACTGAATATATGATGTTGCCCACTCTTTGTTAGTGGCACCAAATTGCCAAAGCAGTCCACATAGATGGGTTTTCCTTCTAATACCTATTGGTAATGAAAAAGAAGCAAAGCAGCAGTTAATCACAATGAAGTGGTTAGGATTTCTTCTTAAGCATAATTCTACAGTAGTTTTGATCAATTTCTTAAATTGCTAGGACTCGTCAGCATTTACAAGATTTGTTAGGTACAGTTACCTAAAATCTGCGGAAACGTTTCAGATTATTAAATTCCAAATGGAATACATTGAATACTCATTTTGTCATTTACAGTGTCACGCTATTGTTACAGAATTAACAGTGTTACGAATCTGAGCAAATTCTCAATCTATATTTTAATTTGGATTTTTTATTTGCTCTAATTTTAGCATACTTTGCTAACCTGGCCTCGTTATAACAGTCAAAGAAATATTTTCTTCAGCAATCAAATCAAAAGTCCTTGTTTTGACTGGTAGGATAACAAGCGAGTCTGGGAATATCACGAAGTTCCAGAGGATCTTTTTACCAGTGCAGAAACTTTCTAAATTAGATCACCTATGTGTTTAATCTACTTGCAACAGTCTGTTGCAGCAGGCAAAGATTCTGTATTTCAGTAGGTTCTACTTATTTCAGCTGGATTTGTAAAGGCCTATAGCTTTTGAAAGTCAGACCTCAGGCAAATGCCTCTCTGAAATGCCTGTATAATGACACTGCCTACATCTTGGATTGGTATTGTTATGGCCCCTCCACGTGTTTAAATAAAAGTTTACCAGTTTTGGAGGCGTTCCCTCCAAACTGCCGATACATTAACAGCTCATCCTTACTTTCCAGAAATTCAGCCTTGTCATTCAGTTTTATAAGCCCATATTTTATCTAGCTGCTCTGCACAAGAAATGCCTGTCAGAGCTACAGGAATTGGGAGGACAAATTTTTTAAAGGTGGGATTCTCATGGAAAAGAGACCGTACTAAGCAGAAGAATATGCCAACCATGTAGTTAAAGCACTTTCAAATTGTCATCCCTTCTGAGGAAGCTGACAGAGCCAGAAAAACTGCATTTCGCAGGCAGTTTGCTGGATTCCACACAGGAAAGATTTTGCCTGTTCAGCGACAGATTTAATTTTTCTTTTGTAAAGCAGAATAATCATCAAACCTGCTAGTTTAACTTCTGGGTATGCAAAGATGCTGACAAAACATGCTACTGTTGACTGCCTTTTTGGTTAGTGGTATTAATTTATGAAGTTACTGGAAGCTGAGATTTACATTTTGGCTTTGACTATCTCCCCTTTTCTCACGACACCTACCTAGTATGAGGCTCAGGAACATAACAGTTCAGCAAAAAACAATACCCTCAAAACTCATCTTTACTCAGACATTCTTCTACGAGGAAGTTAGTAACTAAAAAATTCAAGGTGTCTCCTGACAATTTGCTACAGAACTAATTAAAACTAAGTAATCACTGTGGACCACCACAGAAATGACTATGAGGTATTTGGATTGAACTTAGGGCTAGCCTGCATCCATAGAACTTAGTTTTAGGCTAAGTGAGGAAAAAGTCCATTTACAACACTTATCTGCTACCTCTCAGCTTGCTGTTGAGTGACATCAGTCTTGTTGTGGACCTGAAACCCCAGCCAAGCTACACAAATTTCTTACAAACTATTGTACTTTGTTTCATAAAAACCGTGGGTAATGCCTCCAGCTTGCATAACTAGCCATCTCAAATAGATTTCCTAATACTTACCTGGCAGTAGCTGCTCTAGTTCTGAATCTGAATTAAAGAAATGCTGACCCAGACACCAGAACAAACAACTTGAAGCTACTGAACTAAATGGTAACCCCCAACTTCATTTTATTACCTGATTTCCTGGTGTAAAATCAGTCCAGTTTCTAAATGCAACTGTTTAATATGTCCACCATACAAAAGCATCTTGAGAAACCAAATTCTTTCAATTCAGTTTTGTCCTATGGGTTTTCTAAAGCTTAGTCTCCTAACAGAGATTTCAGACTCAACCAGCCCACTTCCGTATTTACTTTCTCCTTAAATTCAGCTTGAGGTTCCTGCTTCCTATATTTTTAATTGCTGAGGACTGCCCTGAGAACACACTGGATGTCCCATTTGAATGCCGATAATGCTATGGCGAAAGCAGAAAAAACAGCATTACCAAAGTCAGACAGGGAATTCCTTTCTAACTTCTGGTAACCAGCTGATTAGCTCTCCTTGTGGGTGAAGCACACAATTACTTTCCATTTTGGTACGTTCACCCAGGAAGACCCAAATGCAGTCAGCTGAATATAGGTAACCTTCCCACCAGCCCTGTGGACTAAGACATTGGCAATTGCCCACTGGGAATAGGATTTCATCACCCGTACCTGGCAGCTACTTTTCCCTTACATCTGACAAAAGTAAAAGTTTCCATCTTACCATGATGCATGATATTGCATCATGACAGTATCTGTTGGGACTATTATTTTTCAGTACTTGTGGCAGATAGAAGGCAGAAAATAACAGATATCAGAAAATGGAGAAAACTGTTTAAGATGCTTGTACAGTACCTCTACATCCCTGCTTCTGGCAACTTCAGCAAAATTTTCTTGTTGTTCTAGAGTTTTATCCACCTTGTCATCTGTCATGCAAAAACATCTTAATCGTGCTTCAATGGGATCATGTGATTTGGCAAACACCACGAATTTGGCCATGTAGGGGACACAGATAATCTCTCTATACACTTGGGAAGCAAAAGTAACAGATTCTTGTGTTTGTCGACAGTCTATCAACCAAAATCTGTAGAAGAAAATGAAGAGTTGTGTAATCAGCAGAGAAGGATCTCAGCAAGCCAATGATATGTTTTCCTGTCTTGGCAGCATTAGCTGGTAACCATGCCTATTGTATATGACAAGTCAGAATAAAGTAAAAAAAGTAGTTATCACTTGGGAAGAATAGTCTAGGAATGCTCACGGTACCCCCTAAGCATTTAAGAGCACAAAGCAAAATCAACACGGAAAACCTTTGGACCAGAACTTACTCTCCTAAACACCAGATGCGAACCCTTCACAGTCTCTGTTGCCCAAATTCCAGGCCATTGTTTGCCTTTCTGATAAGATCTCACTCAGCTGGAAGCTTATTTCCTTCCAGGTACCTGACTGGTTTATAAAGGCTTCAAGAAGTTCACTTGTCCTGTGGCAGACAGTCTCATACACCTTCTCTGAAGACTTGAATATATGAACCTTGTCATATTTTTGTGTTTATGAAATATATATTACATTTATAAGTATGTTCATAATTTTTAAACAAATATTGATGGCTTACCAAAATCAAGACATTCTGGAAATTCATAAAACTATCCAATAAATGTTTTTTCTTCTATTCAGAAGTTGGCTACGGCCTAAATTTTGTTTTCATCTGAATTGATTCCTTACAGTGAGAACATGTGATCAAACTTTTCCTGCCTTTTACCAAGAAATAAATCTCTTCTAGAATAAGCTCAGTGGTCTCTGTTTTACATCACCTTCAACAGTTTCTGATGATGTTTGAAATGGTGATTGATCTAATCACCATTCTTCTAGACCTGCCCAAAAGGTTTCTGAATTTGTTCTTGTTTATCATATGTCATTACTGGATTTCTACGCAGAATATAAGTAAAGAAGGATGTACTGGAAGTGTACAGTTCAGATTTCCCCTTAACTGTGACTCTGAAATACGTGCCTTTCATCTAGAGAAATACAGGTTCTTTTTGACAGCTGGTTGCTGCTAAACATCCGATGACGCAGATGAGAATAGCATCCCACAAAAATCTTACTAAAACTGCTTGTAGCTAGTCATATGCCGAGCCTGTAATTTCTCTTTCAGGTTATGACTAAATTGTTAAACTACAGAGTAGGCAATTTCATCCGTTTCTCTTTAGTCGCCTGAAATCTTCCTAGGCATTGTACAATTTCCTGTTTGTTAAGTGCTGGACACATCAGAGTTCACACTTGGGTGTTAGTGAACCACGTACAAACATCTGACATGACAGGGATGCTGTGAAAGTTTCCCGAGTTTTATTGATGAGGAACAAGAGACTGAAACAGCTTTTGGCATGTGTTGCTAATCCTTCAGTCTGTTCTTGGACCTGTGTCTCTAACAGGTGAAATATAAAGCTGCCTTGCCCAAAACACTTGTTTTTCTTCTACTGTCTAGCTTAAAGGTTAGCATTACATTCCTTACACACAATACCAAAAACTGAGGGTCTTTAGGAGAAGGTAAATGATTTTGTCCGCTGTGTAACACTGCATGCCACATCAGAAATTATTTTTACGTGAATTTAGTCAGGGACTTCTAACTTTGATTTTGTGGTAAGTTTTTGTTATGCATATTGAAGACCAGTGATACATATATTTCTATATCTGAGCCATATTATATTTTGAAGACCCTGAAAGCAGATGTGTCCATATCTGATTCCTACTACTCTTGCCTCACAGAGGCTGTGATCCCCACTGATGCACTTTGCATCATGGTTTCTAACATGTCGTTTTACTGACAGCATCTTTCTAATGTATACGCTGAAACTTCTACACCAGTGGTTCCCAGTTTGTGATATGTGCACCGCAAGTCAAACACAAACATGTTTAAAGCAACAGACAAATACTACTGGAATAAACTAGTTCCTCTGCATGGTGTAAAGCCAGGACCTGCCACTGCTATCTCATTCAGGTACCATCATGACAGGGAAATAACTTAACATTACAGGGTAGTGTCATAATTGTCTGCTTTCACTAAGAATTATTACAAATGAACGTCTGCCTCTTACAAAGCATTGCTAGTACATGTGAATTGGAACAAACAACCTCAAAAATTATCAAACACATACTGTTACTTAACACATACCATAGATGTTGCAACTCAGGTCTAGAACTTCAGCGTTCAGAACAGGTCCTCTTGTGTCAAACATGACCCTCCCCTTTATTGAAAACTACAGGTTCTTTACCCTTTCTTTGGGCCATTCAGGCCAGGACAACATTGCCCAGTAATAAAAATTTACAAAATTTCCTTATACCTTCGTCAAGACAACAGAACTGTTATTTTGCAAAGAAAACAACTTTCACTTAAAATAATTTAAAATGTAACCGCAGAAATGCACCAAGCATTTTAGGAAGGAGTAAGACATATTACCTTCTTTCTCAGATATCACTTCATTTAGTTTCTCTGTGGAGTTGATGACATTTCTTTTAAATAAAATTCACTGTGTAGGTAGAAAGCATGCTCGAGTCTGACATCCGTAGGATGGAGACAGAAGTCATGAGAGGTCAAAAACACCTCAAAAACTGATATAATCTAGAGGGAGCTTATTACTTACTGTAGATTACATGGTATTATAACCAACAAAGCATACCTTTCAAGGGTGATTTCTGTGGTCTTACTCATCTGCAGTTGAATAATAGCGAATTTCATGCTGTGCTTGTCTTTAGAACATTTAACAAACACACTGGTTCAGAAACAGGCTGATGACATTTGAAAGAGAGAAAGCATGTTTGGTACATAAAGGCTCTGCATACTGATGCTTTCCTTCTCATGTGTGGGAGAATTATGCTATGCTGGACTCAAACTGGAGAGACTATATCCTCTGAGAAATCACCATATGTTCAAACGATTTGCTGTCATACACCAGGGGCTAAAAAGCCCAAACAGATACTAAATTTTTTAAAAAGCTGCAGCTCAGGAAATGGAAAACAGCTACGCCTCAAAGTCCGCAGTGTAATTCACATGAATTTTAGACAAATGAATCTCTCCCAATCTCATTTTGGACAGAATTAGTCTTATGAGTGGGAAAACTGTTCTCCATCATTAATGATTTAACTAGGCATAAACAAGTTACTATGAATAGCAAACAGTCAGGAATCAGCTGATTCTCAGCTGGGCGCAAGGGCAGATGCACTTTTAGACCAGGACACAAGTGAAGAAATTCAAGTTGGCTTATCCTTCAGCAAAGAAGGTAATTAATTTGCTGACTGAAAATACGTGAAAAATCCCATTTTCTAACTGTAACAGCATTTAAAATCATGTTTGGGTTAAAGTAATCTGTTGAACGTTCATTTAGATTAAAAAGAAGAGGCAGAACCCATTAAAATCTCTACATGGGACTCCGCCTATATCACAGAACGTTAGCAACAGTAATCAATTTTAATGTCATCATCGGGATTAGGAAACATCCATTACTAATATGGATTGGAGTTCCATAAACTGTCACCCTCATTCTGGCTGTATTTCAAGTGCAGCCCTTCTGCACTTCACAATTTTAGGGACTTTGACCTCTCAAACTTTGCATCTAGTCTCCACATCTGGTTCTTATATCAATCTCTAATTTATTCCTTAATACAGAACACTGCAGGTAGGAGATGAGAGCTGAAACACACTTTTAAGATCTCCCTCTTGTGGTCACTGCTGTTAAAGAAAAATGTTTAGCTGAACTGAAAAGAAAGGTACATAAGAAAAACATCTAACTTAATAGGAAGAAAGCCATTTCCAAACTGCAAAAGTATAGAAAAATAATACTTTGCTTAATGTTAAAGTTATACTGTAGATGGCATGGCAAGAGCTGAACTCATTTTAACACTGAATAAGCAAACCTAATCTAACAGTAATAACTGCTCTGGACACTGAGTATTTGCGCTGAAGGAAATTCACTGATTTTCATGGGCAAGTTGACCAGGATTTTTGTGTTTGCTAGACTACACACCCTAAATGTAATACTTTCCAGGTCATGGACTGCATCTCCTGTTACAGAGAAGGAGATTTTTGAGCATTTCTGTGATATAAATCATGGACAGTACAAAAACTGTATACTTTTTTTTTTTAATATGAAATTCTGTTTTCAGAAAGACAGCAGTTGAATCTCATCACAAGAACAGATGGTTGGAAAGGATTCTTCTAGATCACAGTTTGGTACACCTACAGGCCTTTCTGCTTGATTTCTCATTTGCTGAATATTCTGGAAGTAACATCTTTTATAACGTGTATAATGAGCTACCCAAATAAGGAATTTCTGTTTCCACAGAAATTTGCATATTTCTGCACCTGGAAGAAAAGGGGTATTCAAAATGAAACCAGATTTTTTCTAACTACCTGAAAATGAAACTGTCCCTCAGATTCCTATTTCCAAAAAATTAGTGTGTCATTAATTCATTTCTGGGATCATAGCAGGCGCTGACTGCAAAGGGCTAACGGCTGAGAAAAAAAGGACAAGAACATCAATTTCTTTCTGCAGCTGGTGCAGACTGCAGTGCTTACAGCTCTCGTACATCATCTGTCTGGGCTAGGAGGCTCAGGGCTTCCAAAATACCTGCCAATTGCTTCACAGCATAGACAAAATATCTATGTTCCTTCTACTATATAAACTAAAATTTTTGGAAAATATTTGTTGAAAAAAAGACATGCACTTGAAAGTAACACTGTAAAACTTATTTTTTGTTGTACAGGTACCTGGCAGACACATTTGTTGTGAAGGAAACGCATTCATTAACAAATGTCAATGGTGTTGTTCCAGTGATGTCTTCCCATTGGGCAGGGGTCGTTCCTCCTGAAATGACAGAGATTTTTTAAAAACTGAAAATCAAGCAAGTCTGAAACTTTCTTGCTTCTAGGAAATATTTTACATTCTTCTGAGTTTTTAATCGCTGTGAAACCAGTAATAATCCCAGACATGCCTTCTCTTTAGGTCCACATTATTCCACTAATGCTAGTAGGATTGTAGGGGGTTTCCCCTGAGAAAACAAAGTGCCCAAATGATTTTGAAATGATAAGTCCTGTAGCACAGCTCCAGAAATGTTAAAAGAGCTAGAGTTTGGGGGGGAGAGATGTAATTTATTATAAATTACTTCTGTTCATTTGAAACTGTTCACATATGCAGGGCAAAACTGGCCCAGATATAGCGCAGTTAAACCTATATTGATACACTTGGGAAACAGTAGTAATGTTACAAATAGTGACAACTACAATTTATGATTTCTGTAGTCTACTTTTTGCAATAATTGAAAGACTCGGGTCCAGTATGTACATAATTAAGAAATTTCTTTTGCACATAGCTGTGAAAACCTATGAAACAATCTGTGTCTGATGACCTCCCTGGAAGATCTTGCAGTTGAAATATGCACCTCCATATCATGGTGTACAATAGCCAGCCTTCTGGATTCCTATCGGTCTATTAAGTGTTTCAGCCCTCTTTGTCATGGACATTGCCATCTTCCTGTTTGGCCCAAGCAGTTGACAATGTGGGCACAACCTGTCATCCTCCATCTGTGTTTTCAAGTTCGTCAAGATCTGTCCCTGCCTCACCTTTTGGTGAAGAATGTCCAGTTGGTTTCCAGTTACCTTAAAATCACACTCAGCTTACAGAAAACAGAAATAAAAGTGTTTATTTCTAGCAGCAGTTATGAATATTTATAAAATACATATGAAGAACTGAAGGAAAAACTATACATAACCATAGCTAAGTCAGAACATGTGTCTGTCCCTCCTCTAATATTAGCTGACTTGCTAGATATCCATTTGACCGCGTGGTACAGTCTTTATGCAAACCTTAAACAAAGTTGTATGTGTAAAGGGATACTAGTTGTCATGAAATACCTCTTTTCTCCTTTTGGTGAAGCATTCTTGGAACCAATCTCCCTTTTGAAGTTTTGTAGAGGATCCTTGCAGATTTATTGTCCCTCCAAGAAACTTACTCAAATTCCTCTTTATAGAGGAGACCATTCTTCTCTATTTAAATAAACACTGTTTCACTCTCTTCAAAATGCAAATACTTCTTTGTAGACCAGATGTTGTTTCTGGTATTTCAGCAGCCATCTAACACATTTGTATCACAAAATTGTAAAAGCACCTGTTGTCCAGAACGACTCATTGGCACATCTCAGTGTGTAATGCATCTTACATTGGGTTGGTATTTGAAATCAGTTTGAAAATTAAGAAAGATGTTAACTCCTAAACAGAATAAATGCATGCAGCTCATTTTTGCCTCTTAAGTGAGACTGATTAAGATGCTAACCACTTTGGAGTTACAGCAAGTATAAAGTGTTTAACTCCAATATTTTCCTCTGAAGCATACTGCAACATTATGTCTGTACTACACTTTGCTAGGCAGAGGTATGTTGGTTCTCAAGAAACAAACTTGAGAAGGAAAATGCAAAAAAAACCCAAATCCTGAAGTCTATGATTATATTACACATCTCTTGTTAGTCCAAACAACAAATGTTATGTCTGCTATAAAGTAATTGTTTGGAAAGTAGTTTATTTCCACAGCCTCTCATCCCAGTCAGGTTTTCACCAAGCTTTCCATGTGTATAATCAGTTTAACATATTCAGCTCACGATGACTGACAATTTCAAGACGCACATAAAAAGCTCTAGTATTTGCATCCTACCTGTTATGCTGCATAGTAACCTTAAAGTGGGTGTGTCACCTCCATAACCATTCACGATCCCATCACTGGAGGCCTTGGGGACGGGAATTGTCATTGTGATGGGTTTATGGAACTTCCTTCTCCTGGGCTCAAGTGTGACTATAGGACTGAAGGTAGCCTTGTTGCCTAAAATCTTCTTTATAAGTTCAGTATGCATAGGTTGAGCCTTTCCAAAGCAAAAGACAGTAACAGAACAGTTACTTGAAAACAGTTTAATGAGTACGTAAAGAACTGGGTCTGTACATTGCCATGAAACCCTTAAGTTTTTACACTAGTGGCATAACTTCCAATGAAAATCTGCAGATGGAGCTGACTGCCAGTGAGAAGGGGAGGCCTCCCTTTTTCAACTTTCCCATGACTTCCTCCTCTTCCTATCCCCTTTCTTGGTGCCTGTCAGACCCTTTACAGCATTAATTTAATTCATTTAATCACTAGAAAATGATTCCTTTGTCACCTTTTTTCTATTTCTTAGAACAAGCTCTGAGCTACTTTAGTATTCTATTCAACTGTTCACAGGGGATTTCAACAAGCACAGTCTCCTGGCCAAGGTAAGCTGTGTATGCATGCAGCAGGAGGAGGTGATGGAGGTGGGGGAAAGACTTCCCACTCTTTAAGTAATGAACTTTCAGGCTGGTTTACTTCACTCTGAAAATCTGTACATTTGACCTAGTTATTAAAGCCCTTTGTACTTCTCTGATGCCTTTCATAAGATATATTTATGAAATTGTTCTATGACCTACACTAATATCATCACATCGTCACCAAAATTAGGTGGTTTTCCCAAGATCATATAGTCAGTTAACAGGAATCTGAATTAACTGCAATACCCAAAGTTTTACCACTTGCTTTGACTTTTGCATGAATATTTTTTAATTATTTTTACTAGAAGCATTCTAGGCAACAACATAGAACATGATAAGCTGAATTTGCTGGTTCTCCATTCAAAGAAGGTGATTTGACATTAAAAAGAAAAAAAGGATAAGCCTTGTAATTGTTCCATTCTACCTGGAGGCCAACGCGAATTCGTTTGGTTAGAGCCCCTTCAGGGAAGACTGCCTGCACTTGTGGTACAACAGTGCTGCTCAGCACACCTCCCTCAGGTCCGATGAGGTTGCTGTCCTGTTTGATCCGCGACACCACTGCAAAGTACTGAGGGAAATCTCGGGTGATGATGCGACAGATACGTTTCTTCTCAAGCTCCTCTGGAGTGTCAAGTACTGAGGTCAAAAGGGAAGATGGTCAGAAGACATGAATTTTATAGAAATAATACAGCAAACATCAAAATTCATTCAAGCTTTTCACAGTTTAACTGCAAATTACGGAAGTATTTTTTACAGAAATCAAAGAGGAAAAGGAAACCTACCCCAATATTTTAAGTTCAGCAAAACCAGAGAAACCAAGAAAGGAATAGACAGACTGAACAACTAACTGAAGGGAGCTGAAGACAACAAACTCAGAACATGTTGACAACATCCCCAAAATCAGCAGACAAACAAGCAAAGGGATTGGTCCAAGCCCCTTTCTACTTCACACGTTTACACTATGGCCAGGATAGCATCAAGGAAATTAAACTCCAAATGTACATGAGTTGGCTTGTTTACATTTGTTTTTGTTCTTTTTTTTTTTAAAAAAAGCCATCAAAATTAATAACAAATTCTGCAGATCCTAGACAGCCCAAGGCCGTTCTGTTCTCTCAGAAAGCAAGAATACCCATGACTGACATTTCCTCCCACACATGTAGCTGCTTGGAAAGGATTAGTATGATAATTGCCTTGTTTTGCAAAGATGTTTGCTATGGAAGCTTTTCTTTTAACACTACAAAAAGAAGCAGTGGAAAACATAAGCCTAGCATCTATTCTCAACTTCATGATGGTAGATTTTGCTTTGTCCCACTACTTGAGCAGATCATGAAAGGGAAGTAAGCACAAGCACACAGTGCTGCTGCTGGCTCCTGTACTGAGGACAGGATTATGCTCCACTGTGACAGAAACAAAGTATCTGGAGAATGTAGCGTCAGAAATTCTAGAGCGGATCAAACATGAGGTGCTAAACAGAATAAATGGTAAAAAAGCCCCAGTTAGTTACAGAAGTAATGCAGAAGCAGAATAACAAAAAAAGTCACAGTGGATACCTTCATCCATCCCATTCAAGATTTCATTCAGCTCATCCTCAGTGTATTCACAGAAATGCTCCTTCCAGCTGTCCCCGTTCTCACTGCGCAGGATCACCAGCTCTCTCTCTTTCCCACGCAGAGCAGCAAAATGGGGAATCTCCACAATCACAGGCCTGGCACAGCAACACAGCGCATTAAATGCACACGAGAGAGAGGAAGAAACAGGGTTAACAGCAACTCTATTCAGTCTGCTACAAAGTGACCTGGAATTCTACCTATTTCTGTGGAATACTTTGGCATAATCCTAAACTAGCAGGTCACTAACACATATTAGATTTTTACAGGGACCCAGTAAATTCTGCAGGACAGATTAAAAAGTGCATCCACCTCTTTCCACAGTGTGAATGATATTTGGTAAGATAATAGTGCTTAGCTAGAAATCTGGTAATTGTTTTGCAAATTCATAAAAAACTCATGCTTATTTTAGCTGTCACTACTGTCTGGGTTAACCTGTGCAACTTCATTTCAAAGAGAATCTACTGTAATGTATATGAATAGTGGGACAAATTCTGATCTCACTTATACTAGTGCAAATCAGAGTAATTTCATGGCAATTGTGTCCTGTGCCAATTGTACTTCATTGTAATTCTATATATTCAAATGAATTTATTCCTGATTTACACTCTGGGAGAGATAAAGGAGGTCTGAGGAGATCATCTGGGTTTCTATTTCAGTATAGGAGATAAGAATTTGCCTTGTTGCCTTACAAGCAGATGTCAATATATGTATCAGTGTATGCATCCATATATATATATATATATATATATACACACACACATATA
>Ga0181612_164020_pt1 | contig 15927 bp, 4 predicted proteins | sample HoacroProtozoa21_FD_119630 | JGI IMG/M metagenome (GOLD analysis project Ga0181612, IMG submission 119630) | Hoatzin crop microbial communities from Cojedes, Venezuel. Combined Assembly of Gp0051906, Gp0051904, Gp0051908
AAAAAAAAAAGAGAGACCAATGAAACTGGTTTAATAATTTTTAAAGAGATTTTAAATGATACACACTTTATCATGGCTGATGAAAATGACAGTAGTGTCAGAGGGTAACAGGTTGCTAATAAATACAATAGTTTAGGAAAGTGCTATTCTTGTCATGGAAAAATATATTCTGAGAAAAATAAGACCACTGTAATTCATTTTTGAAAGCTACAGAGACTTCTTGGATGAGGAATGCAGTTATTAAAGGCAAAAGTACACAATATGTTGTAATGAAATGGTTGTGCTACACACTTCATTAAACGCTTTGCGAGGCACCGGGGAAATTCCAGCTCTCGCTCCCCAGAAGGAAAGGTTTTCGGCAGCTGGATCACTGGAGGGAGCACAGAGCAAGACTGAGAGAGAACCACAATGCCTTGCTGGCTCCGGCCTGCCAGCAAAGCGAGCAGGAGCCAAGATCAACCGAGGGGCTACCATCACTTGTATTTATTCTTCCAGTGCAAGAAATACGGTTATAGGATTCATTGAGAAAGAGCTGAACATTTCCAGCTATCAAAAATAAGTTGCTACAGCAATGCTGAAGTTCGTTCTGAGCAGCAGATTTGGGAAAAAGCTGACAGGCTGTGCATTGCACGTGTCCATTGGAAGAAAGCATACTTGTCATATTCGTTGCTGAAAAGCTTAAAAATTCAGAGAGCACAGTAGGGAGTCTTCCAGAAGGATTCAAAGAACTCATACGCTCACAATGTGTTGACTGATGTACAGTATTTAAAAGTAGAAAATAAAGGGGAAAACAACAGTTGAATTTTACACGAACCTCAGAGGAACAGGATCAAAGGAAGGGTTGAACTGTAGATACACTGGAATATCTACGATATTTGCATGGTCATTTCAAAACCTTATCATTTGTGTAAAAAAAAAAAAAAGAAACAAAGAAAACCAAGCCCCTAACACTGTGCTTTAACACTATGAGCAGTACTGCTGAAATAATACTGTTTACATAGCACATTTTATAGTTTTAGTTCACTTTAATCCACAATACCTTTTAGATGAGCAACAAAAGCTACATTACAGACAAAAGAACCAGTGCAGGAGAAACGGCATTTATATCAGAGAAGCCAGTGAGCTGCTGATGTGCTGTGTCTTCCTTGAAAGAATTCATAATCATGCTGTAAACTTGAGGTATATGCCTAGCAGAGTCTATAAGGCAAACATGAAGATATTGTTGTACAATGCTATAGAAATAATACGTAATATAAATAGTGGAAACTTCTCTTTTTGCTCGTTGTTTATCAAAGCCTGCAGCCTGTTAACTTTACTGTTTTCCCTCAACAGAATTTACAATATGCTCATTTGAATACTGTAACATAAAATAAAGATTGAAATTTTAAATGAATACTTTCCTTGGTAAAGTTTTTATTGGTGTCAGAGTAATTGCAATAACAATAATCTCTGCCCGTACCCACAGACTCGCACTCAAAAGGCCCACGTGGACATCAATACCACTCAGCACCAAAAGCGTACCGTCTGGCACCCCCAGGCTTCACTCAGACAATTTTACAGTGAGTCCAGTGAAACTCTGAGTAAAGACTGACTTTAGTTTGATTGACTCTTGCTCCCTAGTCCTTGGTGGAAGCAACGGTGCTGTTGCACGCTGACACACTGCACTGAGTGGTATGCATGCAAGTGAAACAAAGTCTTAAACTTCTCTCCTTGGAACAGCAATTAGGAATTTTAGCAGTGAAATGCTATTAACGGTCAACAACCAAGTCTACCTGTCCGCCTCCCTCCTCCACCCCCTCACAAATGTGTTTCTGTACGAATGAGCAAGCGTAGGGTTGGGCACTCGTTTCCACAGACAGCAATCTCATGCCTGTGTGGAATTCTTGCTGGGATTTTCTGCAGAAGATTTTGCAGCAGAAGATAAACCCAAGTCCTAAACTGTCAGTAACCTGCCGATCCCAGTAGCATTCATTTCTAGGACATGCATGACTTCTGATGCTGCATGCATAATTTTCTTCCTTTAGGCACAATGTTAATCTCAGCCTATGAATGGTTTCTTTGATTGCTCACTGTGATTATTTCACTGGTAGAGAGCTCATTGATTGAGCCTTACCAGTTTGGGTAAGAGGCTATAACACAAGGCTATTCCTATCCTAATAGTAATAAATTTTTCCAGGTATAACATCCATAATAAAACTCTATCTTTCTCCGTATGTGCATATATATATATGATATACTAAAATAAGTCTGAAGTATTTAAAGATTGCCAAGTCAATCACTCAAACTGACAAAAACACTTGAAAAAACAAAGGAAACCTGGTCTTAAGGTTATTCGTACAACCTTCAGTTTCTCCATGAAACACCACTATACTACAATCTTAGTTGTCATTATCACTTCTCTTCTGTTTTCTCCCTACAAAATCACTGCCTTATTCAACAAACTGTTACATATTACACACTGTTCAGTGAATGGATCATTCCAAATCTTATTCTCACACGCTGCACATTCCTGCACTGAATAAAATAATTGATTTCTGTGTTACCAGTTTCACTGTGCTTTACAAAACGAATACATGTATTTTCACATACACTGCCTCCACCAGCAGAAAAATTATTATTCAATTATTATTATTCCCATTTTATGCTGGAGAACTAAAAGCCAGAGAGACAAAGGTCAAAATGTCAAGGGATCACTGAGAGTGAAATGAATTCTACAGAAGTAAACTCATCTTCTTTTTATTTTGTCCTGTAACTTCCTCCTCAATTTATTACACACCTTCCAAATGGGACAGTAAAAGAGGTAGGAGTCCTACTGACGTGAGTCTCCTCTTGTCTTGCCTTTTTCTGAGAGACTTTTCCTCTCTGTCGTGGGACTACGTGCAATGCCACACACAAGTCCCATTTAGCCTAGCGCTCTGAGTGGCAAGCCAAAGGGCTTATGTTAAGTTTTGCTTACTGATATTCTACTAGCAGACGAAGGAAGCCTCCTGAAGAGGTTCTTACAAAATACATTATGGTGCAGATTTTGGCAGAGGGAGAAAGCATGAGGAAGCAGTGGGACTATAGCCCCTCTTTCAGCACTTCTCATTAACGAGGAACGTGCTCTCAGGTGTATGAGGTGGGTTTTCCTGAGCAGTTGTTTAAAGCCATCACACATCCCTCTACTTAGTGTGTGCATGCTCCTTGGAAAAGACACAGAATGGGAATTTTTCCTCCTTGTTTAATTTTTGTTTGCAAAACTGAAGAGCTCTGCAGAGAACTGAAACGAATAGTAAACTATGGTTTAACTCAGCTTTTGGCCATTCTTCCTTCAGTTCTGTAACCTTTTAACCTCCAGGGCATAATTTTCCCTCCAATTCAATCCCTTTTTGCATTCCTTATGGATTCTCTTCAAAATTTTAACACACAGTTTAAGATGACTATCATTCTGGGGAGATCTATACTCCTTTCTACTAGTATCGTCTTGCTTGATGCCAAAACTTTTTTTGATTCAAAGTTGTTACATGCCTCCTCCACGTTCAAATATGTAAGCTTCCCAGTACTCACTAAATATCCTCAGTTTTTCAGTTCATCTTTCTAAGGCCCCAGAAGTACAGATTTATCTTTTACTTTTCTCGGAAAGAGAATTGGGCAAAACTGAATCTGCTCTAAGTTTAGTTTTTACGCCCAGACCCTTTATATCTTGCTGTTCAGTGAAACCAAGTAGAAGACATCATTATTTTTTCTGGTTCACTAATAGTTTGGTAAAAAAAAAAAAAAAATAAAATCAACCTGCATTCACTTCCAAGAATATCTGAGACCTGACTTTATTCGAAAATAAATTTAGGAAAAAAGTTACAGTATTCAAATGTCCAGTTATTCAGTGGACATTGTTTTGTGTCTTAGTTTGGGAAAGTTAGTCTCATGATCACATAAATTCCACTACTACTTCCTGCACCCCCTGCCCCACCTCACAAAATAGATATCATTATCCAGTTCTGAGCCTTTGTTACTTCTCAACATCCCTCTTCCCGGTGGTCCCATTTTTTATTTCACAAACAGACAATGACATCTCACTACCTACGTATATATTTCTCACTTCCCTAATAAGTTTATACCTCTGAATTCTTTAGTCCAGAGAATGTCATGGCTACCATGTTTCTATCACTACTACAAGATTTGGGTTTGTATCCAGTACTAGGACTTTTATTTCCTTCATCTTACTGTTCAGGCTTCCAGTGGTAGGAGGAACAGCCAGTTCAATGATGCAGCCAGTATACTTGATGTATCCTTTCATTTGCCATTGTTATAGATCACTTTTTTCTTCATTTCATCCTCATGCAACTATGCCTTTTTCTCTTTTACTGTCTGTAGCAGACTTCAGAAGAACAGCATTCTTCCTCAGCTTCCTGGTTTAGAGCTTGTTTCAGCAGTCACGTCCGCCATCATCCTAGACAGCGCTTTCCTGTAAATTAACTGGAGTTCCTTCTTTGAGGAAAGAAACATAATTCCTACGTGCATCACAGAGGCCAAACACTGTCATACCTTCATAAGAGCATCACACCCTGATTTGTCAGGATTCAGATCAAAAGGCCTGAATCTACCTTCTCCAAAGGCCAAATCAGGTTCTCATGTGCTTCAAAAACTACTCTCCTGCTGGCCTCTCCCTATTGCCATTTTATTTAGGAAACTGTAAGATCAGAGAGTTGCAAAAGAGAGCAGCAAGGGCCCTTGGAGAATCTGTTGTTCTTCTCAGTCTGTTCAGGAGTTTTAAGTGCCCTGACAGCAATTAAATGCAGTTAATATAAATACACTGCCTGGTGGCACAATACATTAAAAGGGTAAAATCTCAGCTAACATAGTATCGGTCTCCTTGCTCCCACATCTATCCCTAAGCTTCTGGTCTTCCCAGGAGAGAGATACTTCCCAGGGGTATCTTTTAATAGGATTAGGAAAATAATATGAATTAATTTCATGCTTAAAGAGTTGAGGATTAAATCCAAATGTAAAAGGAAATAAAGGTTGCTTCAGACTAAGGAACAGTAACGCACCTTTTTTTTTTTAATGCTACAGGACAAAGTCTCTTGCCATACGAAATCCACGTTTTGAACTGCTCAGATAAGAAAATGCCTGCAGTTCTATGAAACCTTAAAGCTCTCTGGTATTTCCATCATCATTACTGTTATCCTAAAAGCATTTGCCTTGACATTCCTTACTGTTGGTGCCACCACACACTCACAGGCAATAGGGCACAGACTGGGCCTTCTTATGCCGAGATGTGAAAAATCAATTGAATCCCCAGCAGATGGAATCACTGGTGCAGAAAGTGACCAAACACCAACAGTTATTCTGTGATACCAAAGTCTTGAAAAAGGATACTGCAAACACATACACTACAACAAAAAAAACCACAAAAAAACAACAAAAAAAGAGTGATTTAATTTACAATAATTCTCTGCATGGTATTGTTATTTTGGGGCTCTGTCCTTCTACAGAGATGCTACTGTTCACCCATAAATTAAGAATTTCTCTCCAAATATTTTCTATTCACTGATAACACACAGATCTGTGATATGATATTGTGTGATGAGCATTGATACATAACATTATCACATCACGATAGTGAAACATACAGAACATTTCTATTCTCTTACTATTATGCATTAAGAATAGACGAGACTGACAGCAGAGTCTTTACATACTGTGACAGGAAACATGATTTTTGTTTCTATTCCAAACTTGTGTGACTCTAGGTTCTGTATGCTTATTTTACTAAATGGTGCCTAATTATTACATCCTGCGCATAGTATCTATAATCCACAGTTTAGGCCTGCATATTAATAAATCCAGCCTGATTCCTCTTTCTTCCTGTTTTTTTCTTCCTTTTTTTTTTCTTCTGTCATTCTCTATATTTTTTTTGCTGATTTTATCAGCATCTTCTCACCTCTGTCTCTCCAATTCTTTGTTTCTTTCTTTCATTTCACGTATTGCCTTATACATCTGTGCTAACGTCCACCTGAGCTGCAGGGAGGATTTGTTTAGTGTACTCTCCATTTGTGTCAGTCCTATTATAACATACTCAGGATGGTATATTACATGTGAAAGCTTCTAGTATAAATATAAGGAAGCCATATTATCTATTCCCCAAAGAATCTTAATCCTAACCCTTTAATCATAATGATAATCATATACATATTTGGAAAAATACCCGGTTGTATGGTTAAGCATAGGAAGAGATATCAGAAGATACATATTCTCGTCTTGGCTTTTGCACAAATAGTCTTGTGGTCACAAGGAAACTATCTGATTTTGTTTTCTAGTTTGACTTACCTGTCAAAATATATGAATAATACTGGCCTACTTGATTAGGTGATGCTTAATTCAGCAAATGTTTATAAAGGCTTTGAAAACTTCGACTATGCCAGCCTAAAAATTGCAAAGTATTATTAGCTGTCAATTATTTTTCATAGAAAACACTGTGGCTAAATATTCAAACTAGTAAATTGGTAGAAAGACGAAAAACAGAGAAAAGATAAGAAAGTGGGAGAAGATTAAAGACTAGTTTGAAACAGCATATATTGGAGCCCGACTGTGATCCGAAGCAACAAACTTTTGCATGAAATCTTCATAATCTGCACAGCTACACCTTACCCAAAGGGTGAAACTGCAGTGTATGCACACAAACTGGTCAAAATGAAACTTTCTGGTTCAAAATTCACCAGCTTTCTGTATAAACTCTGTGCTGTAACTGTACTGAAGCTAATGGTATGAGGTCAATTAACTTTGATCTATAATGACAAGAGCACTAGCTCCCTAATTTAGTGGAAAAAATAAACTTTCAGCAACCTTGAACACTCCCCTATGCACCACTATGTGTGCCTCCTATCAGACTTATAATTGAGCACACTCTAGCGGTCTCTAGCATGCTGAGAAAACTGTGCACACAGTCAAAGAGAACAGATGGGTTTCTACATTTAACTGTGCCACACCACACAACGGGTCAGCTGTGGACAACTCACCCACGGTCTTCCAGCGGTTTGAGAGCCTCTGGCCTAAAGACTGCTGGTATTCGATATTTGCAATTTCTACTTTCTGTAGCTCGCTTCTCAATGAGATTATATAATACTTTCTAAACCAGCTAGGGCAATTTATGGAAAAAAATGCACATCATTAGAATAACCAGTTTGATATCGTAATTTATCTTGAATGGCCCTTCTCTGACAACAAGCAAACAAAAGAAAATTAAAGCTGATAGGGCTGTTCTAGTAATGTCAAAAGTTGGCATTCTGTATCAGTCTTTAACTTAAAAGCAGTCCTTGTCAGAGTAATGATAAAGGCATCACAGAAATTTTGCTTTTCATGTCTGACATATAAATCAATGATCCAAACCCCAAATCATTATATATGGGGTTTTTTTTTAAAAAAGTGAATATAAAACAAGCCAGCTTGTCTACATTTTACGTTCGTCTTTGCCAGAGTCAGTTACACCATTTCTCTGAACGCTCACTTATGGCTGAAGCTGCTCCCTCCTCCCAGCTATAACACTGACCCCGTTTAGAAAGCACATCACAAATAGATGCACTGAAATCAGTAGCCTTTTCCAGGGTGTGAGCCGACATAATGGTCGGCTTTACTTTCTCTTGGGAGCAAGCACTCTCTCTATCACTAGGACAAATGACCTGTAGGAGAGGGATCCAAGGCTAGACACTCTATTTCCTTACAAATGCCAGATCAGATCATAAGACATTACTGTGACTCACTGTGTTAATGACCAAGGACTTCGACTTGCAGGGAAAGCACAAAGATATAACAGACTGAAGTCAAGCTCTGTATATTTCAGAGTACAGTTGCTAAGCAGTCACACTACTTTTAGAACTTCGCTTTCCCTTTCAGTATACAGCTTTGAAATTCATAGTTACAAACAAATCAAACCACTTACATTATCAATAAGCGAGGCTTACCTTACAGCAATTGTGTTCGGTTAGAAACAGTGTAAATGACATGTTTTTCACATCAGGGAATGGTGGTTTTCAGCTCTCTGGGAGGTCCTCTAGACTTCTTTACTTTGATTTTTTTTTTTTTTTTTTTTGAGTGTGGGTTTTTACTCCTTTGCTCCTCAGAGTGGGCAAATGACAGCAACTATATATCCTTTCTCAGAAGTACAAGGCTCCACCTCATGCCTCTAGAATCCTGAGAGTGGAGAAGGATTACTGGGTCTAAAAAATAAAAAATAGGAACAATTCTTTTTCAGGCTTGAACGAATCAGAAAAAGAGAAGTAGAACTATTCCATATTTTGGAGGAAGAAAAAACCCCAAACCCTACTATGGGAACAATTAAAGGTAAATTAAGAAAGAGGACAGGAAGCAGAGAAGGAAAACAAAGATTAGATTATAGAATATGGGACAGAGAGAAAAGAAGATAGAAGCAAAAGCAAAGGATGAGAAACAAGAAAAAGAGAAGAGTATAATACTTCCTTTTTATTACTAAAACAAAAAAATATTTACTTTCCCTTTGATGCATCTATTAGGATTAACAGAAGTCTGAGGAAAAAAAGGAAAATGTTAAATATCCACAGTGAATAGAAAAGTTTCCTGAAGAAAGAACAGAAGAAACCTAGGAGGGAAGGAAAAATATTAAAAGCGTAACATAAGGACGTAGATGTTCACACTGGTCACACGTTCAGCTGCCCTGTAACCACAGTCAGCCATATTGTGGGAGCCTAGATCAGAATTGCCCACTAGATACTTGGTTCATGTCAGGCCACGAAACGCTTAACAGAGCGTGAAAGTAAACAAAACGCTTACTGCACCAAAACGACGTGTCAGAGGGAGAGAGCAAAGTAGAATATGGTATATTAGGTCGCCATAAAAGAGATATTTTAGGTTAAAAGTCTCATAAAAATCTCAGAAACTGTATCCCCGTGCTCTGCAGAAAAGCTAGGAAAATGTTTATTACTTCTAGCTTTTCCAACACCCTAACTTTCCATACAAAGTCAACAAGATATATGAAAGCAGAGGATAACAATTCAAGCTCCTTTAATAACACAACTCTTAGGATGCATTGTTCTCCTCAATGAAGGTATTCACAAACTTGTATGTATTCCTGAATGTAGTGTTCAAGTGCATTCTTAGATGTAGGAAAATACCCAAATGTTTTGCCAAATTAGGAGCATAAGCATAATTTCTGTTTACATCAGATGGACTATATTTACTTTCAAGTGTGAGAAATCTGTGAGAAGAGGTCTTGATTCTTGGAACTCTTACCCCTAGATTGTTTTCAGAAACTCTTATTAACTGAACTACTCTAAAAAAATGGATTTGAACTTCAGTACCTATTGCAACGAAGAGCTGCTAGAGCAATGGACCATGGAGATTACCTGTCTCCTTCCTCAGCCAAGGATATTAGTCTCCTGCTTACTATGCTTTTACCTGTTTGTCCTCTAAACTACATTAAGTGAAATCATGTCTTTATCTTCTGCTACTTGGAAGTCCTTCCTATTGTTTCCATCTTAAGGCAACTTCTTATTGGAGCTCATTATCTTTTCTATGAAAGTGGCATAAATAATAGTGGATGGAGAAACAGAACAGGCTTAGTAAAGCTTGTTATGGTCAGTACATTTTAGCTGGCTAAGTCACAGATTTCCCACCGCAGAAATTAGGAAGCAAAATTAAACTTTTCAAGACAGTACTTTTTAAAACAGCAGCTTAAGCAAAGCTGCTTATTTTGCTTTAAAAGTTGATGATAATAGTGTCTCCATACATACTGCATCATGTTAAATGTAAAACAAGACCAAGTTCTAAAAAGAAATGTTTATCTGATGTAAAGAACTTTTTAAAGAAAGTCTCACAAAAGCATTTCATAATGATACGGACCACTACCAGTTTAGCAAATTACCAAAGCCTTGTGGTTTAGCCTTGTTTTTGTTGTGAAGACAATAAAGAGTTGTGCTTGCTCTCCTTTCTTCCTTTTGCCTTCATACAACCTCATGGGAATTCCTCTTAATCATAGTTATACAGAACAAAAGGTTGCCTTCTATTTTTAGAAAGTTGGGTTACCCATTCTATGAAGCTACTGGAAAAACAGTCACAGAAAGGTTTGGAGACAGCAAACGAGAGGGAATCAAAGCTAAAGTGAATTTAACATAAAAATAGAAAATAATAGAATTGTTATTTCTGTTTTACCACTTATGTTTACTTGCAAGTGAATATTCCTTTCTTTCCTTAACATGTTCTTCATGTTTAAAAGGGTACATATATTAGAAATCTATTTGCATCACTCAGAGAAAGATGGTAGCAGTTGAATACCTATGTCAGAAGAGATAGTTAGAAGTATGAGTTTTATATATAGATGTACTCAGACATAGACATTTTATATATATATATATATATATATATATGATCTTCTTGCTCCCATAAACAAAATTTGGGTATAGGCAAAAGTACGTTTCCCTTATCTATACAATACCAACCACGTGTCTCATTTTGAGCAACACAATTACTCTTCCCTAGAGTCAGCAGGAAATAGATTCAGTAACAACATCTGAAGAGTACAGAATACAGATCAGTCCTTGTTAAGTTTATATTTGATATAAGTGTCATGTTAGAGAAACCGCATGAGCATAAACTCTCCAGACAGTAGATTGCCATTATTAGCTTTTTCCCAAGCAACTCCATGATACCTGTTTTCAGGCATCCTGATGAATCAGAAGTATCTTCAAATATATTAACGAGTGAGACATAGGAGCAGGAAGGTCAAAGAAAGAGAAAGATCTATAGGTTGGATACTTTATCCCTAAGAAAAGTAAAAAAACCCTATACTTACTGTTAGCAAATTACCAGGTTTTGTTTGGTTTTGCAGGGCTTCATTTTATTCTAAATTACCACCTTTATTGTGCTTTCTTTGATACCTCCGTACAAAGGCTATTACCATTTACCATCTTATAGTGCTATGTTACATTTGATTGAGCGTAACTTCTATCATTTATATTGGTAAAAATGTTTTGCAAGAATTTTTTAGCTTAAATTGTTTATTACTTTTTAAAAAGAAAAGGTTAATGCAAGTGCTTTATTTGAACTTCAGAAACACTCATATTGATTGCACTCACCAGAAATATAAAAATTAGCTAAATAACAAAATACATTAGTTAAAATAGGATTGTTTTTCCAAGCCAAAAAATTATTTGCTAAGCTTGTAGTATAGATATTTTAAATATCTGTTGTAATCATGTCAGTCTTTTTTTAAAAAAGCCTTGACTTTGTGGAAGGGATATTTATGCAGGGTAGCTGTGATAAATAGGTAAGTCCTGGAATTTCTAATCCTGTGTATGATTTGCTGATGCAAACTGAGTACAAATGGATTTAAATCACATTTTTTTTTCTACTGGTTCTGTATACATTTGATAGCATGCGAAAGTTCATACCAGTAATTTGCACATGTAAGGCTGCATATACATACACACATTGCCCAGAGTAAATCATGTCAGCAAATTTCCTTTTCAGTAGTAGCAGAGAGTACCCTGCTTTACATAGGCTGGAGACCCATTATACTCAGTTGTATCTAAAAAAGAGAGTTTCTCAACTAATCAAATCATATATCTTCTCTTCATTCTACAATACGATATAAAGGTGATCCTTTGAATTAAACACACATAAAGCAGCAGCAATAGTGGCTGAGCTGAGTTAGGCTAAGTATCCACGTGAACCTATGGAAATGCATGTTTCATAGCTGTGGACAAAGTTAATGGCATGCAAGGAACTGCTATTCCAGAAAATGATGTAGCCTTTCATCCTTAATAACCAAATAAAAAATGGGAAGTCAGTACTTGGGAGCTACTCCAGCAAGCAGATCTCCAGGAAACAAGGTTCCCCACAGACTCTTCCTTGATCTTAAAGCTTAACGTGAAACATTTATATGCATGTAGCACCTGGCCAGAAGACGTGGGTAGGCACTTTTATCACACTGGATGTATTTCTTTCTTAAATAATAGATTTCCTCTTTTTTTTTTTTTTTTTCCCCCTCTCATGGAAACAGAATACATGCTCAATAATGTTTCTGGGTTTTTCTTTTGGTGCCCTTTTTTGTTAAAAAAAAAGAAAAACAACAGTTTAAAAACAACCAGACAATCTTGAAAACCTCAACCTCACACATTCTTGAAAACCATTAACACCCCTCAAACTGTCTGGTTACTGAATTACATCCCAGTTATTGAGACCAAAAATATGTAGTCAAAATAAGTTAAGCATTATTTACATGAAGAAGTATTTTTTTTAAAAATGCATTAAGGTTAATTGAATGCTGGTCTGCCACCCACATTTCTTTGACATCGAGGCACGTAGATAAATGATGCACAGACTATGTCCAGCTGAAACTACACAACAAATCAGTTGAATCATGTGTGATGTTTTCCCAAAGGCATTCCACAGGAGTGAAGAATAACAGTATGTGAATCTTAAATTGTTGCTCCAAACTATTGGCATTGTGAAAATTGTTGACTCACTTATGTCTTAAGCAGGATATAATGTATCAAATGTATAATACGTATGTAAACCTGCACATACTGTAGCTATATCTTTGTATTCTTCAAATTAGTCTTGTTTTTATCCACCACCTTAATGCAGCATGCAATCAGTTACATATGTAAACTTCCATAATAACTGCATAAAGCAACCTCAATCATAGAATCATAGAATGCTTTGGGTTGGAAAGGACCTTTAGAGGTCATCTAGTCCAACCCCCATGTATGTACATGCTTCAGTTGAAGGAAACAGGAAAACACACCTTGAATCAAATGACAAGTAGCTTAACGCAGTGCTTACTCGCCCTTAACTGTATGAAAAATGAGATTTCTACATGGATTTTTTTTTCAATATTAATATTTCCTTTCCAAATAATCCCAAAACATGTTATCCATTAAGAGCAGCATCTGTTGAGTGCATGGGCTGAGAAAATAAAGCCATTTTTGCTGTGCAAAACTACTCTTCACATCTTTCTTAGACAGAAAGCTTTGATTTTGCTTCAGCTTTGGAAATAAGTCCTGCATTTCGGCTGAGAGCAAACCAGAAAGGAAAAAAAAAAAATCCCAAATCAGATTACTCAAAACAGAAAACTGGGATATTTTTCATTTGAGTTCCTGACTGCGGCTCCATTGCTATTGTGATACAAAGAGATTTTTCTGTGGTTTAAATGTGAAAGAACATATATTGTAAGAGAAACTGTGAAAGAAGTTTTTACCCTGGTTACTTCTGTGGTCTGGGACATGCAGAATTTAGACACCAAATGTTAGCCTTAAACCACCTCTTGCTAACTGCAGCTCAATTTTTGTCCCTTTTTCAGGATTCCCAGGGATTTGAGAAATAAACATCAGAAAGATCACAGGCACACCGGAGGAAAAACAGTGGTAGAGACTGCATACAACTCAGGCAGTAACCAATGCAATTAGGTCCAGAGAAAACAAATGAGGAAATATTGGAAAATTTCACCATCATTTTCACATCTCACTACATCAGAAATCTTTGCTGTAAAGTGTGAATTATACTTGCATGACAGGATTTGAAATGAGAAAAAGCAGCAGCTCTCTTCCTCTGCAACAGGAACTGAACGTGAAATACCTAAAAATATTTGGCATTAGTACAGCTGTGATAACAGCACTCACCTCTCCAGCCATGTTTTCTAGATTTGCACAGGTGCAGAAGAATAAAAAATATTCCTCTTTTCTACCTTCTGTCGTGTAAGGGTGTATAGTTTCCAGTTGGCGTTTTGGAACCCAAGGCATGGGAAATTCTCTGCAGAAGCCAGCAGGAAACCAGCACTCCCCCCCGTGCTCTCTCTGATGCTCTTAAAGTCTTCAAGATCACTCATCAGTTTCTCTCCACTGCTCAGGAAAGAAACTTCAGAAAAATCAGCAAAAGTTAGGCCACTAGTTTTCAGTTAGTTTTGAATCTGGGCAGGTTAAGCTACCGGTATGAGTTTAGCAATAGTGAGCAAGCCATTGCAACTGTAGGTTCTGGCACACTTGGTCATCCCTGCAAAATGCTGCTGTGTTCCTTATGCTGGTATGTGGAGAACACAGATGCTTTGGAATGAGATTCAAAAAAAGATGCAGAGAGCTACAGCTTAGCAACCAGACCATTCTTCTGGGCACAGATCTAAACCCATTTACTCAGACCAAAGCCCAGCTTTCCTGGGCAAATATCACAACCACTGAGCAGCTGAACAGAAAGCAGCGTTTGCTTCCCTGTCTCATGCATTTTGCAGAGCAACAAGAGTAACTACTCTAAGAACAGCAGAAGGCAGAGCACAGGAGCTGGGACAGGCAGAAAAACCCTGAATTTATGAATAGTGAGAATCCTTAGAGATGTGGTATCCAGCCTCTGCACTGATCAGTCTGTTAACTACTAGAGACCGCAAAAGAAAGGCAGGCTTGTGGCCAAGTCATTTGTTTGGCGCTTAGTCTAATTCTTAGTACTGACTCAACCTTCTCTGTGACCCAAGCTGCCTATCAGTTTCTCAGTTATCCAGCTATAAAGCAGGAATTCAGAGTACCTCCATGTTTCCTCATCATCTGCCAGGTCTATTTTCATTGTAAACACTGGGCAGCAAATGTCTTCTATTATTCATAGACTGAGGCCAGGTGGGACTAGAACACCTTCTCGTCTGACCTCCTGCATACCAGAGGCTTTTACGTGTATGTACAATACACAGTGGGGAGCTGATCACAAATGGGGTCTCCAGGTGCTCCTTCAAAAGAGGAGAAATAATGCTATTAACTCAAACACAGCCATCACCTTCCTCTCTACATCCAAAGTGCTGGGTCTATTTAGAATTTCAAAGTAATTTTTCTTATTTTTATAAAGCCAGCAAACTTCTGTGCCTCTTCCTTATTTTGAAAGTTATTTCAGACAATGATTTTTTCAAATGCAAGTTACTGAAAGAGTTAATAAACATTAGGATATTTCAAAGACAAAACCACATGAATACTCCCACTCCTGAACTGATAATTGTGTGCTAATGCACTTAGCACTAGTGAAATTGTTTCTAAATTAAACACTATACAGCTTTAAGAGAGAGCAGATTCTGGAAATCAGTTAGACTGTCTAGGCATGATGCATAAAACCATATAAACCAGACCTCTTTAGCTTAACTTACCCCTCTCATCAATGTCTAAATATTATAAGACTTTTCCAAGTAAAATACCCATATTCTCATTGTTGATGTAAGTCTACAAACAATTAGTAACTCAAGTTTAACCAAATCACAATCCTTAACTTTCATGCATTTTCAGATAATGTCCTCAGTGGCACTATTTGCTTTCTGTAGGTTTAGAAGGGAGTTTTTAAAATGGCACTCAACTCTATTTAGGAGAGGATCGAATAAAGTTCAGCTTAATGAGAATTAAGTTTACTCCTCATTTCTGCTGGTATAAAAATAGAAAACTGTGCAACTACTCAAAGTAGTAGCAGAATTTTCATATCTCACATCTTGATGGACTCGAAGAAAACAGTGCAGAAGAACATACTGCAGCAAGAAATATGACAGAAGGCATTATATACGTATTATAACACCACCTGCTTGCTCAGTTTATAATTGTATTACAGCTTGCAGAAGAACACCATCATATTGACAAAGGCAGTAATTCACATTGCTTCTCATCCAAGGGCATGTGTGTTTTTCCTCAGGCTTTCCAATCCTTGTTTAAGGAACTATGATCATCTCAATGTCAAAATTCAATTAATCAGATCCAATATATATTAAGGGAGAGAAATATAAGGGCTCACAGCATGTAAGAGTTCAAATAAGATGACTGGATCATCCCCTCTGGACTTAAACTCTGTGATTCTGTAACACCTAGCACTGAGGTGAATGAGCTGGAAGATACGCTGTCTGCTTTCTGTCTCCTTATAATACAACCAAGTTGATTTGACTATAAAATTTGAGACAGGATGTAAGAC
>Ga0181612_113873_pt1 | contig 15925 bp, 8 predicted proteins | sample HoacroProtozoa21_FD_119630 | JGI IMG/M metagenome (GOLD analysis project Ga0181612, IMG submission 119630) | Hoatzin crop microbial communities from Cojedes, Venezuel. Combined Assembly of Gp0051906, Gp0051904, Gp0051908
AAAGACAAGTGCAGTGCTTGAGGTTTCATGGTTTGATGCTTATAAATCAAACATAAGTGCAAAAAGCAATTAAATCAAAAGGTTAACTAATTTCAGCAACACCTTGAATGGCATGTTTTGGGGTTGCTGAAGTTTGTTTACAATAATCTGCAAAGTGAATGATAGTAACAGCTGTGATAGGTTTATCATACATGCCAAATGTCCTTTCAAGCCATGGCTCCGGTCTCTTATATCTAGATTGTCAAGCAACTGATACATGCACTAGTCATTTGCAATTCAAATATTACTAGGTTGTTAATGCAGGGATTGAAATTCCATTTTCCTGCAGGAGGAAAGCTCTTCTGAGATAAAGGGTCTCTTGCCTTCATTCGGCAGGCGTCCAGCTGTAGTTTATATTCATTTAGTGTGTGTCTGTAATTTGTGGGGTATCACCACACTTTTATTCAGTTTCTTGTTCAGTATGATCCTGCCTATAAAGCTGTATATATAGGAACAGTAACAGTTGTGCAGATGATAGCACAATATTCTCTGTTGCTAAGAATACAATTTATAAAGAATGATTCTCAGCTGTCTGTCTCTCAGTTTTGCATATGAAATAAGACTAGAAGCAAACACCATTGTAAGTTCAAAGTGGTCAAATTTATGAATAGGAATGTATAAAAAAATAAGCTTTCTGTGGGATCGTTAAGTAGTTTCTTATTCTTTAGAAAGTAGTTTTGTTATGTGTTTGGCAGTCTACCAGGTGAAAATTGTTATTAATTCCAAATAAATAAGAACTGTTTTAGAATTTGAGTTAATCATGTTTATGGTGTCTGTCTGGATTTAAAAAAAGTCTTACATTAAAACATACTAGAAATGTAAGCGTAAAGCAAGAAAATTTATTTAGAAATCTACTCTCAAGTTATTCTAAAAGGTGTGTTAGAAAATACTGATTTCTGCAAAATAAATTTCTTGAAATTTGCTAAAGCATTACATCACTGTTTTCAAATGTGATTTTACACTACTAAAAGCCCTACAGCAGTCATGTAACTGTACACTGAACATACAAAAATCATAATGTCATACTGACTTTTCCTCTAGTTCACATCTTTGCTTTGTTCCTTTTTTAGAATATGCAAAAAGCCCTTGAAGTGAAAGCCAAATACGAACCGGACATGGTTGTCGGTGGCTATGCAGCCTTAATAAATTTGTGCTGTCGACATGATAATGTAGAAGAGGCAATGAACCTGAAAGAAAAAGTGTAAGTACACCGGCACTGAAACATGTCACAGAGATTTATGCTGATACACAGACCTTGTTGAATTAAGTAGGTTGAGTATTAACCCCCTCATCCATTTTTAATTAGTTTTCCCCACCAATGTATGTGCATTTAAAACAGTCAAGGGTGTGGTTTTTTGAAACAAAAAAATTGCTTTGTATAATTGAACATTAGAAGCAGCTACTTTGTATGGTCAGTAATTATCTTAAAAGGCAAATTGCTGCGTAGGATCTTTTTGTTTTTATTTTTAAACACACATAGTGTCGAAATGGAAGTTTGGCTTAATTAAAGGGAAAAAAAAGTACCTGTATTGTGTGTTAGAAAGCACCTAGAAAGTGTTTAGAATATGCTACACCTTTATTGTCTTTGGAATAGCACTCTTTGAGTGGCATTATTTTAAGACTGTCAATAAGCATTCTACTTTAAATTTTTATTTTCAGAGCTTTATATCTTGGCTGTGAAAATTAGCTCGTAGCTAAAACATGCTATGCATGAGTTATCCTGGAGCACATTCTTACAGATCATCTTTCTGTTTGCCCCTTTCCTTTCTCCCTTGAAAGTCTCCTTTGAGTCTGATGCTACAGTGAATATAGAACAAGTTATGTGTTACTTTCAGGTTCTCTATCATATGCACTCACAAAGTATTTGCTTTGGTCTTACAGTAGGTTGTCAGGCAGGTGCTCATTACACCTTGCTAGTGTTTGAAATTATGTGAAATGATTGAGCTAGGAGTATCAAGAAATTTGCCACTCCACAAATAATGGTAGTGTATTGGTTTTGTCTGTACTACCACTCTCACACAATCCCCATAGTGAGCTCACATGAAATAAAATTGAGTCTTGTAGTGGAGCTTCACTGCAGTAGCACATTTTTACTCATCTGTCTCAAGTGTAGCATAATATTTCTGTGACTCTTCTCGTCTTGTTGAATTATTGCAAAAAGAAACTAGAAGGAATTAATTTTAAAACTTACAGAAAAAAGAAAACCAATACATAGCAGAAACTTCAAAATAGTAGCTTTTAACTTGTTACTATAGGTGAGTAGTTTCATAATCTTTTATCAAAAAGAATTATAGCCCTGCTCCAGCTGTTTGGACTGAGTTTTCTTCCCAGGCCTCTGGGAAATACCCTGTTTTGTGCAATAACTGCCAAATAATTAATTAAACTATTTGGCTCTTTAAAATATAACTTTTGGGTTTTGGGAATGGGAAAGTGTGTGGATAATATTTTTAAATCACATTTTAATGATGCATCTTTTAAAGTCTATCAGATTTTTCTTTTAATACTTACAGCTTTCAGTTCTCAGTGCTGTTGTTTTATGTAATTTTAAAAAATAAATCTTTTAGCTGAATCCATAAAATACGAATTTCTGTTGATACAATCCTTAATGTTTTAATTTCTAGCTTCCCTAAGAATTCACCTGTTGCTCTTGACACTGGAAAGTACGTAGCACTGGTAGAGGTCTTAGGAAAGCATGGCAGAGTCGAAGGTAATCCATTTGCTTTCATTGTGTGTTTCTGCCATATAATAAAGGTATCTTGCCTCAAGAATAAAAATGTGAGTTGATATTAATGGTATATCATGTGCTGAAAAGTGCTTGAACATTTTGCATACAAATTTGCATGTGAATTCAACCAGAGATGCTTGGACAGTGCAGGCCATTAGTTTTAATGGATTGGCAAGCTTGTCATTTACATTTGCACAGCTCAGTGCTTTTTGCATTTCTGCAGCTAGTTTTTATTAGCATTGCTGTTTGGATTGAGTTTGAAGATCATGACTTATGGCACAAATTGCGTATGTGCCTAGACTAATGGCTTTGTTTTTGCTTAAGAAGGTCTGAAGGCTGAACATAAAACCTATAAACATAACCTTCTTATAAGAGCCAAGTACTGCAAAAAATCATTTAACTTTTTATACAGTATATATTTTTCTGTTAGTATTCTTTTATGTGTTTGTTATTGAATTTTGGAGTCAATCTGTCAAACTGCCTGGAGATTTTGGCTTTTAATGAGTGTTCTGCAAACTGTCTATTTTGTATTTCTAGATGTTTGCATTAAGCTGTTAGCTCTTTAATTTCTGTAATTTAGTCTAATATAATTCTGTAATTTACATGATTTGCTTGATCTTTAAAAGAACTCTAGACTGTCATCAACTTTAAAAGGTGATTCTGGATATTGAGTTCTATGATTTTGTAGAAGACTTAACACTGTAAAAGCGTGGTCCAAGCCTAGACACAAAACATTATGGTTTTATATAAAACACTATAGAATAAAATAAAAAGCTAATGTAATTTTTTTGTTGTAAGATCTTTTTTTTAAATTTCTCTTGGCCTCTTATTAAGCTTACTGTTAGAAAAATAATAAACAAAGCTGATGTTTTCCAAATCAGATCATGACCACCTCTACATTAAAGCAGTTTGAAAAGATTAGTTTGCTTTTAAGAGCATAAATGTCCCTCAAAATAAAACAATTCATAAATGTAGCCAAATGTAAAGTGGTCAAAACATTCTGTCTATGCAATAATTAAGAACATAATAAAAATGCATTTTTTCCATATACCAAAATGTTTTTCTGCTTTACTAATGAAGCTTAATGAACCTAATGTTTTAACATGCAGTCTGTTAGAAAGCTTTCATTGGCTCTCCTTGGCTAATTAGTATCGACACAGCAAACAGGCCCTATCGGTATCAGACCATTAGTCTGGCTGTATATACAGTGTAAACATATCTTTATTATCTGGCCTCGTGACAAGCCATCTGCTGAAGAAACAATGGAGTGATTTAGCAGATGTTAGCACTGAACGATAAAAGCATCCATTTAGTAGAATCTTGCAGCTATAGGGCAGACTATACAGGGTTATGTGGTGCAGAGTGGGCACACAGTTCCTATCTATAATTTGTAGTCAAAGTTGCAGCAAAATGATAAAACCATGCTATTGTGGATTTATAATTGTAGTCTCGTTTAGAAATGCAAGTAGTAATTAACTTGAAATCAGCATTATACGCCAGAATTTACATTCCTGCTGGGTTTGAAATGCTGTTTTAATAGCAGTTTGTTTTCCCTACGTGAAATTACCTAAGGGTCTTTTGTGTTGTTTCATTGTAGATGCTATTAACATTCTAACGGAGATGAAAGAGAAGGATGTTCCTATCTCAGACAGAACAGTTGCATCTTTTTTCCGCATTCTTAATGCCGCTGCCATGCGAGGTGAAGTTGAAACAGTGCATCGGTTACACGAGACCATTGTGAACCTGGGGTTGGCGGATACTGCTGTCCTTCATTCCCCTCTGATTACAGTTCACCTTGAAAAGTAAGCTATGTTTGGGCTTCAGGTGAAACAAGTTGTGATATGATATTTCCTTCTGTTGGGTGATGTGTATGCTATACACAGCTGCACGTTCATGTTCAAAAGTGCTCGTGCACGTAAACGTGCATGCAAATGATACTTAAGTGATCTAGGAATAGTAATGAACGAATATGTTTTCTTAAGTTAAATAACTGTTTTCATCACTTACACATCAAGTCATGGTCTCTGGGAAGAACAGCTGTGTTTTATGGACACATCAGAGATGAAGTGCCTGTATATTGGAATATGCTTATGAATTAGTTGACTCTAAAGCCTGTTTGACAAGATAGCTATTCAGAGCATGATAGGTATATTCTCAGCTTTTGTGGTTAAGTAGTATGTGTTTTCCCATCAAAATAGCATTATTTTGCTGTGCCATCCAACGCATCTCAGGTGAGTTGAAGGGCGGTTGTTGAACACTGAAATATTTTTAATTCGCATAATTCAAATAATTTGATGTTATTGCCAATAAACCGCTAAGTTGCTGAATGTGAAATTCAAAGAAAGTACTGCCTGGTTTGTCTATTGTGATTTTTTTTTTTTTTTTTCTGCATTTATACTTTTAATACCGTTTAATAGAGAAAAGGAAGTTCAAACATTCATTCTTGCGGGAGGTATCTGTAATTCCGCGTGTCATCTTCCTTTGCATAAATTTTCATTATGAGGTGTAGGATATTTGAGTTAATGTACATATGAACTATATCACAATTTCTTACTAGAACTGAGTCTCTTTTCACTTCATTTACCATATGCAGAATCCTTTTATTTTTTAGTTACGTCATTTGTGTAGTTGCTGGATTTTAGTCTCCTGTAGCTAGTGACTGGTCAGTTTCTTGCAGTTTGTTTCATGTATATGAAATGTTCTTGGCTGAAATGTAATACCTATGACATAAGTTAATTTTTCATAGTATCATGTAAGTCAGCCTCAAAGATGCATATTAATGTTTCTGTTAACATGTAGGATTTTAGTTCTTGTAAGTATTATGGCTACACGAGGTCTGAATAACGTTTCCTGTATTCAAAATTCTTGTCAAAAAGATGTAACTCTTGGTAGATGCACGTACATTCTCTTCTAAAAATAGTGTTTTGGTGTAGTGATTAAGAACATAGTGCAGATCTTTTCAGTCAGCAACACTGCCTTGGTTACATCACAAGGCAAGGCAGATGTTTATGAAAGTAATTTAGCTGCAATCATATGTAACTAATGTGTCGGAAAAATATCTGATATGCTTTGCAGTGTGCAGTAAGAGCAGCTGCATTTTACGTAATTGCTTTATGCACGTTGACATGCAGGCTGTACATTGTGCTACTTGGGTTCTTTTCACTTCAGAAGTACTATATGATGGTGCAAATAAAGATGTGTGGATGCAAAGGGGGACAGTAGAGAGTTATTTCAGTTTGATTCCACATTTGTTTCGATTATAAATGTTTAGTAAAATTTTCTAAAAAGTTTGTTTTAATAAGGAGACTCTTGATGAGCCTAGAATTTTGAAGGAGAAAGTAATTCTATACTGTGAAACTGTATAACTACAAGCTATTGGTACTCACCTGTATAACTCTTAATACATTTCATATATATAAATATGATACAAAGTAAGCTCATTTCCTATGTTATTTTTGCTGCCTTATGGGTGGGGAGACTTGCTTCCTCTCCAGTGTTAAACGGAAAGAAGGGGGAAGCTTTTTCCGCATAATGTGCTTGGGAGGAATAACTGAATTTCACTGACTCTGATTTTTTTTTTTTTTTTTTCTTTTTTGTCTTGGAGATAAAGTTTTTGAAAGTTACAGGTGACTGAAATAAGTGTTAGTCATTTCTTGCAGCAGTAGTGCTTACTATTTGCCATCCTGCAGCTCCAGTATCACGCTGAAATGCTGTCATTTAGCTGCAGGTCGTCAGCACGTTTCTGAAATTAGCTCTGGGATGTTTTTTAATGTTCTACAGCAGTGGTTGTGCTAGTATTTTGTATTCTTAATATATTTTGAACTTTTTAATTGTTTGTAAAGGAGTCTATCATTTGCTTTTGAAGATTTCGGCAATTGTAGGTGTAAAATGTTTTCATTTACCCCTTTTCTCTGTACGCAGTCCTGCGTATTCTGAAATTCTTGTTAAGTCCTAGTGCGTGTTAAAAGTGACAATTTGCAGCAGAGCATGGAAAAGAAAAAAACGTTGATGAACAGTATGACTTGACAAAAGCTAACAAAATCTAATATTCTAATAGAATGGACATTTTGCTTTTAATATTTTGAGAAATATTTAACTGAAGTAACTAGAGAGAGAACTCATACTCTCGTGGGGTTTTTTTGCCTTGAGAAAATATAGGAGGGTCCACCACTCTGCTTTTAATTGTATGATTGTTGTTTATGACTCTGATCAGTTCCTCAAGATGGTAATAATCACGTTGAAAATCAAGACTGTCCACATGTGAAATCTTGGTCTGTCATCTAAGGTGATAAACCTGCCTTGGACAGCATGACAAAAATTCTTTGTTCCTAAAAGCTGCAAGGATTTGAAGAGCTTGTACTTTTTTCTTAAAACATCTTTGAACTGGTTCTTCCAAGTGATAGTAATTGGAAAAAGTTGTGTTACCTACACCATGTAAAATTTCTTACAGTTTTTAAGGACTGTAGTTTTGGCTTTTAGCTTCTCTACCAACTGTCAGGGGAAACCAATTTGAACATGAGCCATTTTATGAAACTGAAGAGATTTGTGAAGCTAACCTGCTCCTGTGCTATCTGATACCTTACTCATACCTATTTACAGGATGGTAAATTAACAGATACAGTTACTATTGATGAGGTTTTTTCTTCTACCAAGAAAGCTGCACAAGCCAACTTTCGTGCATCCAAAAATAGGAATACACATCTTAAAAACTTGACAGGGTTCCTCTCTTTTCATTAAGTTTGTTTCTACTCTGCTTGTTTAATACCACCTCTGAGAAACAAACCAAAACATGTTCAGGTTTGAAATTTACTAATTCTCTGTATCAGAAGTGCTCTTAAGCAGAAGCAAGAAAATTTGCAGGTAAACTATGAAAACTTTGTTACAGACTGTAGGAACAAAATATTTTGTAAATTTAAGTCAGTGAACACAAGCAGTTAATATCTGTATTTTAAATAATCTAAAGGCGATAACTGGATTGTGTCTTTTTAGAAATAGTGTATTTTGATACAGCTTTGTCTAGTAAAGCATTGAGTGCTAGTTTGTGGTTAATCTTATATAAACCCGTTTTGTTTAGTTTCTTATGTAGTAGATACAGCGTGAATCCAGTGCCTTGACGGTTTTTCTTTTGTTTTCACAGAGTTAAATTCACATGTGATTTTGTTTGAGATCATTCTGTAGCACATAGAAGTTAATTGACTTTTAAATTTACTTTTAAAAATAGTCATCTTTTTAAATTAGGTGATATTTTTAGTGGGGGGGGGAAATATCTAGTAGGGAGAGGTTTTTCTAATTTGTAGTGGCTTTATTTTGAATATTTGTATTGGAACTCTTTACATGTTGCAGTGAAATTAGGGATGTTTGGCTCTCTTACTCCATTATTGCAATTAGGAATTCAGCATCATCAGTGCCAAAGGACAAAAGTGTCTCATTTGCCCTATGGGGACAGGACAGTGATAACATGATTTTTCGTCAAGGATCATTGGGTCGTAATTAAGTTACATTCATGGCTATTGCTTTTTGAAGGATGATTGGTAAATGACAGGCTTCATGTGCTTAGTACGGACAGTGTTCACTAGGGTTTTTTCCTCCCTCTGTCAGAAAATCCTGTTGAGTCTGATAATGTAAATGTGGCATTTTATTCTGAACAAAAGAGCAGGGAAATGAGCTATCTTGTCTAATCATTCAGTTGTTTAACACCGACTTCCAGTTTAGACTCAATTGGCTGGAAAGCACTTGACATGTGAAGTTAGTGCTGTTCGGAACGCATGTTTGAGTAAATTTTAAAGTAAGTGACAGCTAAATTGTACCTAGGGAAATTACAAAGCCTTCAACACAGTTAATTTTTTGGGGAGGATTAGTTGTAATTGCAACACCAGTCTCCTTGAAGATTCCTTAGTATAGCAAATGAGCAGAAAAACATTTAGCTCTTTCAAGAGCCCGTTAACAGAATAATTTTTGTAAAGCTGATTGTACCTCACTGAATTGGCTTCCCTATACACTAACATCTGCTTTAGATTTGTAGAGAGGGATTTGTTTTACCAGTCTACCCTCCACCCCCACCCCAGAGAGTCCCTTTTTTCTTTCTACCTCTCTAGTGATTTCAGGTTTGAGAGCTTTTCAATCAGTAAACCCCTTAGGTAAATTGCCACTTCACTAAAGCTTTATGCATAATGTTGCAGCACTTCATTCCAATTAAAATCAATATTTGGAGTCTTATTTTTATCAGGCAGACTCTCTGGTTGGGAAAGTTGTTTATTACAAGTAAAAGGGTTAGATTTAGTGCTACATTCTTGGAGCAAGAGGGGAGTGGCTTGTTGAAATTGAAGGGGGGTGTTATATTCATGCACGCTGCACCGTGTGTTCTGCAGACACTAAGACATCTGAGTAATTTTGTCTCTTCAAGTAGCTTTGTGTGAGTAAAATTGCCCATGCAGATAGTTGGAAGATTGTGCCCATAGTATCTTGGACTTCGTAGGCATCCTAAACAGAAACCAAAGGAATCAAAAAAACCTTATGACATCTTAACTCTGGCATCAATTTAGTTGAAAAATAATGCCGAAGTAGGACTCATCTGGGATTACGTAAGGGCCAAGCATAATACAGTGGTGACTGAGGCTCCTTCTGTCATTCAAAAATAATAGCGTATCTTCTTTTTTAAAAGAACAAGTTTCAATAAGAAGGAAAAATACACCTAATCTTTAAGTGGAACAGGTATTAACCCTGAACAGATAATATTTGTGAGTGTCTTAGAGCTGCAGTATCTGTCCAACTCAAAATGAAGCATGGATCATCTGTGTTCACATTTTAAATATTTTTTTGTCCAGACTGACACTGGAAATCAGATTTTTTGAACATGGCTGTGAGTATATGGGCTTGCTTACTTTTTTTGACTTGATCCATATTAACTAAATAGTAATTTTGGACCCAGCTTTAATGTAGTAGTAGTATAGTAAGTATCCTTTGGGAAGATGAGAGCGTGTTCAACATGCAAAAGTTCGTACAGAAAAATTGCCAAATAGTTTCAAATATACAGCTGTTCTTTAGCTTAAAATGCTAATATCTAAATAGCATTTTCTTAAAATGTGGAAAATCTTTTTATTGTGCAGTTCTTTTTTTAAGATAGTGAGTTGAAACAACAAACACATTAAAATGTTACCTATACTTAAAATTTGAAGCCTACATTAAGTTCCCGATTTGCATTGGTTTTTTTCTAACAGGATTGTAAAAACCGCTTACAAAAGTAGTTGCTGGTTCTTTGAATTAACTGCAGCTTGTGACGATTAAGAAATACTGCAGGTTGTTGAATAAATCGTGTTAACTTGAGTACAAGCATAAATTTGATGTTTTTTTCTTTGCAGTAGTAGTACAAACAATTTCTTTGTAGAAGCTGAACTTCTGTACTTTTTATTATTTTATGGCTGATGGTTACCAGTTTTATCGTTTATCTGTTTTATTAAACACCATTCTCTAGTAAACTATGGATGACTGGTTGGTTGCTTGAATGCAAGAGAACAAATATATCAGATTTCGATATATTTTAAACAAATGTCTAGTAAATTAGTGTGTAAGATACTAACCTCCTTAAATGCAGACTTGTTCAGGCACCTTTGAGAGGTAAGTACCAGTAACAAGTACAGTATTTTCATTTTCCTTATCTCAGTTCTTTGTTGAGTTTTTTCTCTGTGTATATAGTATTAATGCCTTCAGAGGTATACATTTAGAGACTACAAAACTCTTAATGTTCCGGTTTGAATGACATTCCAATTGTTCATTCATTTGTTGATAGCTTTGACCTAAAACCAGTCACTTTAATCCTTTAGGAATATAGCCCAGACCATACTATGGCTGTTTGAGCATCAATCTGAAAAGCTAGATTTATCATGGAAAACTTTCATTTGGATGTATGAATGTTGTTGTGCCTTCTTAGAAATTGAGTAGTTTTCTGTAAAACTGTTCTTTTAGATGTTAACTGAACTTGCATCTAAAGCAAGAGAAAAATACTGATTAGATAAAGCTTTATATCTGTCTATGGTAACTACCATAGTATTTCTCTTTTATGACAGTAATCTAGCCTGCAACATCTACTTGCAGTTTTGAAATTAACCTGTAATTTAGTCTTCACCCCAAATGACAAAAATTCAAATGACTCCATGGGGTGCCAGAAGATGCACTGTAAACAGGGCTCTGTAAGGGGGATAAGGTGGAAATCTATCATCTTGGGTTGATTATCAGAATGCCAGTATTACTGAACAAAATTAATTCTTCTTCTGTGTGTGACTATTTTTTTTTATTTTTTAAAAACTAGCCTAGATGAAGATAGTATATAGTAGTCTAGATAGTTCATTCTTTGAAAAAGCAGAATTTGTGCTGCACAAGAAATGCAGTGTGAGAAGAGGACATCTGAATTTGGCTTATTTTAACAGTAATATATTCATTTCTTAAGGTTCAGTTGATCAATAATAAAGTTGCTTCAGGAATGGAAAATCATTACTTCAAGTCAGTTTTGTTATGGCCTTCAGCAGCTGCTGTTATGTGATATTTTTATTTTTATTTTTTAATTTATTTTTTCCCCTTTCCTACTTCCACCACCCTTTATTTGATAAGCCTGCTGAAATCTGAAATGCAATTATATTGACGGTTTGGCTACTTACTACATTTTGTGTGTGTCATCTTGGTTTGTTTCAGTTTCAGTTTAAATCTTCCACTTCAAAGAATAACTTCACATACTGTTTTACCAATGTTTCCGTGGTTGTCCTCTGTTGGTTTTGGTTTGCTATTTTTAGACTGGGTTGTAATCCTTTGGAAAGGGGTTTGCAGGAGGTGATTTAGTTCTGTTAGTTGCACAGTGTAGAATGTTAATTTATATTTGTTATTTTAAGTTCCAGATCTGATTGTTTTTATGGCTTTTCAGTTTTGCATTTTAACTATGTGTAACTTCTGAAGATGTTAATACTGTATATGCAGGGAAAAAAAATCAGCAAAGGACTGAGATAACAACAATGGAAATATTGTACTTGTTATTGGTACTTACTGCTTAAAGGCTCCCGAGTAAGTACATGTAAGGAAGTCAGCATCTTACGCACTCATTTACTAGTATCATGGATATATACTAGTGCTGGAGCTCTATGTGACATGGATAGGCCAGCAGAAAATACATTTTGGTACTTTAATATATTGTTGAATGAATTGCAAAAACCCGCATTTTTAACACTAGCCCTGCACTTGTGACAAAATGGAAATCAACAGATGATTTATAGCTAGTTTGTTAAGGTGTAAAATAAATATAAAGCTATCTAAAGAGCTGTGGTTAACTTAGTTAACTCTGGAGATCCATACTGAAATAAAAATGCTGTGGAAAAATTTTGAAGAGCTTAAAAATTTAAAATATCTAATCAGAGACATTCAGAGGTAATACAATGTGCACAATATTACTTATTAACAAGAAAAATAGAACTCTCAAATACAAACTGGAATTTTGGTTAAATTGGGGTTTTGCCACAAACAGTGCATAGCAGAACTTAAGAATTTTTACTTCAAAAATTAATTGCATCTAATGATGAAGAGTATTCATGCCCCTGGTTAATTTGTAGTGAACAGTGTCACACAATCAAAATTTACACAGCCAAGAGGTTTAAGCATAAATCTGTACTTTTTTCATTTATGTGGCTGTCAAGCATACATAACGTTTGTAGGAAAACTTTACCTGTTACTTAAAAATAACTGTAGCGTATTGCGGGGGAAAAAAATACACTCTTAGATTATAGACTGCTGATGAATTATCCTTTAAATTTTCAAGACTAAAGTGGGTTTAGCATGCACTGCTCCTGCTTGGAAGGTTTGATGTTTTTATTCTTGTTTTATTTCATTCCACAAGGGATGACATGCCTGCAGCTCTGGAAGCTTTAATCAACTGTTATAAGAAGTATGGTAAAATTCTTCAGCTTCATAACATCTACTGTAGACTGATAGAAAAAGGAGACGCTGATCTTCTGCAAAAGGGTTAGTTGCGTGTAGTCGAATGCTGTCTGGTTACGTGGAGTGTTTTCTGGAGGCTTGTCTTCCATGACTTGTGTATCATTTCTTTCAGCTGAAAGAAAAAAAATTGTTTGTGTTTAGAAGTGTAACTATAAAGCACTACAATTATGCCTACATTCTTCAAATTGAAAATTAGTATTAATTTTAAATGTAGAAGATTTTTCATGTTTGGATAATACAGCATCAAGCTCTCAAAGTTTAGTGCTAATGCTTGTTCTAGCTACGTATATTCCTATTAAGACATAACTTAATAGTTGCACAACTCAGTAGTAAAACAATACGCCTGTTTTATAAATAGTTGTGCAGTTGAGAAATTCTATATTCTCACTCTCTACAAGTAGAGAATGCCAATGTATAGGATTGTTTTGAATGTAACTCAAAATACAGTGTAGATAAACAAAAAAACATTTTAAATATGCTCAACTGTAAAGCTACAACAGATTGTGTAGTATGTTGTAATCATTCCATATGTTTCAAAATTTATTTCCCTATAGCTTGTTCTTGGAGTTCTGTGGTGCCTGGAAAATACTAGTATTAAGAATAGCTGACATGCATATTAAAATGATTCATTATATTTAGTAAATTAATGAGTTTTATTCTCTTTAGTTTCAGATTTTATAAGCAGAGAATATGGTGACATGATGGCTCTTTATGATCTCTTCTTCGCCTTCTTGCAAACAGGAAAATACAAAGAGGCCAGGAAGGTCATTGAGGTGGGATTTTAGCTATAGTACTCTAATCATGCAGCTATTTAGACTCTTAATTAGAAACATTTAAAGTTTTTAACCTTTAATTAGACTTGTTCTGATCCATGTTAATAGAATTCAATCCCAAGAATAAAAAAAACCTCCACCAGCGTTTTTTTTTTGTATAATTACAGTTCAGAAGAGAGACAGTCTTGTTGTATATTGAAATTGTTTCCTCACTTTTTCAAATTCACTGTTATATATCAAAATGATATTTGCATATTAAATATCGGATTGTGGAACAATTAAATTAAACTGGCGTTCCTGGGTGTAAAGTTGCTAATCCTCTTTCTGAAGGAATTCTTTGTTCTTAAAAGCACTGGAATTTAATTTGCTGCAGACCATGCACAGATTTATTTGTAATGCTTGTCTACAAGTTAATCAGCCAAACAAGCGCTGTCTGCTACTGTTTGGCATTTAATTTAGCATTTCTTCTTTCTCTCTTTTTCAGGATAGTAAGCAGCTTATAGGAAGTGGTAGGTGACAAACTTGGTCTATTTAGGATTAGTATATTTTATCTAGACTTGATTGAAATTGTGCTTACTGAAATTGAGAAGTCAAAGGGGCAACTGCAGAGTCTGCCCAGATTGTGATTATTTTGCTGCTTAACATGGTGGTATGTTTTTAAAATGCTGCATAAGTTTTCCAGTTAATGTGCGGGAGGAGGCGTCTTGCAGAAAAAGTAATACTTTGTCCTCATCATTTTTGTTATGTACATGCACCACTCTAACCTAATTTTGGGATTTTTTTTTTCTTTGTAAGACAAAGTGTGTTTTTTTCCTAATTCCCTCTGGGATATTTGAAATACCAGTTATCCCTGCTTGAATTATCTAATAGAATTATTGCATTTAAAAAATCTTAACTGAAGATCTGCTTGTTTGTCTGTGGTGGAACAATACTGTCCTGCTGTGGGGTGTGTGGAAATTGCTAAGCGCAATGTTGAAGCATTGATATTTTTGTTCTCAGAGGGCTTTTTGGAGCTCGGAGTCTTATAATACACAAGAATAGAAATATCACTATCTGACAGAAGACAACACTGAGGAGTTGAGTTCTTTACAGTGGTTAAAGCATTTAGGAGGTAAAAAGATGAGATCTGAGAACTGGAAGTAAAAATAAAGCTAAATGAATAAAACTGGTACTTGGTGTGGTTTAGCAGCTGTGTCTTTGATACTGGCATTTAATTTCTCAAAACTTATATTGGTGGCTACACTTCAGCAATCATGAATAGGATGGTAAGCAAATTATTAAATTGGTGGAGCTTTGAAACTTTTATAATTTTCTTCATAGGTGCCATACTATCTGCAAATATTCAGTATTTGGTGGTTGATCATAAATTATTAGTAACCACAGCCAGACACTGAAGCAGACATAAATCTGAACACCTAATATCTGGAGATTAAACGAAAGTTTTCCTGGCGTTTTGTGCGATTTAGAGTAGGTTTTCTTGCTCTTACCTAACTTCCATGAAGTATGAATTACAGTTTTGTCTATGCTGTTGAGAAAGAAATTTTAAATTCCGGAACTTTTAGGAGTATAGGAGTTTAGCTAGGAATAGTATGCATGTATTTTACGAGTGGATCAAGTGGCACAAAATCAATTACTATATGGTGTGTTATAATTTGACTATGGTTTTATAATGTAACAATATGTTAGGTATTTTAGAAGAAATTTTAAAATTGGTATTTTGCTGAGGACAGCAATAGCTTTTATTGTTTTAAACCATGAACAAGTTGTTATTTGCTTTTTTGTTTGTTGGGAAGTTGGAGCCTTAATGAGTACAACGTGAACAATAGAGTACAAGGTGTGTGTGTATGTATACTTTCTCTAGTCCAATGTTTTTTGTGACTAAATTACTTGTTGGTCATTTCAGATTGTTTTTCTATTTTCCTTGCTTGTGAAATAATATTCAGTAAAGGTGTTTAATTGGTACCACTTTCTCTTCTTAGAAGTTGTTGCATATTAGACGTAGAGTATCTTTCAGCACATACTGGTATCATGTATTGCTGATTGTGGTCGTCAATTGATTTCAGTGATATCATTTGTTTTAAAAGTATCTGTGGAGTTAATAAAGAGTATCTAAAAGGGTAGTAATAAATCTGGAAAAAAATTTCCTTAGGAGCTAAGGAAATGAAGGCCATGGAAGATATGGTTGTTTAAATGGACTGTTACTCATTGGAGACCCCTGCCTCTTCTTGCTCTTGCTATTTTTGGAAATCAGAGGTACTCTAGATGCTTATGTGAAACTTGGTGCTGCTTTGAAAAGCTTGCAACTCAAAGCCCCAGGAATAAGAAAGTAACTCTTAAATCTCGATCTTTGGTAAAATACAACCGGGCAACAGTAGTGGGAAAGGAAGAAGGGTAAGAATATAGAAAATAGGTC
>Ga0181612_122575_pt1 | contig 15925 bp, 12 predicted proteins | sample HoacroProtozoa21_FD_119630 | JGI IMG/M metagenome (GOLD analysis project Ga0181612, IMG submission 119630) | Hoatzin crop microbial communities from Cojedes, Venezuel. Combined Assembly of Gp0051906, Gp0051904, Gp0051908
CTGCCTCTCCTCTCCTCTCCTCTCCTCTCCTCTCCTCTCCTCTCCTCTCCTCTCCAGCAGATACCATGAGTCAGGGTCTTCTTCAGCACAGTGTGAATGTTTTGAACCTGGGGTCAAATATGGCCTAAGAAAAGCAAAACACCAAGCAAATTCCAGCTCAAGGCTCTGCTGGAGCTTGCTCACTTCAACAGATATAGCCCAGAATGTAACAAACTGCAGACGTTTTTATTGCAGCCACAGGTTTACGACGCCTGCTGACGCTGCACAGTCGCTGCCCTGGCAGACGTTAGACTGGCTTTCCCCTGAGGCCGGTGCTGGAGAGAGGAGCCTCTCAGCAGTGGCTGGTCCTTGCAGGCGAGCCTTAATCGGGTCAACAAGAATGGATTTTGCTTCTCACTCCCAGTGAAAGGCTGTCGCATGAGCAGACTGGAAGTCCAGAGATCCTTTGGACAAACTAGACTTACCCAGGAGCCACGTCTGGTCGGATTGCTGTTTTGAAGCCAGTAGTTTAGCTACTCAGTATTTCACAACTCATCTGTTTGCTACGGGTTAGCAAATCCATTGGCCCTTCTCCATCTATGACAGCTGTGTTATTGCCTATGTCACTGCAGGAAAAAAAGAAAGATGCCTTACATCTTTCCCAGGTTATTACTGTGGATTGATCCTTCTACAGCTGTGCACCTGCAGGTTGCATCCCCGGTGGCTCACTACCCACCCACGTGCTAGCAGGCACCAGTGCAACCAATGCATCTGCTATGCAGAGCCCTGGGTTCAGCTGGGGACCCAGGGATCATCTGTGCACCCGTCTGCGCTCAGAAGATTTGAGCAGCATTTCCACTGGGACTTTCAGCACTCTTTTGTCTGCTCAGCTGCTTCAAAGCAGTAGATAACCACAAATGCATTTTTCAGAAGGGGAGTGTGTCTGGCTCTCTACTAACTCCTGATCAAGAAAAGCAGCTCTGCGTTTGTCACAAATCCATGTTCTTACTGGTCCTGAAATCCCAAAGCCAGCTCCTCAGCTAGCGTGAATGAGAGGGGGCTGAATCAATTTCAGTTGTATGATATGGGTTAAAATCAGCTGGAAATCTGGGAGGCGATATTAAGAAAGTGCACGACACTGTAACATGTGCACCAGCTGTAGATTAACCCCAAACTTCTGACCATAACTTGCCCCGCTTTGAGTCAGCCCCAAACCTCACACCCCTGAGCACTGGGGCAGAGGGAATCCTGAAATCAGGCTTGAATCATCCGCAAGATCAATGCTATTTATGCCTTACCCGATGGCAGCAACACATCCAAAAGGGGTTTGCTACACCTCCCTTGGGGTAGCCTGGATCTGTGAGGCCATCTTTTTTATTAACAGGTAAGTCTGTGCCGTGTGAGGAACAGCGGAATTTACACTTGCCATCTGCAAAACGAATTACATGTTCCAGGCATCTGTGGCTTTATAAATTATAACACAGTGTCAACGGTGCACCTGTGAGGAGATACTAGACAACAGGAGCAAAGAAACTGCCAGCACGCCAAGGGGATGCACAGGCAGAAAGGCTGGAAAGGCGTTTGGCCACTATCTACTTCAGCTTGCTGAGCTTTTCACTCCTGCCTGCCCGTCCGCCAGCAGATTTGCACCACCGACACCGAGAGCAGGAGAAGACACACTTTTACCAGACCTGAAATGCCCAGCTCCTGTCTGTGATTAGGTGTGGCGGTGAGGCTCTGCTTGGCATTCCGCTGCGGTCCCCCTTGAGCAGCGCTGGTGAGGGGCCCTTGGAGGAGAGGGGAGCAGGCAGGGGGAGCTGGGGGGTTGGGGTTTTGCATATGAGATTAAGGACTGAAGATTCCGATCTTTTCCCTTTTATCTGTCTGTGTGCTGTAGGACTGAAGTCTCTGCTTTCCCTGTGTTATATTCAGTGTGCAGAGTGACTCATCTGCAAGCGCAAATTACCTTGCTAAAGTATTCTTAGGAGAAATAATTAGCCACAAGCACCTCCTCTCCAGCCTCCTGTATGTGCCTCCGGGGACTGGGGCGCTTGACATAAATCATTTAGTCCCGAGCCCTAGCACACACCTTTCCCAAAGGACTCCGTAATTGGCAAAGTACTTGCCAACCAGGTTTAAAGTGATTTGAAATTGTTTTCCATACAGCCTTGCTGATAGCAAAAGGTTTCCCCCTTTCCTCAAGCATGAGTTCCAGTAACATGATTGAATGTAACCCGTTATTCAGTTCAAGCTGTGATTCTGATACGGTATAGACAATATAAATTCCCCAGAGCTCTGTGAGGCCACCTCAATGGTCCATTTAAGTCCAATTCAATTAGGCTCACTATAGTTCTTAGGATTTCTTAGGTATGTTTGCAGCAGCCTTGGGGTTTGAATGTGAGAACGGTATTCATCGAGGAGTTTTAAATTAGGTCTCAGGTGTCATCATTCTAAATGAATTATTACAGTGGTGTGTTCATGCCATTACAGGTAAGGTTATGTTAGTATCTCCACTCAGCCATATTAATGCACCGAGAGCTGGAGCTTGGTATGTAAGGTCCTTGACTTACAGTGACTTTTTTAACCCACTTTTCAAAATAGTCAGGCTGCCAGGCACCAAGCTGTATTTAAAATGCATGTAAATAAGTTGTTTACTGTCAGCTATGCAGTTTAGGAGATGCTGTTAGGCCCGTAGCACTGCCAGCGCTCCCCTCCACAGAGAGTCGGGGGGAAGGGTCCTGCCTGGCTCACCCTCACCACCCCAGGCAAAGAGGTGGGCAGTGGGGGAGGAGGTGCTGGGATGAGCAAAGTAATGGGGGAAGGAGTGAGAGCCACTGCCTTGCTCATGCCTGCTTTTCAGACACTGGATTTTGGAGTCCTTCTGGTCTTGCTTTATTTCGCTAGCCACAGCTGGTGGGGAGGGAAACATAAAGGTGATACTTTAGTTTGCTCTTCCCAGCTTTTCTCCATTTGTGTCTAAATCTGATCTCTCTCCAGTATTTAACACTCCTCTCAGCATTTTCAGGAGTGAGCGTGGTGAGGGGAGGGAAGCACTTCAGCCACCCAAATAGCCCCCCCAAATTTTGTGTCTGCAGATGGACACTATTTGGATCCTCTAACAAGGCAATGAAAATGCCAGGTATGCAGATGAAGCTTCCTTCAAAGAAGGAAGAAAGAAGTGAAGATGTTTAAATTTTGATAAGTAACTCTGCAAGCCTAACTGACATTTGGGTTGATTCCTGAGACCGATATTTAAAGGATAAGGATAATATGCCTTTACTGGCCCACACAGCAAAATTATTTTCATTATTTTACTCTGGTCCCACCTAGCGGCTCTAACAGAAAGTGTGATCCCCTTGGTCCATCACTGTATTAACAGGAAAAGTCACAGTCCTGGTAGGGCTAAACAGAGAAGGGGCAGGGGCGTTTCATGGATGGGTAGCTGAGTTACAAAGCAGTCGGGTGGCCTTTACATAGTTTTACACAGGCTGCCAGGTCTCCTGGATCCAAGCTTCCTGAGATCCATGTAGTACTTTCTAGAAAAGTATCCTAGCCTTAACCTTTTCCTGTTGTTTTTATCCTAGAAATTTCACTCCATTCAGATTTGCTATGTCCTGCCCCTGTGCTCCTGGGAGAAACGTGCCAATATTTTGCCTGTGTTATGCTGGGGAATAGTCGGAAGAAAAGACTCAAAATCTCTTTCCTCCACTCTCTGTCATGTCTTTACCAGGGCAGACTGTAGCCCTAAGATCCTTCCAAGATCAAATAAATGCCTCCAGGAAGAAAAGATCAAAGGAAAAAAAAGCTTAAGAAGTCACTAGTCTGGGTATTTCCTTGCATTAGAGTGGCCCATCACGATTCGAGCAGTCTTCTGGGTTATAAAAATGAAGGGGCAAAGCATGCTTCTCCGGGGACAGAGGCCCCCAGGTGAGGGAAAGCATCCGCAGGGCACATCCACGCAGAAAGGAGGACACCTTGTGCACTCGCTTTTCTCTTCTCCTAACCATCTAGGAAAGAGTCAGACCTTACTCACAGGCCTGGTAGCAAAGTTAGTACCGATTATTTCCAAGGCTCACAGCAAGTCTTCAGAGCAACATGGCGCTAGCATGACGGGCTCAGAGAGCCACACACTTCTAGGAACCTCGCCGCCTCTTCTGCCTGCCACAGCCAGGGTCCCATGCTGGCTGAGCACAGGGACATGGGGACAGGGAAGGTCACCGTTCCTCCAAAGGCATTCAGGGAACACACTGAGGAATGGCTCACCTGTTTCTAGACCTGAGCTGGGATGTTCTGACTGCCCCATTATGCCATGGGAGGTTTTCTGTGGGCTTAGCACTAACCGGGGGATGACTGCACTGCGCACAGGTTACCCCTTAACCAAACATGTTAGGTGCCCTGCTAGGTGCTGGATGTTTTCCAGCCTTTCTTCAGTATCTGTTTATAGTAATGGAATTGCAGCAATTCATTTTCTTTTAGCTGGCTTCACTTTTTCTATCTTAGTTTTGTTTTCCATGACATCTTCCTCACTTGTTTTAATACTGCTACTATCAAAGTATAGCCAAGGTCACTTTAAGCTGTCACTCATGGGACTGTCCCGTGTTTGCAGAAACCCGTGGGAATTACACCCAAATGACTTTCAGTTAGTCACATATTTAGATATCTTCTTGGCTCAAGGATCCAGTGAAAGGGAATGTGTTAAAATAAAAAATAAATATCTCCTAAGGAGCAAAGCTTTTTTGCAACATTTTACCTTGTTCACCAGAATGTTTCTTCTTCAGGTACTGGCAAAGCCTATGACTTCCTGAAGCTTTAGAATCATAGAACAGAATTACATAATAGAATAGAATAAGTAAAATAATTAATTTGTATGGATGTGTTTTCTTGCCATTTACATATCTCCTTTTACCAGAAACACTTTTGGAAGTTTTTGCAGCAAAAAGGCAATGAGGATTTCGTAGAAAAACTACAGGCACCCACTTTCTGCCTGGAGAAAGGTAGGACGTTTCACATGAGAGGACAAATTTTGATATCTCTACAGAGTTAATCTAAAGCCAGATAGGCAATCAGGAGGAAAAAACCTTCCCTAAAGCACAGAAGCATAACAGCTCTGTGTTGGATTCTCAGATCTAGAAACCAGTCCTCATCTGCGAGGGGCTTGTGTTCAGCACAAGTATGGGGGATGAGGGGAAAAAAGAAGAAAAATTACATCTCCACTGTCTCTCTGCTTCTCCTGCCCTACATCCTGCTGGGGCCTAACCAGTTCCTACACAAAGCAGGAGCATTCATAGGTTTGTTTAGTGTTGTGCTGGCTGCAGTCATCCTCTCCGGACAGCCCCGGTGGTGTTTGTCGACTGTCCTCTGCACTGGGGGCACCAGAAGGCTCTCCCCACCTCCCTAACTGGGCAGCCCAGCAGCACCCCAGCCCCTCGCCTCTGGCAGGCCTTGCTTGCCCCTGGAAGGAGCGCAGGTGTGCTGGCTGGGGCGATGGGCTCTTCCCAGCCCCATTCCTGGCACCCTATGCCTCAGCCCCAGCACTTGCTGGTCCCCAAGGTGCAGCCTAGGGGGCCCTGGCCGGACTCCTGCTGCCCTCACACCTCCGTGTGCTGCGGGAAAGGGTAAAGTGAGCTGCCATGGGAGATGTCAGAGGCACCCTAAAGCTGCTGCTGCGGGATCCTGCCAGCCATCTTGCTTGGACTGGCTGAAAAGCGGTTTCTTTTGGGCCAGAGGTCCCTGTTGCCTGATTTCTCCAGTCTTTGTGCCCACTGCATTTTTGCAGGCTGTGCCAGGCAGATGGGAATCCTCTGAACCAGTCCTCAGCCCAAACTTGTCACTCCAGGGAAGCTCTTTCTGTCCTGTAACTCAGCTAATTTCGTCACGGTTTCCTTCCAGCATCCAGAAGGAACAGACTCTACCGCAAAAAATGCACAGCAGCACTGGCAGGGCATAACCTCAGAGCCTGCAAAACATGGCACCCACAGCACCCATACGGACCCATTGCGTGAGACCAGACTGCTCTGTGCCGCTTCAGAGGGTGTGAAAATCTGTGCTCTGCCATCAACCCAGTCGCCACCGCCATCGCCTCCTCCATCGCCTGCTGGTGGGTTTCTGCAGAACAACGGTGACACCCAGTGGCTGCCGAGCCGTGCGATCCCTGCTGCAGGTCCTACTCGGGAGCCTACAGATGCTTTGCCTTCGTTATGTACAAAAAAAATGATGCGCAAAGTACTGCCGGGCTGGTGAGACAGCAGCCTCCCGGGAAATGCAGGTCTCGCTTTCCAGCAGCAAACCTGTGCGCTGCTGAGGGCGATCGAAAAGGAGGAGCTGTGCTTCAGCCAGGGAGACCTGGGATCAGAAATGGCACAAAGAATGCAGGCTGAAATATTCTGGTGAATGGGGAGAGGGTGTTTCTGGAAGGGGAAGGTCACCTCCGCGTCTCTAGCCACTAACCCCTCAAACCAAAAAAGTGATGGATTGTAGCCCCTCGTTAGCGAAACTGGCTTGGCGTCATTTCTCCTTCTCATTGTTTCAAACCTTATGGCTGTGGCTGTAAATCTTCCAGCCACAGTCAAGGGACTTTAAAAAACAAACAAACAAGCACTGTGATTCTCCTGATATCTGCCCATCACTGGAACCCTGGCTCCGAAATAGTGAGTACCGGGAAACAGGCAAAATCAAAGGGTCACTGGTGCTGCAACCTCCCTGACTTATTTTCCCCAACAGTCCAGCTTTAGTGTAAATGATGACAAGAGCTACCCTTACAAAACTGACCCGAGGCTAAGTCTACACTGGAAACCTCTGTCTGTGGAACCACATTTGGTTTAAGCAGTGACATTTTTATTCCTGTTTTTTATTCTTGGTAAATCCCTAGAGTGGGATTAGCTGTACTAGCAAAAGCTCCTGTGAAGGAGTGATGGGAGGCAAGTTAGCAGGCAGTAGTCTCCACTCACTAGCGGTGCCTGGGGCAGCCCTAGCTCAGCCTCGGTGTCCTTTCCTCCTCACTCTCCTCTCTCTGAACCTCACTCCATTGCCCGGCAGCCGTGCCCGCGCTGGAGGGCTCTGCGGCTGCGCCAGCTCAGCTCTCCTGCTACAAAGCAGCCCTTCATCATCACCCTTGCCTCTAAGATCCCTAATACAGCAACGGAACAGTATTTCCACGAATAAGAATTTACTGGCCATAGTACTGATCACAAGAGCTTCAAGGAAATTTACCAAAACTCCTACACCTAGCTTTACTCTTGTAAGATGTATAATAGTAAAAATACTCATCAGGTGGAAAAATGCTGTCATAAAATAGGCAGAAGGGCTTCGTGCATCTGAGTCATTGCTTGTGTGTTAAAGATCAGGGACTGGAGTAACTACATGAGAAACCACTTCCCACTGTCATCCCCTCGGCTGCACTGTAGATATCATAGATTTTACATTTAAATAAGTTACATGGATGCTGAGAGAGTAATTCATGACCCATGAATGTTGAGGAGTGGCTTCTTGGTTCCTGAGAGGAAAGAAACACAGACAATTAATTAAGGTAACTAGTAGCTGTATTTCTAGCTTTCCCAGTAGCTCCAGGAACGTTCAGGACTGTCGGTGAATTGAAAGAAAATCAATAACTAATTGAGAAGTAAAAATTCTGTGTTACAGGTCATCCCCTGCAAACTGAAGCCACAGAAAGGGAACCCTGTTCTTCTAAGTTCTCCATCCCTAGGGCTGGTTGAAGACATTGGTAGGACATTAGTGTGGCCACCTCCTCCCGCCACATGGTAAATTGGAGGGAGGACAGGTCCCCTTGGGGCCTCCTGCTAGAGCAGGAGGTTGCACTCTCACTCCAAATCATTGCCTGCTTCTCCCATTTGTGTGCCACTCACAACAGTGCCTGGAACATCCCCCTTGCCCCAGCCTTGCTCCAGTCCTGCTCACACCTCCTAAGAATCACCTTCTTTCTAGAAATCCTGTAGATGGTCTCCACACTAGCAGTGAACATTTTGGGGATGCTATGGAACACTGGGCAGAGCTGGAGCTATCCTGGGTGACATGGCACCAGCAGGTGACTGATGGCACAGGAGAGCCTGCAAAGGTGCCAATTCCAGAGGCACGTCTACAGGTAAATACCCGGGACATGAAAAACTCCCCTTTCCCACGATACCCCCCATTGACCTCATGATGATACAATGACATTTTACCACTGCCCCTTTCATAGTTATCATTGCTGGCTGTCCTGGCAGGCAGGCAGAGCAATGTACTCCCTGTACTCATCAGGGATCTGCTCCCATCGCAGGGCACCTGTGACTGCTCCATGTGTGGAGGCTGAGGAGGAGGAGTATGGACTCTTCTTTTCCACTCCTCACTCAGCAGCTGCAGAGAAAGATGGACTGACCTAGCCTGTAAGAAAAACCTTCTCACCCAAGTCTCTTGTTTAGCAGTGTTGGCTACTGCTGCTGTCTTCCCTCACTAAGCCTAACAAGGAAAAATCCATGGGAAACCACCTGCTGCTAGGAGCTCAGGGGCCCAGGTCAGCGACAGTGGTGGTAATGTGCCAGGACCCGCGGAGCCAGGGTACCGCTGTCAGTGCAAGAGGCGGGTGCCAAAATTACTCCAGCAGCTCATTAACCCGGAGAGGAAGCTCTGCGCGGCGGAGGAGGCAGGGGTGGCCAAGCAGGGGGAGGCCAGGCTGCTGCTCGGGTGTCAAAGCACAGGTGATGACCGACAGCTCCATGCTGGCAGGCAGCGATGAAGGAGAAATCTGTAGACTTGTCCTCCCAACATGAGGAAGGAGCCGCGTGGTTCTCTGACAACCTCGCTTCGGCATCGCCTTCCTTTTCATGTGCACAACAGCAACCAGCAGCAGCAGCGGCATCTCCTGTCAATCGCTGACAAAGGATCCCAACCGGCACCCTGCAGATGCTGCCTCACAAACAACAGGCCACCAGGAGAGAGGTGTGGAGTGTTAGAAGATTTACAGAAATCACACTCTTCTTTGTAAAAGAAGAGATGTGAGTGGCAAGAACAAAAAAGGATGGGAATAGAAAAAAGACAGGGAGAAGAACCTGCTGTGAGGAAGTATAATAAGGGAAAAACAACTACGGGAAAGAAGACAGCAGCCCAGCCAGGCCGGTGGGGTGAATTGTAGTGCTGGGCTGGTTTGGGTTGCTGATTTGGTCCTGCATGGATGCTGTTTATTGTTCCTGGGGACCAGAAGTGGGGCTGTAATGGGATTCCACTGAAGCACCAGTAAAGTCCATCACTTGTTGCTCTCTGCCATCACAATGCCACTGACTCCTGGTGTATTTAGCCCAGCAGTCCTGCATAAGCTCATGATATACCGCTTGGGTTTGAGTGAGGAACTTGAAATTTTGCTTATGTATACAATAATTCACAATTCTTAAATATAGAATCATAGAATCATAGCATCATTTTGGTTGGAAAAGACCTTTCAGATCATCAAGTCCAACTGTTAACCTAACATGGCCAAGCCGACCACTCCACCATGACCCTAAGCACCATATCTCCAGGGCTTTTCAACACCTCCAGAACTCTCCCTCTGTTTGTGCTCATTGTATTCCCATGCAGTGCTGTATCTTGCACCAATCCAGACTGGAAGAATCAACTTCCTTGAGAACTGCACTGACTGCCACCTCCAAAAAGACAGGTCCCATCTGTTAGCCAATGGAAAGAAGTTTTGGAATTGCATGTGGAACTTGGCTGTCTTTTTGCCTCAACATGTCCATATTCAACTTGGTCTGGCACCAAGATGATGTTACAGCTGTTCTGTCCTCTCCCTAACTCCCTGCAGCCAGCAAAAAACTGCAAATCTGCTGGTTTCTGCCCTGTTTTGTCTTTCACTTTTAAACTATGTCAGGATCTTCAGTTACAAATCCCGCCTTCTGGATGGAGGTCTGAATTTCCACAGATGGCTCCTACAACTCTTTCTAACTCATAAAACTTCCAAGTAGTTGTCATATCCCTTCCTCCAGGTGGGCCTGGTAGGTCAGAGGAAAGACCTAGCGCGCAGTAGCACTTTACCCGGATACTTCTCCATCCTTTCTTCTCATCAGTTTAAGTGTCAAAGGTGCTGAGGGCTTTTCCTTCCCTCTAAACGCCAGTAAGGTTCTTGTCAGGTACCTACTGCATCTATGACCACAGACACAGCTCTACAATATGTCTTCATTTTTCACCTTTTCGTTCTGTGGAGGCAGGGCTCCTCTTGCTCACCTGGCAGACCGAGTCATCTGACATTACATTTGCACTTTCCCAGAGGCCAGCAGGCTTCAGCTACTAAGCCATCATCGTCTAGCCTCCCCCTATGGGCACAATATGCTAATTTATACCCACAATCAAGCATCTGTGATACCATTTGTGCTGCAGATACTGTGGAAGGAATTGATGGTTATTCAGATCTTGTGTCAACTGAGGAAAAACTGATTTATTTCCCCACTGAGTGGAGCAGTTACTAAAACCAGTGTGGATGAACTCTCCTTTTTCAATGTGCCTTGGCTGCATGCTAATAGTTTGGAGTCTAGGTGACTCATTCACTGGAGAAACTTTGCTCTCTGAATTATTCACTTATTCAGCCTACTAAGCCAGATAATAAGAGATGGCAGAACCTTTCCTCATCTCTCAGAGGGTATATTAATATCTTTTAAACATTCATACTCTGCCAAAATATATATATTTCAAGACTTATTTGAGCCTGTGTTCTTTTCCTTTAGTCGGTTTGATACTCTTTTGTTCTAACTTTGCTTGTATCACTAAGGTTTGGCTAGGAATAGAGCTGTGCTGCTACAGAAAGAAAGAGTGGTTTGCTTTTTTACACATCTTCTGTGTGAGGATGCTCAGCGTTTATTGCCTGTGATGGGGAAAATCCTAACATCACTGCCCTCTTTCATGCCCTATAAACTCCATCTGTATCCAAAGATACAGTTAGTTTAAATTTATTTTAAAACACAGACATCTCAGTCTATATGATTGAATCCTTCATCATCATTTACATCGATCACAGCAGCTTTTCTCTGAGGTAAAATCCAAGATACATGTTACTTCTTGTGTCTATTCAAAACAGATCTCATGGCACCTTTGTAGCTATCTGCCCTTGTCCTTATGCTGGTCCCCTTTTCGAGTTCACCTCCTGCCTTAAAGCTTTGCTGCACCAGGGTCAAGCTTCCCAAAGTGCATACCCCCTCTACCTGCCCTCCTCTTCCCAAGGCCCTGCTCCTCTGTGTGCTTTGCGTCCCCTTTTGAGCCACAAGCATCAAAATGAACCTACTGCTCCCTCCTCTCGCCTTTTCACACCTTCTTCTATGCTGATCCCTTCTCCTGTGCTGATCCCTTCTCCTGGAGCGCACTTTCCCCACTACAGTGCTGGTCGCTCACTGGGTCCACAAGCTGTTCCCAGCTTCTCCAAAAAAGATTAATCACCAAAACCCCACATCAGTGACATTCAAGCCCCAAAGAAGAGAGAGGTACCAGAAGACCCTGTGCACTGGCAGGGACTTCAGCATTGCTGTTGCTCTTACACATGTATCAGCACATATTTCAATATTACCATGTATTCTGTTAATGAGGAGCAATACTGAATCCAGTAACAGACAGGTAGACAAGATAGGTCTGACCCACCATACTAGATCCCTCTTCATGACTTTCCTCTTCCAGGACTTCTGAAGGTTCAGAAAGAGTCACAGATAGCTGAGATGCTCTTCATGTACTATTTTATCGCCTAAGTAGCAAGGCTGTTAACAATTCTTCGAGGCAAGGACCAGATCATTCTGTGATTATAAAGCACCTAGCACAGCCAGATCTTGGTCCATCTTGTCTGTCAGCCTCCTGTTACACAAATCACGATAATATCTGATTGCATGCCTCTCCCTTTGTCCCTTCCTTGCAGCATCAGGCCAGAAAGTCAACCAGGGACCGAGTCACCCTTTGCATTTTCTATTGCAACAGTCTCCAGTCCCAAGTTCCTCTATAAAACTAATAAAACATAATAATACACAGAAAATCTTTACTTGCACTGCTCTTTTCCTGTTTACTTTTACTACAGAGACTTCACAAGATTACACATAGTGATAATGACATTGAGATTAGGCTTAATTTTGAACATATATGAGGACAGTTTCTGAGCATAATAAGGTGAACCATGCTTTTTTTATCCTACTGAGGCCTCTTTTCTCTGAGTCATTATTTACCTCTGGCTCTTCACAACCCTGCTGTGCTAATACTGTTTCAACAGAGATTTTTAACATTTAATGAAGGCACTTGGTTGACTTTTAACAAAGTGATTGTTATATTAGCATTGCTGAACTTAATTTTTTCCCTTCATTTTTTTCCAGCTTAAGAATTACCCTTCATTTCAACCAAGTCAGCCTCTGAATAACCCAAATTTAAACATCTGCAAACTTTCTTGTGTTTTCTCCAATTCTGGATAGCAAAGCAGCACACGAAATGAGTGCTTCCGAAGTTTAGTGCTGAACAACACATAGCCAGTAATGGGTGAGAGAAAGAAACGACATGATGAGTGCTGTTTCAAGAAGAATTAACACTTTCAAGGAGGACTGGAGACACACAGGGACTATGCCTGTCCCGAGGATATGAGCATGGGAGAGACCCAAAGGACTTCTTTCCTGCACAGCCAGTGTAAGCCATAGCAATATTCTTTGTGTCTGGTTGCTCCTGGCAGGGTAAAGAAGCAGTGAAAATCCAATGCATATATAGTGAGACACTGATAGAGCCAAAAAAAAGGGATCTTCTTTGGAAGTATCCAGGGTCCTATGGGTCCATGCTACTGCCCTACTGAGCTCAGAGCAATCGCCATTCCTTTACAGCAGGTGAATAAAGGAGAGACTGTTAAAATTTCTGACATCTAGTTTAACACATCTTCCATTCTGGGACCTTAATTATATCCAGGTGGTGTACAGGTGCAGTTGTCTGGACTACCTCCATTGGGCACATTTACTTATAGAGTAATCTCATTGGTGGGGTTTTTTGTTTTAGAAAAATGTGTTCTCCTGGACATTCATTATTGGCTTCCACTCTTCCCAAATTTTCCTTATGTCCCCAAACTGAATAACAGTTAATCAAAATCATAAATAAAAGAAGCCTGCTTTGACAACTGAGAACACTTCTAACATATCTTATACAATATGCTTGACCTCACTGATTTTTCCAAAATCCACATCAGGGGTATATTTTAAAGCATGTAATATTATTGCTGAGATGAGTATAGTGGGGGTGTTTTCTTTTTGTTCTTGAGACCACCAAATTTCACCATGAAATTTAAAAAGTAACCTGAACTTTATAAGGCATTTATATAAGAACGAATCCATAATAAGAAAGATGGCACCACTATACAAGCAGAGCTGGAGGACAAAAAAAAAATCACTGTTGGGTGACAATGCCATTTTCCAGTGATCAGCCACTAAATTCCACCACCACATTTGTCTATGCCCAACAATTTCACTAAGGTTGTTCGAGAGAGGAGTGCTGTCAGAAATGTTATTATGGCAAACTATGACAGCCTAGCTATAAGTTAGAAATCAAATGCTTCTAACAGTCACATTGTCTGACAATACCATTAGCTGGGATGGTCGATAAGTTTTTTCACCCTCAGCAACCTTCATTCAACAAACATGAGATGATCACAGTCTAGACTTGGTTTGGTTTGTATTAAAGGCACTATACAAGACAGCGGATCATAGAAAACATTTTTTACAAAGTTATTATAAACTGTTTCATCTTAAACTGTATAAGAAACACAGCAAAAATGTTTAAGTATGATCACTGATTTCAAAGAACAAAAGTGCAGGCAAGTCAGCCAAACCAAATATTGAATACAAAGGTGACGAGTGTGCTCAAACAGGAAGAATGAGGAAATATCCTGCTTTAAGTTAGGAAAGCTCTGTCAGATGATTCTTCAAGTCCGTTAGTAAATCTCTTTGACAAAGTGATCAAGTTGTGGGCAGTGCCATAGGACTGAGGAAGAGCAAGGGTATGACCTGCAATTAAGAAGGCGAAAAAATTGACCCATATTTACAGGTCTATTAGAGCCACTTGAATAGCTTGCTAGGCTTTAAAATGGCATTCTGTGGGGAGTCTAATTAATGATGCAGAGGTAAAAGCAATATGGAATAAAATGCAACATGGGTTTACTAAAGGTAGACCTTGCCAGAATCACTCAAATTCTTTTTTTGAAAAGGTAACTAGGAGGGCAGCAGGGGAGCTATTTCCAGCAAAAATAGGGAACCATTCATGTCTTTGTATGAGGCCCAGGTGATACCATATGGAAAACTGCATACAGTCCTGGTCACCCACGTTTCAGGGAGATACCTTCCAGCTAGAAGAGGCACAGAGAGGTCAGCGGGAAGGTTAGGGAAATGGATGTGAGACATCTGGCTGTTCAGCCTAACAAGGGACAGATGACTGGGGATGCAGCTTCGAGAAGCAGCCTGGGGAAAGGAGACCTGAACTAAAATAACAGACAACACTGATGCAGAATCCATGCATACAAGGTGGTCAAGAGTAAATTTAGGCTGTAAGGAAAATGAGCTGCAAAAGCTTTGCAGCTCAGGCAAAGGTTTCCAAGCAGAGTTGTCAGGCAGAAAGCTAATTACATCTCAGGATGAGCAGTGGGTATTCAAGAAAGGATGGCCAAGCAAAGTGACCTAGGAGTAGAGAAGTGTCAGACACTGGGGGGTTGTCTTTACTTCCACAGCTCCCACTCGGTGCTTTTCAAAGAGCATTGCTATGGTTTTGCATAAAACACATGCTCTGAGCTAACTTTCAAATCAAATAATTCAAATTAGATCATGTTAAGAAATACAGCATAAACTTAGCATTACTATTAATTTTGTGAAATGGCAATTAAATGTAAGGTTACTTAAGAACCAATGTAAGTGGGTCATTTTAATACTTCACATAATTTGCATTCCAAAATGCCTGTGTTTTAATGTCAATGAATATTATCTTGAAAATAATTTATCACATGAATAAGTTAATAAAATTACGAATAGAAATAAAGTCCAGCAGAATACACAGAATCACAGAATCACAGAATGGTAGGGATTGGAAGGGAGCTCTGGGGATCACCTAGTCCAACCCTCCTGCTGAAGCAGGGTCACCTAGAGCAGGCTGCACAGGACCTTGTCCAGGCGTGTCTTGAATATCTCCAGAGAAGGAGACTCCACAACCTCCCTGGGCAGCATGTTCCAGGGCTCCGTCACCCTCAGAATGAAGAAGTTCTTCCTCATACAGTTACTGGTATAGGTATAAGCTGGATATTACTTGCCATTAACATGGACTTCCCATGTGAGTAAGAGAAGATGCAAAGACCCCAATTTTTTTCCATTCAAACCAGTTGGACGAGAGTCCAAAACTCCCCCACTCTTTGATTCAGTTTCCCCGTCTGTAGCACTGTGACAAGGTGTAGCATTTTCAATCAAAACTTTATCAAGGCTGGCCAGGTTGTGAAGGAAATTGTGATGGCTCACAGAGCTCGATAGGTGCATAAAGTCTAGGAGATGTTTACATAGTAAATGTAGGTAAAGCTCTGGAAAGAAGCAGTGAAAAAAAGTTGTTTTCATGTTACGTCCACTGCCACTTTTAATACTTGCCACTTTTAATGTCCAGTTTTCACTAGACACCAACTATGTTATCATAGAATTATAGAATTATGCAATGGTTTAGGCTGGAAGGGCCCTTATAGACCCCCTAGTTCCAACCCCCCTGCCACAAGCAAGGACACCTTCCACTACAACAGGTTGCTCAAAGCCCAATCCGACCTGGCCTTGAACACTTCCAGGGACAGGGCATTCACAACTTCTCTGGGAAATCCATTCCAGTGCCTCACAACTCCCATCATAAAGGATTGCTTGTTTGTATCTAATCTAAATCTGCAGTCCTTTAGTTTAAAGCCAATACTCATGACATAGCACCACATGCCCTTGTCAAATGTCTTACCCAC
>Ga0181612_134941_pt1 | contig 15925 bp, 11 predicted proteins | sample HoacroProtozoa21_FD_119630 | JGI IMG/M metagenome (GOLD analysis project Ga0181612, IMG submission 119630) | Hoatzin crop microbial communities from Cojedes, Venezuel. Combined Assembly of Gp0051906, Gp0051904, Gp0051908
ATGGTTTGCTTCATTACTATAGCATGGTAATGTTCTGGTAATTAATTTAGTATAATGCCATGTGAGTGATACTAATAAAATACTAGACAAACCAAGGCTAGGATTGCAAAAGAGTCCTAATTAAGGAAAAACTAAGGGTAGCTAACAAATTCAAAAGATCTTGTTGAAGAACGAATATGAAGGATGTATTAATAACTATGCTAAAACACTGCCTCAAAAATAATCTTCATGCATATAAGAAAATTGTTACTTTCATAATAAGGCTTCCAAAGAAGAAGTTGCCATTTAAATCTAACAGAGCAGAGTTGTCCATGTACTGAAAGATGCCCAGCAGATGACTTCAGTGTTACTAAGGTAACGATCATGACTGTATTTTCCCCAACTTGCAACATCCTTCTGCTAGTTAACATCTTTTCCTATCTGCAAAAAAGGAGGAAATAAGACCTTTTACTCATGACAAGCTGTCAGGGATTTCAGTTGCTAAATAAGATATATTCAGCTGAGTGAACTTCAGAACTTACAGAGAATATAGCAAAACAATTAACATGGTTTTTGGAACAAAAGTCAACAACAGAGAGTGACTTTGTACAGCAGCAAGATTTGCCTGACAGAAAGAGGCAGTCTATGAATACTCAGTTTTACCAGAAGTATCAACCATTCTTGAAGCAAAATGCAGGCAAAAGATATCAGAGGGGAAACAAACTGCTAAAGTAAATCAGAATTCTCAACTGAAATTGGAAACATTACCTTCTGTTTCCCAGTTGTAAGAAACAGAGCCAGGCTCTACACAGGGGTACCTAGTGAAAGGATACAAGGCAATGGGGACAAATCAAAATACAAGAAATTCTACTTAAATGCAAGGGGGAAAAAAGAATATATCTTTTTTACTCTGAGGGTCATCTAACACTGGAACACGCTGTCCAAATAAGTTGTGGAGTCTCCATTCTCAGAAGTATTCACACCTGACTGGACAAGGTTCTGTGACCCTGCATTGAGCAGGAAATGGGGTTGGACTGGGCAATCTCCAGAGGTCCCTTCCAATCTACAACTCCTGGCACAAACAAAATGACTGATCTTGTTCTCCAAGGCAAACAGAAAAAAAAATTAAAGACAAGAATACCTTTATGTTCTCCTATGACAGATGCCAAGTTTTTAACAGAAACAAAACTAGAACCCCTACCTCAAACCAGCTAATAATCTAATCAGAACAACACCAAGAGATGCCAACCATCAGCATGGAATAGGATGACAAAGACTATTTTGAACTCCAACAAAAATGCTACTTGAAACATTACAGTTATTGACCTGGTTTCCTACAGAAATAAGACCCATGCAATCATACTGCCTGTTCATCTGTTTGTTATCCTTCTCTAGTAATGTTCAAGTTCAACAGTCAATTTTAACCAAATATCGCAGTGGTCCAGAGGTCTCAACAGTACTTAATTTCTACAGGACTCATAAAACCAGTTTGGCAGGAAAGAAATTCAAGTTACTGAAGAGTCTCTAGTATGAACGCATAAGTAACCTATTCTATTTGGCTTACTAGCTTTACAGTCAGCACTTATCAGCTAGACAAAACACATACTTACCTAGTGATATTTGGATGATTCTGCATCAAGTATCTTAGGGGACAATGTAAACAAACAAAGGAAAGAGGTACTGACAGCACAGAAACATTTAATAGTGACAAGAAAAAAGGTGACATTTTGTTATAAAGAAGAGCAATACAAAGTCATGAGAACCATGCTTCATGAGTTCTTCCATTAGAACTTAGTTGTAAATATCTGAAGTTCTGATGCTTTCAGATAAACTTGAATTCTGAGCAGGTTTACAAGAAAGACAACAACATATTTGCCACCACTAGCTAAGAGAGGTTAGTATTTCAGTACTCCCATATTACTACTTTCAACTATTACTTAATACTGTATAGTGGAGCATCAGAGCAAAAAGGGAGGAAAAAGGAGAAAGAACATGAGTGGAGCAATATTTCAAATACCAGTCAAAAGACTGATTATTGCCTAAAAATTCTATTGCTCTTGTCCTGCTTTTATCACACTACTACTACATTCCTTAGAAAGTTTTTGAAATAAGTTAGCAGCAGCAAGTTCAGCAACATAAGACAATTTCAGCTGATATGAGATACATAGGATTGCTAAATCCAGTTTAGTCAGCTTGCAGGACCCTCATCATGAGTTTTGCATTCTGGGTTTCTTCCCTCCGCTCCCCATCCACCACCCTTACACTCAGAATGCAAACTAATTTGTGCCTTTAACCCAAAGAATCTGCACTCAGAAACACATGGACAGTTAGCTGACCGTAAAAGCATCAAGAGAGGGCTGCAAAGTTCTGCCTGCTGTAGATACTTGGACTTATATTATAGGGACAATGATGTAGATAAACATCTATCATCTCCTGAATTGCCAGTTTGATAATTTTCATCAGATATTCATGATGGTTTTGCAAGTATTCAAACTGAGTTAGTTCACACTGATTATCAATGTACCTCAACTGTTGCAGCTGACAAATCTGAGAAAACAAAACTTTAGAGAGTCATCCTGGAATTCTGGCAGCAGCAATTCCTCAGACTACAAAACTCATGGCATCATTTCTGTACTTCTGTCACAAGGGCACAGAATCTGTTTGTTCACTTTATTGGACATGGTGACCTCTTAAACTGGAAACAGAGAGCACAAACACTGTGTATGGAAACAGTCCTCAATCAAAAGATTACCTTTACTCACAGCTGGGTAGTCCTACTTCTGATCTGAGCACTAACAGACAGTTTCAAAGCTGCAATGATAGTTTTGACACAGACACATCTTCACATATAGACAATACATAAAGCACTTTGGTCTCACTCAGGGGACTGACCATACCAACTTCCATGTTTTGGTTTTGAAGAACACACCAAGTTTGGTAGGCTATGGTAGAGGTATCTATCATAAAATATGTCAGAGAAGTTCATTTGCAGCCTGGGTAGAGCTTAAGCTGCCTAATTAAGTTTCTTGACTTGGAAGAAGAGAAAACAAAAGTATAAATCATGTCACAATTCTCTTGACACTCTATGAGCAATAGAAAAAAGTGAAGGGTCTTTGGCATCTTATTACAAGAACTCAACAGATCTAAATTAGAACTCTCATAATGGCATCTCAACCTTTCCTGAAAGGTCAGGAGATACCTTATATTTAACACCACTCTAGTCTCCTGATGCTTATGTAAGCTACAGAACAAAACAGATACAATAGTCATAAGAGCACCACAAAAATTCATTAGAAAATGTACAGAAATCTCTAACACATCCATCTTTGCATTTTGAGGTAAAAGAATCTTAATTCTCACTACAATAAATCCCTCCCAAAAAAAGGTATTTTCTGCCTGCCTATCAACTACTATATTTCAACACCTTCTCCTGTGCAAACTGCTGATACCGATTTTAGAAAGTCGCTACAGCTAACCATTTAGCTATAAGAAGTCTTTCTTTAACCATATAGCTATTACAGAAGTCACACAGTTTAAAAATGTGGTATTACTGTAGATGGTGACAGTAAATCATAAGCAGAGAGATTAGTTCTGCTAATGAATACTCCTGTATTTCTCATCATTCTTGAAATGTAAGTCAACAGCGACAACAGTCAGTGAACATGTCTTAGGAATACTTAACTTTATAGTTTGAGCTAACTGTTTAAGTCAAAATTCCCTACATAACAGGAAATAAAACTATCCACAGGAAACTAAGCAGCATCTTACTGATCATACATTGCTATGCTGACTCAAATGTCTTGTGAGCACAAAACCACGATAATGCAGTGTCATTGCATTATATTAGACTGCAAGTCTCTATACTTCTCACTTTTTCTACTTGATGTTATTCAAGAACTAGCTGTGAGTCAGACCTTTGAACATCATCATTTGCACTATGATGCTAGACAAACATCCACAAAGCCCACTAGCTGTAAGAAGCAAAAGACGAGCAGCATTTACCCATGAGGTGGAATAAGTAAACCTTATCCTAACAGGGTACAAAAGGCTGCAAAACAAAGACACATCAGCAACTTCAGAAAAACAACAACCAAAAAAACCCCAAAAAACAAAACAGCAAAAAAGTCACGCAACTTCAGGTTCCTCCTTCCCTCTTGCTTCTCACACCAAAAGATATGACCTCTTTAGCACTGCAATCAGAAATGGAAAGCTAGTGGAAGTCAAAGCCCAGAAGCTTGTACCTGTGCTCTCCACATGCATTAGTGACTTTTTCTCTCGCTATCACTTCTCCCTGTGCAGCAGAAAGCTAAGAATTAAAAGAGTTTGATCTTTCTGCATGATTCCTCAAAACTTAAACACTAAAACCAAATTGGTGGAGCAAATTCACAGTATCATAGACTTGGAATTGGAAAACTGATTACAGTACACATGTTCTTGCAGCTGAAAATCAATCACTCAACTGCTGATAAAACTCTTGCAGAATATTTTAGCCCTTCAGAGTATCAGCACTAAAAGACAGCTTTGTCATGTGAATGACTGCACAGTGTTGAAAAGTAAGTGTAGCCTATGGCAGTGCTTTTCAAGCATAGAGACAGGTCAGTAAATGGAAAGGTTTTTCATGCAAAGGAAGATACATCTCAAAAGATAACAAGGCATCTACCTTTGTCTAGTAGAGTGAAAGGAGCATCAACCGTTTTCAAAATAAAAAGAAGTGCTTCATGGAAGCATATTCAGCTTAGTTTGACGTTACAAGAGAAAAATCTGTCGTAATCATGGTGACGTAAGGCCTATATTAAGATTATCTCGTTTGCAGCAATAGTTATGTTGCCCATTTTTAAACAAAGAATTTTGAGGTGGCTGCTTCAATTTCAGCTAAAGCCTTGAATGTGACCACCTTCACATAAAAGAAGAAGCCTTTCGTGCTTAAGTACTATAGCATTCCAAAATTCCAGTTGTGGATCAGGTAACATTTTACTGCTCACAGCAGAGACAAAAAGTTTTGCATGCCTTCACAACGTATCACCATCCGACCACTCTCCAGTTATTATAAATGTTTCTTTAGCCATGACTAGCAGAGCAAAAGCCATCTTCAATTCTTCAGTAGTACAGAACTTTGTAAACAACAGCAGTGTTTACTTTAGAGTTAATTCGAGGGAAGAACAAAAAAGACAAGGGAACAGAGGAGTGGGGAGGAGAAGGTTACAAAGGGCTTGGAGCTGAAAGGATGAAGGAGAGAGAAAATACAGGGAACCTTTAGAGGATAAACCAAAATGGAGAGGAGGGAAAAGAAATCATACTAAAACCAGTAAGTCTACTGTTGTAAATGAAAGCCCAACCTCACTTACTTCATAGAACCTCCATATAGATTACACATACTCAGCCTCCTAATTTAAAGGTATCTCTAACTACATTCCTGTCTTAAAGGTCCCATGACAGGAGCAATAGTTCAAAAGTACTGTCGTTGAATGATCGATGAACACAGAGTTGCCCACTGATGTCACTACTTTATTAAACTCAAATTTAGTATCGAAGAAAAAAATTACAATCTAGTTTGTGGCCAAATTTGCTGTTCAAATGTTTGCACATACAAGATACACATGATCAAAGGTACAAAAGTCACACTCTACTCTCTAAGCTCACCAAACCAGACAAAGAAATAATGAATCATAGTCAGAAATGTCTCAAGTGTCTCCAGCTTCAAATTACTCCTACGCAGTAGTACATTTTCCCCCATGCCATCATACTTCACGTACCATTTCAGACTAATAATGCTCTGCAAAAACATGTTTAAAGAAAAAAAACTTTCCGTAATTTTACTTTATGTTACTGAAAAGTAGAAATTATAATAGTTTTAAGCTTGCAAAAATCCCATGGCAAAACACAGTTTGTCTTCTATAAAAACCGTAACAGCTCATACCCTAACAATAGCAAACAAACAACTACAAAAACGGTACAGGTCGAATTCCCATTATAGCAAAATCTTGCTGTTCTAATAAGAATATTTAACTCATGATGCTTTGCTTTGACAGATGTCAGTTGCTATTTATTCATTTTGTTTCTCTTTCTTTTATACAAAGAAATATAAACCGCAAAACTTTCTAACTTTTTTTCCATATAGAAATCAAACATTGTTCTATCATGTGAGAAAGTTACTCCAGCCTCTACAATACCAAGAAACTTCAACAACAGAACTTCCACCCAATTATTCAAGTATCAGTTACATTCTTGAACTACCAGAGAACAACACTATACCTGAACACCTCTGGGAGAAAAAAAAAAAAAATACTTAATTGCACAAAATGAGATGTTCTTGCATCTGTGTAACAAAACTAGACTAATCCAAGTCATATTTGCCATGAAACACCATTGCAATGTCTAAGTATATAGGAGCTCTCTTCCTCAAATCAGGACGAGATACTCTGAAGAATTAAAGTGTCATCTGACAGCAGACCAATGCCATCACGACACAGCGCTGTCCCATGGATTCCCCCCCCACACGCAGCAGCAATAGACTTAGAGGTAACTAACTGGCTCCAACACATTGGGGAAGGCAGAACTTCTCCATATACTATATAGCACAAATTTTGACACACAAAATCCAGATACTTCAGGTCTCGCTTTGATTTTTATCATAACTGAAAATACAGCAATTTCAGCTCTGAAATAGTTGACCAAAAGCACAGTCCGATGTCAGAGAAGTATGGTCAGAGCAAAAAATTCACCTCCAAATTGAACATGTGAGGTAAAAAAACACTTCATAAAGTTTCCTCTATCTTCTTATAGAAGTTTTTATCAACACCATTTACATGTCAACCAGCCTACCTTTAAGTTCTTACATAAAAGTATAGTCAACCATCTCTCCTAATTATGACCAACGAAATAGACAACTCAAAAGACTTACTACACCTTGATCAACTTATTTTAAGGTTCCTGTTCACTCTGATCTGCAGAAAAGTTGTTTGCCCTATACCTAAACAACAATTTTTTCCTCCACAATTTTTCTGAATCACCACCAACTTCCTGACACTAACCTCAAAATTTAAACACATTCCTCCAGAACAGTATCTCCTAGAAACCTATAGCCAGGAACAGCTCTAACCATCACTTAAATCTACTGAGCTGACCTGTCCATAGCCCTGGATGAAGCTTGTTTTGGTTCGTCTGGTTGTTCTTTTAAGCAAAGAATAAAGTTACATTGAGTAGGATCTCAGAGAATATAAACTTCATTTTCCTTTAATTTGAGTTGCTACCATAACTTCGTAATCAGTTTATCAAGACACATCTATGGACACACTGCCTGAGTGAGAAACAAAGCTTCTGCCAGGAATTAAAAAAAAAAAAAAAAAAAAATAAATACACAAACAAAAAAAAACCCCAAAACACCACCAAATCCCTTAAAAGAACCAGCCAGGGGAAAACTGCACTCTTCCAAAAGAAATGCCTATGCTTTTTTGCCTTTGTGACATAACCAAAGTTCTGAAAATATTCGCAAAACAAAAAAATAATTTGTTATGTCTTGTGCAGTTAACTGCTTATACACTGATCCTTTTAGCCAGCATCACATACTGCAGTTAACCTTGGGAACAATAAAACGTAAAAATTAATGTAGAATTTGAAAACTAAACTTCTGGAAAGATCTCTTTAATGTAACTACTTAAATGAAGTCTTAAAACATTTAACCAAAAAAAATCAAAGAAAAACTAACTTGTTTTTAAAAGGAGTAAAACAAGAACACCCTTCCAAGCTTTTGAACAGAAAGGACCCATGGATTTTTAGTGAGTATGCTTTGCAAGCAAGCAAAGATCATTCAACAGTAAAAGAAAGAAGCAGGCTGATTTTCACTGTAACAAGCTTAACATCTAAACCACAACATACAAGCTTTTTTTGCCTTTTTATTAAAAAAAAAAAAAAAAAACAACAAACATCCCCAGACTAATTTATCTTCCCACATCATTCAACAGTTTATGGATACGAGATGTTTTAAGCCAGAAAATTAGGGCTCACGACACTAACTAAACTGTTTACCCAATAAAAACTGTTTTCATCTGGTCCTATTCCAAAGTTCTAACGCTGTTACGTATGGCGTATGTCTCACCCTTTAGCTAAGGCATATGACATACTCTAAAACAGCACCAACAGCTGGGGAATTTTACGGTAAACCAATCATCTTCATAGTAGGTGTTGCCTTGGAATGCAAGCTAAGAGAATGAGAAAAAAAAAATTAAAAATCAGGGTAAACCGAATAATAAGGTCTGAAAAATGCAAAGGAGCTGCTTTTTTATAAAAGCAAAAAATGGCTGAAGCAAATCTGCTCCTAACATACTGGGACCATGTTTTGCATTGTTCACACTGGCTTTTAAAAATCCATTTGCAGGCAGTAAATGAAACACTTTTCATTGTTAGCCCAGTACTTCAAGTCTCATGACTTCTCAAGATAAAGGGTTAAATCATTTAGACTTTCAAATAAGTCAGCACAGTAAAATATACTTCAGCTAATGTATGTGTATTTTTATAAAGCTTCATTATACTTTCTGAAAGACAAGAAACAGAAGTCCATAATACATAACGGAAACAAGAAGCAATGCAGCTTCTAGCATCGTCCTTTCATATCAGAGCTAAAACTGCACTAATTTTTCATCCAGAAGGATCTGTCCCACTTTTAATATCTGGTCTCTAGTTAAGGCTGCAAATATTCCGTCAGGATTGTTGAGCTTGTAATGGTCTAAGGATGAAAGTAAAATGTAAAGTCATTTACCTTTTTACTAAATTTGCTAAAACAAGTGTGCATGGCTATGTAGGGGGGGGGGCAGGGGCAAAGAAGTTTCTGTCTTCAGCCGCTCCAGTTCTTCAAAAAGCAGGATTATCCAGTTAAATTTATTATATATGGTTTATTAAAACTTGATTGTTTGAATATGTCATGCTGGCACTCTCCCCAAGCCTGAACATTGTCATTCACTGCTGTGTTCTGTAGTAAGATTTCATTTTGTGTTTGGATGAGGTTTTCAGACATAGATCTCTCTCGCAATCTAAGGCATTTTACAGAGCATTTTTACAGAGCAGGCACCTTTTCTCCAAGCATTTTCTCACCTACAACACAGGACTGAAGTACTCCCAGATTCACTTACATATCATTTCATTTCTGCTACAGTACAGGAACAATGTGCTGGTAATAGCATGAACTTTTTTTCCCCCCCCCCCAATACCTAAGAATTCAGTTTCAAATTAAGTCATAATTCTATTCTGCAGTTCTCCCATGGAACTTACACAGCATCCTTATTTTCTGAAATGACACTGGAACCAAATTCAATTGTGACACAAAGCATGTAATGTTTTAATATGCAATGTGGTTCACCTTTTCTACTGAATGGAATTAAGAGATAAAGACTCAGAATATGGATTCCAATCTTCAGAAATACGTCTTACCCTTCTGAATGAAAATATTTCAGCGTATTCGGAAAGTTACACTGGTCTCATGTTGTAAGCAAATATCACAACCAAGCAGGGGGGGGAATTAATGAATCTGTAAGTACACAGATCTCATTAAATACCAATTGCTTTCTATAGAACAGACATATCCTCAAGCATACAAAGAGCAGAGAAAGCACACTGTGAAAGTGAGCCCAAACATCAAAACAGCTTAAGTTAATTAACACGAGATAATTAGAGGTCCAAAACAGGATTAATACTAAAATCACTTGCAATTCGGGTTTGTAAAGAACGAGTAGTAGCATTGATACATAGCAATCCCAGGCTTGGTCCAAGCAGCCACCTCTGACCATTACGCAGCTAACCTCTTGTCAAAGACTACTGCCATACAAAAGTGTTGACTACAGAGGGAACAAAGCAGTCTTAAGACCAAACATGGTCTTACATACAAAGTTTATGCTACGACATTCTCTGGGTTTTGGTTTCCCCCCGCCTCCTCTTTTTCTCCAGACATTGGATTTGCTTCAGACTCATGGTCCAATAATGCAATACCCTACCAAGAAAAGTATCCAAAAAGCCATACAAGAAAATGGATCCAGTCTAAGAGAAGGTCAATGACATACAGGCTTACTATTTTGCCACATTTCTTTTACTGATTGATGATGAAACAACAGCACTTACAGTATTAAAATACAGCATTTAAGTACAATTTCAAAATGAGGAAGCCAAACGGGATAAAACAGCTTCATTCAACTAGTAAACAGCTAATAGTTAATTTACAAATAGTGTCTACAAAGTACAAAACACTGTATTTGGAAATTGAACAATAGCTTTCAAATCCAAAATTGAAGTGTTCAGACTCAATGGAGTTTGCAGGACATAGTATATTCTGAAATATTTTATTAATGAACCCTTGCTTTTGTGAGTAACTGGAAGCAATAAAAATGTTTCAAAAAATGTGAAACCAACCCAAGTGTATATTTTTATCATCAGATTTTAATTTTGATTTTCAGAAGAAGTAGGATACATGCTGAGTCCATCAGAATTTAAAGGTCTGCCAATTCAAAAGCTTGCAATAAGAATATATATTTTAAATCCCACATACAGGATAACTGAGTATTTTAAATTAGAAAAAGCTGTTCTAATTTTCCATTGTGGCAAGAGCATGCATTTTAAATACATACTAAAGAATGTTATTAAAAATACAAAAGCTGTGTTCTTAAAATGTTGTAGTCAAATTCTTACCCAGGCCACTAAAAAGAATACCACAGTTACAGTCTATACTTCTCAAGCCACAGTAATGGGATAGCAATAATTTACCGTAAAATCTGGTGTTACATTTAGCTGTACTACACTACTAATTACAGAGTCATTTCAACAATAAATATTTGGTTAAACCCTGCTTTGTCATCAGTGCAAGCAATTTAAAATGAAACTGATCTTTCAGAGAGTCCACACTTTTTTTTAGAGTCTATTTTTATTTTCTGGTAACTGAACATCTTTTCCTGCAGAACATTTCTCCAGAACTACTGCTTTGCTAACACAAAACCACATAGACAATGTCAGAAGCAAAAGGGAAGATTCAAATCTAGAGCACCAAGGCAATCTGTAGTTCCCTCCAAGCCATCCTTAGCTAACCCTATTTTACTGTGGAATGCCAAAGTCTTCAAACAATGACCTTACAGAGCACACAGGCTGCATCACTAAGTAACAGCAAGGTAAGTTAAAGACAGGCCATATAACATCCTTCAGAAAGAATCCAGGGAGGAGAAACCAAGACACAGATGAATATGAGCACCATGGTAGATATAATATCAAGCAAAACACTCAGTTAATCCCCCAGACACTGACAAAGAAGCCTTCAGTTTTAAAGAGAAGATTTTTCTGCAAGGCTCCACAATAAGGTCTCTGAAGAGCCAAGCTACTACTAATAAAAGCACTACATAGACAAATTGCAGATACCTTATCACCATCAGAAAAAAAGAACCCAACCAATCAAAAAAAAAAAAAAAAAGGCACAACACCAACGAAACACTACTATCTGCTTCTGAGAATATCCAGAGCCAGGCAATCATTTTTTATACAAGAGGCCAACTTCACAGAAGTCAGGCCTTCAAAGACCTCATACTTGAGTATGCCATCAACAAAGGAAGCTGTGACATGCAGAGCAAAGGCTAGGCATCTGAAATTCTCCTTTATGAAGCCTCATGATCGTTACCTATAATTGAGTCCTCTGCTCTTCTAAGAATGAGAAAAGATCCAGTCTCAGCTTTCCTCCAGAGCTAGGAAAAAAACCCAGGGCACAGGACTGTAAAAGACACGAATGCGAACAGAATTATTTGAGAAAGGAAACAGGATTTGAGTTTTGTTTTGTTGGGGTTTGAAGCTTCACACAAAATCAGAACACAAGTCCTTAGGCATACAAGGTAGTATGTCAGATATAAAGAACTACATAAAGCATATAAAAGCAGAAACCAAGCCATGAGCTGTAAACTGAAATTAACAGAGTACTGTTCAGCATTATTGCCAGCAACGCCTGTACAGCTTTCTGGGCAGATAGCAGCACTTGCAGAGTTGCTGCAACACAGGGTTTGCATAGGGCCACTAAGACATCAGACACTACTGCAACAGAAACAAACTCTTTTTCCCTCAAGTCCATTAAAATAAACAAGCACATATTCTTGCTGAGCTGTCCCACTTGCATTATATCCAAGTCTATAATCTCATACCATACCAGAACATACTCTTCCCATTTCACTAACCAAACAATGGCTATTTTTGGATTGCCCAATAGTAATAAATCAATATTCTGTTGATATGGCCTTCACTTTGTCTGTAAATCTTTACAAAGCACTCAAAGACAAACTGAAGTCTATGTAGGAAATAAGTCACTAGTAAAATTACCTTCACAGATTTTATATCACAAACTTTTTGACTAAGAATTTAAGATCTGCTAAAACTCAAAATATTTACTGTATTATTAATATGTTCTTTCCTGTATAGTATCACAAAATTGACAACTTAAACCATGTAAATTTATCACATTAACAGCAAAAATAGTTGAGAAGTTGAAAGAGAACACGTAACTTTGCCTATTTAGTAAATTCCTACAGTGAATTTTCTGATATCACAAAAGAAAAGTCACAAGTTACCTTTAACTCCAATACACGTCTTGAAGATTTGTAGAATGCAATCAACTATGACAAATGGACAACAGCACAACACCTTCTGTACCTATAAGAGTTAAATTTGGAGTCAAATTACACCAAAAATTATCTCACTGAGCAAATCATAAAACCAGGTAAGTGAAATTGAACTGTGCTTAAATCAGAAATATCTATTTAAAAGGTGAACACCCTTCCAAATAGGAAGGGAAAAAACACACAATCATTTAACTTGCACTTTGGTTTTAGGTCTCCTAAAAAAATAGAAGCATGGCAGTTTATTTTGAAGTCTAACACTCTTAAAGTCAAGAGGCCAGAAATAACCCCTTACAATGCAGTCTGACTTCTCATATAACCCAGGCTACAACACAATCACACGCTCCCACATCCCCTTTTCTTGCTCCCATCCCCTTTCTTGTGTCCAAATATTGTGTCAGTACACAATGAGCAGTTTTCCAACACTGCTTTTCTACAGTTAATTTTTCCTGCAATGAGGCAGAAAGCCCACCTTCCCTCTTCTCACTCCCCCAACTTAAGATCACTTCCAGAACGAAACCACTGTTTGTTTTAGTAAGCCTTTCTCAGGAAAACATTAAATCTTTCTTTAAAAATATCTAATGGCAAATACACTACATGCTACAGCCTGTGGTAAAATCATTTTTACCCTACTGAAATTCATACATCGTAAACTACAATGTAGAAAACTTGTCCTCTTTCGCCAATTAGAGTAATGCTGTATACAACAGACATATCTATTAAAAATGTAAACATTGCTTTTCCTGCTACTGAATCGTTTTTCATAGGCACTGTTATCTGCTCTCATCCACAACACAGGTACATCTCTCACCACTTAATTTTGTTCCCTCCCTTTTTAATCCTTAAATAAATCAATCTTTTGTACTGAAACATGCTTCCCAGTTCTTGTAACTTTTAAAATTATTTCAGGTTATTATTACTATCGACTTTCTAAAGTTTAATGCCAAAAGCGAACACAGAATTCAAAAAGGAATCCCATAAGCACCAGCTACAGAAAGATTTTACTATCTGGTCATGTATTTCATATGCTGTTTATATACCTAGCTTGATTTTTTTGAACATAAATTCTCTAAGTCATTGTTCAAATTAACATCAATCACAACCCACGATACTTCCTCTAAATGCCTGCACTTCACAGAACACCTTCCCGTTCTCCACCTACGACCCACGTTCCTCATCCTTAAATGTGTGACTCGAGAGCTGGCCACATGAAAAATGCCTATCTTGCCCATATCCACACTCCCTAAATTGTTCGGATCATACTGAATACAGTAAGTAACACTATTATTCTTCAGGTTACCCTCTCCAAATGAGACCTATTCAGTCCACAGCACTGTCACTGAAATCCCGTTAACAGACATCATCAGGTCAGACGGGCTTCAGAGAGCTGCCTTTAGTTACTCCTGCTTTTCAAGTTTTATCAAGAAGTGGTAATAAATTTAGAAATTTCTTATGACTTGACTCCAATTGCTGGAGACGTAAAATTAGAAGTGGAAGAAAAGGTGTATTTCCAGAGGAATGAAGCCTGGAAATCTATTCCACATGGCCCTGGCTGTTAAGAAGTTTGAAGTCTCCTTCTCCACTTTCAACACGTGTGCACACAGAATATGCACATTTTTAAAGTCTTGTCTAGATCATCCTAAACAACACTGTCACAACGCAAGCTCATCTGCCACAGGTGCATACTGTTGATACAAACTTTGAGATCTATAACCTCTGAAGCCGTGCAAGGGAAGGCGATGTTCTAAGCCCAAATGGAATCGAACTCAGCAGAACTGCATGATTTAAGCAACAGAAAGCAGCCAACACCAGATAGAAAACAGCATGGCAAGCAGAAATAGGAACTTGTTGGAAGGGAGGAGAGTAGCAGCTGAAGCAGAACGCTTCAGCTGAATACTCATTCAGGGCCGCTCCTGCATAACCCACGATGCCACAGAACTGGCTCTGAAGTGGGTCTGTTCTATAACCGCTTGGCTCTGTAGCTTAGGGACTGAATTTATCTGCTGTTTGAAACCTTAAAATTTCACGCCAAAGGATGCAGCTTTATATTTTAGATAGTTCCTATCAAAGAAGTATTTTGTCATTTCATACTCTCCAGGTCTGCAAACATGCAAGTTTATGAGAACTTGCTGAAGGCTAAGTTTTGCAGAACTATGTGCTTGTCGCATTTCACTAACACTCTGGAAACACCCATGCTAGCAGACAGGAAAATGAGGCAGTAAAGCTAAGCACTACATGTCAATGAAAAAGCTATAAGTTACATGTTTTTAATTAAAAATGGGTCTTAGACAGCTTTACAAGAAGAAAAAACATCCCAGCTGAACTGTTTGCTAGTCATTACTGCTATCAAAGCGCCTTAATTCCACTTCGCAGCTGACTATTACTTGTTCCCTGGCAGTGGTTTATTTCAGAAGCTGTTTCTGGAAATCATAATCATTAAGACGACAAACCCTCAGACCAACTCCCTTTATGTCAGTCAGCGATCATTCATACAGTAACCTCCTCTAAGCCCACTCTAGCCATGCACATGCATGCACAACACTATTCACATCAGAAGGGATTAACTTCAACTCAGTGGGATCTTCAACTGTTGAAAAACGCTGCACTAAAAATGTTACCACCGTGTCAATAGCTCTTTTGAGAGCATTCAGATTTCACAGTACTGTAATCAAAGCCTTTATAACAACACAATAATGGGAAAAGAAACTTTGGACTTAAATTTATAAATAACCTCTCAATTCTTTTTTAAAGACCTCAGTGCATAATGTTCACGCAGAGGCCGGGTCATCACGTCTCCAAAGGCAGATTATTTTTTAAAAATAGTAGATAAAGAACACACAATAGGATTCTACACTGACTTTTATTCTAATCCGGAAATTAGGAACGTGCAGTCTCCCTCGGCTTCACCCCCCCACCTAACTACCGACACACAGCTTCAGCGCGGGTCCCATTTAGCTCGTTTTTCTGCAGCTGCTCACTTAGAGCTGAAAGCAAGCAGCAGCCCCAGCCGCGAACAGACGAAGTCACCAGACCGGAGAGCGGCGCTCTGCGAGGAGAAAAAAAACCCGTAACATCTCCCCTCTTCGCACAGCACCCAGTGCGGGATGGCGGGACGGACCCTGAGGGGGGAAACCCCTCTCCCCCCCTGCCTCAGGCCGGCGAGAGGGAGACCCAAAGGCGCAGCAGACGGCGGGGCGGGCGGAGGCGGCGGGCGCTGCCCGCGGAGGCGGCCCCGCGAGGGAGATTTGAAACGGAGCGGTGAGGAGCGGCCCGGCACGGCTCGGCTCGCCGCGGCCAGCGCCCAAACCGCCGGGGGACTG
>Ga0181612_166054_pt1 | contig 15925 bp, 12 predicted proteins | sample HoacroProtozoa21_FD_119630 | JGI IMG/M metagenome (GOLD analysis project Ga0181612, IMG submission 119630) | Hoatzin crop microbial communities from Cojedes, Venezuel. Combined Assembly of Gp0051906, Gp0051904, Gp0051908
AAAGCAGTCAGAAAGAAACAGGATGAACCAACCCCAGCGTTGGGGGTGGAGGGAAACAAAACCCCCAAAACCTATTATTAAAAACAAAATGGGGGGGGGGGGGAAGAGAAAAATCTGCTTTCTCCTCTTCCTCCTCTCTTTCCTCCAAGAGGGCTAGCTGAAATCTTTCTTAATTACCGCTTATTTCAATGACAGAATTGTAATTTATCATTTAGTTGTAATTTGACATATGTTCACACCTTTGCCATTTCCAATTTCCTCCTTCACTCTAATTGTCTGCCTGGCTCGCCTGTCACGCGCGCCTCCTGGGATTAATTCGAGCTGTCTGTCTGCGGCGGGCTGCCGGCGCGCTCGGGGCTGCCGGGAGCGTGACAGTGTCAGCGCGTGCAACGTTTAGCCAAGGCATTACCCGGCCGTCACGCTCCCGCCCCTCCCCGGCCCCCAGTGCTTATTGTTTAGCCCGCTTTCTGCATTTGTGACTTTTCGGGGTTTTATTAGACTCTAATTACGCTCCCCAGCTGTCAGCTGAACGGAGAGGGAACCTTGCCGTAATTAGTGGGAGGAGGCCCTGGCAGCGGGGATGCGTGGAGCTGTAGACGTCTCTCGCTCTGCCTCGAAAACACACACCGGCTTTAAACGCTCTGCCTTCATTTTCCTCCGCGGCGGTTTATGTGCCTCTCTCCTGCTGGCGTGGCCTCGACAGAGCTATAGCACCCTCCTTCCCCGGCTTTTGGTCTCCCTGACCCCGCTCTCCCTCTTCAATACGCCGCGTCCCGCTTCAGCGTCCTCTTAAAACAACCTTTACGTGGCCAGGTCCTGCTCTGCCCCGGTGCAACTCCGCTCGCCAGGGAAGAATTTGGCCAGGGGTATGTTTGCTTGCTGAGGATGGTAAAATAGCAGGGAGGGGCACTGTATGCCCAGCACATGAGCATACACCGTGGCTAAAAATTAACCTGCCAGCAGCTGCTTTGGTCACCAAGGAGGTGCACGGGCACCTTTCCCAGCAGCTGGTCCCGCTGTGCTTGTGCTGAGCCGGTCTCCTCGTCTGTGTAAATCTGCAATGCGCGAGGCTGCCGCCGCCGGTCCAGAGGGGCTGCTTGTTTTCGTCACGGGCAGCGATGCAGCACCAAAATGTTGCAAAGTAACACCAAAAATTAGATTCTCAGACACACTTGTCATGGGCAACTGCTGAATTCACACCGTGACTCGTCACCTGGCCCCCTTTTCTCCATCCCATCCTGATTTCTCCCAGAGGCTCCCCTCTTGGCCTCTGAAGCACATATGGATGCTATACACCTCACCCCGCTTCACTCATGGGGGACCACCCTCGGAGTTCTTCTTACGGATAAAGACGACTGGAGAAAGCTGTTCGGCATGGCTGCCACCATGGGTTTTTGATTTATCGTTCAATCTTTGCTTGAAAGGACAGAAAGCATCCATTCTTGTCCCAGTTTTCCTGGGGGCAGTTTCTGCGAGCGTAGGCGCGTGGGCCAGGGCAGTTTGCAGATGTTTCATAAGAGCGGGTCCAGCCCCAGCCACAAAAAAGGAACTTTTTTTCCCCCAAGAGAAATCTGGCTCAGCCAACCAGCCTAGCAGATCCTTTGGACAGTTTGAAGGCAGCAAGCAGGGCTCACCCTTTAGCTTGATCATCAGCATCTTTTATCATGTGGCCCGGAGCTGGGGTGTCCCCGAGGGGATTCGGGGCTGATCAGTGAGGGGAGCAGGGCAGCCCCAATGGCACAGGACAGGCGTCCTCCCTGCAAAATCCCCATGCCTTCCACTTGTTTGTCTGCGTTTCTTCTGACACCAAAATAAAAAGGCGTAAAGCAAGGAAAAGAGATAAACTGCCTACTCTGGCTGTTAAGTGAAGCCCGAAAATGCTGAACAAAAAGGTTAAACACTGGCCCCCAAATGTGTATTTATTTTCCAGTGTATTTTAAAAGTCTCATCCATGAGCACCTGCAGACACAGAAGAGAAAGCTGCAGAAGCTGAAGTAAACTGGCCAGCATTGCATCCCGTGCCGGGGATGCGGATGCTGGGGAAGGTGAATTTTGGAGCAGGCTCGTCTGTAAGGTGTGCTGAGTGCCCCAGTCCCAGCACGTAACCTCTATGAACAGCAAGTTCCAACCATTGCCTTTATTTTTATCTTCTCTTCTCTTGAGTGTAGCCTTAGTTAAGTGCTTTGAGCCCAACTGTGATGTCTCGGAGTGCCTTAATAGATGCCTCAAGTATATAAAATTAAGACAATACCCTGAAAACCCATTCAGTTGACACTATACCAGCCCCACCCCAAATTAGCCTGAACTCCTCACGCTGGGCCATCCTGAGCCTCTCCCGGCATCACCTTGGCAACACACCATGAAAACAGCCCGACCTCCAGAGAGTGCAAGCTAGAGGTCAGCACATCTTGCCGCTTTCAAATCCTGAAGAAATTAATTTCAAAGCCAAGGGACACTGGGGGGAAAAAAACCGCAACCCCAAACCACCACCCCGTTTTAGCTGGGGACAAAAAAAAGCGGTGATGGGCAGCACCATGAGAGGTTGGTGAGACGTTGCCTTTCGGAAACCCCTGGCTGCCCCTGACGATGCTGGCTGGGGACCATTTGCTGTCCCGCAGCGGCCACCATGCGAGCGGGTAGAAACATTCCTCAGAGCCCAGGTACGGAGGGCAGCTAACACAGCACTGCTGGAAAATATTTAATGTCTTGTACGAGGCAAGACTGAATGGATTTACATTTATTTAGATTTTTTCTCCCTTTCAATGTCATGTCTGCTTCCTACACCACTGAACTTTTAAAATTATTTCTGTGCTTACTGACTTTGTTTTCCGCGTGTTGCAGTTGAGCGGAATTTTTATCTTCCAGCTTCCTGCCTTTTGCCATCTAGGATGGCCAGCCTTCCAAGGCAGTTTTGTTTGGACACCAGGATTTTTCTGAAGTGTCTACAAACTTTCAGGAGCTGGCATTTCTGCCTGCCTTGGCTGCCAAATTATGAGCAGCTTGTGAAAATGCGAAATGCCTCAAGCTGAGTCCTAAAAAAGAAGGTCCTCCAAAATACTTGGTCACATGCTCCAGCCTTGGTCTAAAGGCTGGGGTATGAGGTGCTTATGATTTAGTATTAGATCTTCACTATATTTATGGCCTATTTCATATATTGGGGCTATTTCACTGGAAATGGTGTTGGAAATCATTGGAAATCAATGTGCTCATTAGAAGTCGATGCTAAGTGCTTTTGAAAATTCACTTTCTTTTTCTCCTAGCTATCATTTTTGTTTTTGTTTTAAACCTGACTTCCTGAGGCCTCATTCATTAATAGATAAGCAGTTATAAGTAGGTTATGAGAATACAATAGACTCACCTTCCACACTAGCATACCCAGTGCACTTCCTAGAAATAAATCGGATTTTTCAAGGATGTGGAACTCCTTTGACTCACAGAGGGTTCCTGAAAACCACACACTTTTGCTGGATCTGTGGTGAGAATGGCAAACTCCAAATGGGAAGGAAGGAGTCAGTCTGGACCCCAGCTGGAAAACAACCTTATGGGTGGTTCTCCTCTACAGTACCGGCTGCAGTGCTCTACACTGTCAACAGGGAAGGTAAAAGGGGAGAAAAACCTGGAATTCTTAGGGGGGAGCAGAAGGAGACGCTTACTTTTGTGGAAGTTTTATTTCATTTTTAATTATTACCCTACTTTTTGGGCATTTATTGTCTGAGCAGTGCTGTTCATTCACTTGTGTCACAGGAACACATAGATGCTTCAGTAGTGTCTCATCCTAAATGGCCTGCAACATACACTTAGGAGCAAAAAACCTTCTCATGAGTAACTCAGACCCCTCAGCCCTTGCTAGTCATTCCCAGCTCCCGTATGGCTGACTGGTCAGTGTGCTTACACATGCTGCACCCCATAAATGTGCCCAAAGCTGGCAGGAGTAGGCTCTGCCTGAGCAGTGCACCCCAACCTCGTGGGATGGGCACTGCATCCCCCCAGTCTCTCCAGAGAAGTTCAGGTGTCAGCTGAAGAACTTGCCCAGACCCATGCTAGAAGATATCAGTGGAGTGCTACTGAAGCAGTCGTGGGTGGCTTTTCTGTGTCCCTCCTTTGATCCTCTATTTAGATTTCAACAAAAACCTCTGCTAATCCTGTGGCTGCTAATGAAACAGAAGAAAGGGGAGGAGACCCCAATAACGCTTGACTGAGAGGCCGTACAAGCCCTTTGCTATATGCTTTCTGAGTTTGTAGTGGTTTGGCATTGCTCTAGCTCCTACTTGAACATGGTATAGTGCTCTTATAGATGCTTGCTCAAGAATAGATGAAGAAAACTACTTCGCGCATCCTCAGTATGAAAGTTTAACTTGTTGCATCCCTAGAAATCAAACCTACTTTTGTTTCAAAATAAAAAGAAAACCCCAAGCCAACAAAACATAGTAGCTGCCTGTAAGAATACGAAATACTTCTAATCAATAATGGAGGAAAAAGCCTCTTTCATTCATGTGTCTGAAAAGAGAGCGCAAATAATTTTGTTTTGAAGCAAGCACTCTCCTGTGTCCTTTAACCTTCACATAGAGAACAATCACTGACGTCTTAATCCCTTAACGTAATGTTCTGGGAAACTATGAGAAGTTAAATCAAGGTGGTGTACTCATGGAAATTGTTTTTGTGCACTAAAATGTAGTGGTCGCCACTGATGCCCGCTATAAAGTTTTTATATATAGAAAGTGGTAGGCTATCACACTTTTTATATATGCGTATATAAAAGCGACAGGCAGAGGAATACGATTCCTGAAGCTGTAGGATAGGAGTGTTACAGCCCACAGTCTTCATCTCAATGGGAAAAGTTTTCTGTCATTAGCTCAAAAACACAATGCAACTGTTTTCTTCTTTCGAGGCCTGGACACACCCAGAGACCTTCCCGCTTTCATCCAGGCACTTGGCGCTGCTGGTCTCCACTTGTTAGCATTTCTGGGTGAATTGTGGCAAGTTGTGGGGCTGGTTCTGGCTGCCGGGACCGCGTGTGTCTGCTGTACAGCTCAAGCACCCTGGGCATGGCAAAGGTAAGCACGGGCAGCAGGGTGGTCACCAGCACCTGCCAGGTAAAACCTCACAGCATTTGAGAGCTGGCTCAAATGCTGTTTCTAGCCTTGGGGTTTCCATCCTTAGGCATCTTTAAAAACCTAGAGCCTCAATGCAGAAATCGAGGAGGTAAAAGGAGGGGATATACCAAGACACGCGGAAGCACCTCCAGCTGCCCACCTAGTCCAGAGCATCGTCTCTGGCAGCAACAGCACTGGAGGCTTCAGGAGATAAATGGGAAATCCCTTGCGTAGGGACACTGGCTGTACGAGCTCACCACCCATCTTCGAAGCCAGGCATATTCCCAGCCACCTGAAATCCAGCATTTGTCTCTGGCTAGTGGGACTGTTGAAATCCCTGCAGTAGTCCTGGTATCCTGAAGGTCCTTGTTCCTGTTCATGCCAGAGCGTGCGAGTGGCTGTGGCTGTTGCAAGATGTTACTCTGATGTGGCAGTGACAGTGCGTATGGAGCTGTCATGTACCACCACGGTACATGGTGCAGGGTGTAAAGCTCCTCAGTTTTAGTAGACATGCCTTGTCTTTTGGACCTGGAAATTATATTTGTATGGAAGTTGAGTGCTTCAGGCACTCAGGCCAGGTGGAGAGAGGTTTGGGTTGGGATAGATGTGGAAATCCCAGAGGTCCCATAGCACAGGTGCAGACATTTTACTGACATTTTTGGGACCTGCTGGATTTGCCTTTGTGTGCTGTACATTCATGTCCTTGTCTGGGACACCCCAGACAGAAGTACGTGAGTTCTACATGTGTGTACGTGTGTGTGAGCACATAGACACGGAAATAAATATACCTTTGTGAGCATACTTGGAATGAAATGGTTTCCAGTCACCTGCAGATACACCGAGCTGTGGCTCTGCTTCTTACCTTACATGCCAGATCACGACTTGCATTAGTGCATCCCGTGCCTGACAGCACCGTGCCCTTGAGCCTAGCGCAGGACAACCTCTGCTGGGTGGCAAACGTCTGCCGGGCACGGGGACAAGCAGGGAAAGAAACTCTGGAGGCTCTGCAAGGAGCATCTGGTTCCTCCGACAGCTGTCACTGGAGGTACTGGATTTACATCTTGCAATTTGTTTGAGGAAAAAGTCAGGGAGCAATAAGGTAATAGGCTGAGCAGAAAAAGAATTGTTATCAGAAAATTATTTGTAATGTAGCCTTGAAAATAAATATACCAGCTGTTCCTGTGCTTTACAGTGTCATTTCTAACTCTAAAAAGTCAGTGTATAAATCTAATGGAGTAGCTATTCATAAAAGTTCAGCTTGAGTAATAAAAGTAACAATTTTCTGTAATGATATTTTATAGATTTGAATAAGACACATAAAATATTTTTGCCTTTATAGCATATGTAAAGGGAGTAAGTATACTATGCCTATAAAACAGGGATTACTTTTAAATTCTTAAAATATTTCTACAACAAAGTAAATAATACTCATAATTTTTTCCTGAAAGACTGATTGAAACCCACATAGGAAACTTGTCAAATATTTTCCATGAAATCAATTCTCCTGCACCTTCAGAGAAGACAGAACACACTTCCTGCTCTTCTCTTTTAATCAAGGAAATTCATAGGTTCTCTTTTCCCTTCCCACTGCATATCCCTCCCTCCGAGTCCTTCAGCCCAGTTCTTTGCTAGTTGAGCTTTTATCCCCTGTGATACAATTTTCACAAATGCCAAGTGAACATTGTAAAGAAGAGATTTTCATCCTGTGTGGGGGAGGAAGGAAAACACAAAAATAGAAGGTAGGATGCCTGGACTTCTGATTTATTTTGTTGAGAGTCTAGGGGAAAAACCACCAAGTTTTCCTGAGTTACCATGGACCGTGTCTGAAGGCACGCGAGGTCAGAGCCTGGCTCTCCGACCTGACCCTGCGTCAGAGCAGTGCCATGCTCGATGCCACCCTCCGAGCCGGAGGGACGGCGGTGGGTCATGCCACCGCTGCGCCCGCCGGGCTCTGCCACCAGCACCCGGGGACCGCACTCATCAGCCCCTGCAGCAGTGTCCCCTGGCCGTGCTGCTAGGTTCGATGGTGGGGTCACGGAGCACTGTCATGCTCCGTGTCTGATAGAGCCACGTGTCCGGAAGTGGCACGGGGATGCTGGGGAGAAGAGGTCTGCACAGCGAGGGTGCCCATGCGAGGGGAATGGGCAGGCAGCTGGGCACACCAGTGCTTTGCAGCCATGGGGGAGCCAGCCCCCTGCAAGGAGCGGAGGGTGTAACCTGTAATCCTCGGAAATGCAAAGCCTAGTTAATGTAAATAGGTCTAGTTTAAACAGCCTGATGAAAGAAACCAGAAAACGCGTGGCATGCATGTGATTATTTCAAAACCCATTTCTACAGGGTTTCTCTAAGGCACTGATGAGCATTAAATTTTTCCCTTATCAATAAAGTATGTTTCAGAATTGCTTTGTCCAAATGTGATTTGAGCTACCTTCAGTGAAAAGGGGAGGAGTGCAATTTGATTAAGTGGTTAAAATAAGCCATAAAATAGACAATAGGAAGGATGGCCACGTGTGGGGCTGCCGCCTCCCGGCGCGGGTTTAGGCTGACGCCCAGACGCTGCCTGGCACGCTGGTGTAGGGGCAACCACATCCCCTGCAGTTCAAGCCTTTCCGCAGTGAACCGTGTCCTATGTGTTTTCAATCACAGCCCAGCAGGGTAAATTAGGAGCTGAGCAAGCCCATGCGGCCATCGGGCTTGGCCTCGCCACCCACCAGCATCTACCCCGACGGCCTCTCTGCTGGCGTTTATTTGCGGGTCCCTGCCCACTCGCTGCCTGTGGATTGCTGAGCAACGTCGCTGCCAGCGCAGCAGCCGCCAGGGCCATGCACGGCTCAGCGTTTGTACCCAGGTGTGTGCGTGCTGTAACATATATAATGTGTAAGTGTGCATTGTCTGCTACCCTGTTCTGACATCCACTTGTGCACGCTGGGGTGTGCACGAGCAGGAATACACCTGCGGGCTTATACACACACCCTCGCACACGTATTTACTTTCTACGATTACTTGTAGGGTATGTTATAAAAGGAGTCTTAGGCAAAAATAAAATGCATGCATTTTCATTCATGTGCTTACATACATCTGTATATATACGCCCACTAGATATGGTGTGCAGCCATCTCAATTTGCACATACTCTTGATAGTAAATCTTTGGGTGTGCAGCATATGGTACAGCCATAAATACTCTTATCTGTAGGAAAATGAAACCCAGTATGACTCCACACAGAGAGTTTACACATATTTCTATTGGTTTGTCGATGTATTTACATCTACAGCTCGGTTCCTTTGCCTAACTCAGAAGGTGTCGCCATCACTTTGCCTTCATATAAGTACAAAGTACACAGTCCTTCATGATGGATATCTCCATAAATATGGTCAGGTCATTATACAGCCAAAGTTCTCTTTTAACAAGGCTTTTCAAATAGGAAAACCTATAAAAACCTTATACATGACACATTCTAGGGCTGCTGGCAGTGGATCAGCAGCAGGCTGGCAACAGACTGATAATTATAAGCAAACCATCTCATGGGTCAAGCACCAGGTCATATTTTGGGGGTAAATCTCAAACAAAAAATGTTGGACGTGCTGTTGTGCTGTAACAGAGGCTGCAGTTCAGAGTCAGTGCTGTTGAGGACTTCACAGTTTAAATACTGGCTAGGCCCAATTTTTTATTTAATTTTTTTATTTGACAGTTGGCATATTTCTAAAAAGTCAGTGCACATTTCTGAAATTTCATTGCACATCCATGCATCATTACCTGTTTTCTTAGAGCTCGAGGGAGACGATATTGTTGGGGGTTTTCTCTCATGTAGGGAGGCGAGGCAACGAGGCGTAACAGAAGTGAAGGATGGCCTTTGGGAGAGCAGCAGAGCTTTTCTGAAGCACAAGTCTTTGGTCCAACTGAAAGTCCAAAACAAAGGAGAATCTCTGTCTCTCTCCCTCTCTATAGCTGTACCTTGGTAATGAAAAGGAAACAGCAAGGGAAGGAAAAAAAAAAAAGAAGGAAAAAAACAATGTAGAGGCTTACTATTTTTAAAACTTGATCCGAAGTTGAAGAGGCTGGTGAGCAGAAGCAAATACTCTTCAGAAATGCCTGACTGCAGTGCCAAGGTGAAATATTCCCGAAAAACAAGATAGAGGCATATTTTTACCAGTAAATATTGGAGCTGAACGAGACTGGATCATCTCAAAGAAAATGATGGACAAATGCTGCAGGGCATGCTGAAGAAAATAAAATACTTATCCTTTATCCCAAACCCATTCAGCTAGGGACCGTTTTAGGAGTTGAACGAAGTTCTCTGAGTTTTTTCCTTTGCCCTTGTTCTTTTTCTTTTCAATAACAAACCAAAAACATACTAGAGTCTCTGTTGTGGGCTCACTCTTGTACTGAGAACTCCTGGTCTGGAAGAGAGCAGCTTTCCTCCTGAAGGCTGAGCTTTGTTATTTTGTCGAGGAGTGAAGATGTTACCGAACTCAGGGGTTACTCTGGAGCCTTCGTTAGTGGTGGGACTTAAAGGTGGGGAAGACAGGGGAAAACCTCCGTTTCAATAAGCTGGGACCTGCAAGCAACACTCCCAACTCCCTCTCCCAAGGCAGCTGCTCCCCAAAACTGGTTCTAATTTATTCAATATTTTGACAATGCTCTTTAGGCATGACTGAGTTAGGTGTGGGAGGTCTGGGTGCGGGTTCAGTCTCTAAACTTGGATGGATTTTTTTGGGGGGTGGGGAGGTCATGTTTTCCCATTTTTCTCTAAGCTGGTTTCTTGCTCTGGAGTCTGGCCCCACACCCCCTACTGCTGACAAGGTCCAAAGGAATTGTGGTAGAAGAGAAAAGCCATCCTGCGGTGTTTCACGATGGGGAAATACTTCTGCCGTGTTCTTCTGAGTTCTCCAAATTTCAGGAAAGCCCCCGGGTCTAGGTGTTTCCTCTTGTACGTCGCAGGCAGAAAGCTGAGCGAGATGTCAAGCGGTGCGTAGGGTGGTGCTCACCTTCTCGCAGTTTTTCCTGAGGACATGGCAGACAGGCGACAGATGCACGGCAGCTTGGGAGGCTGCTGCTCTTGGCCCGGGGAGGGAAGCTCGCCGAATTAAGGGTCCATGTGCCTCTGCTTACGCCAAAGTTTACTGCAAACCTGCAAGGTGCCGGATCGCGTCTGGCCCTCGTGTGTGCGCAGCTGTCTTCCCACCCTCCCATTTCCCTGCCGCTGCTGGGAGCAGCCGCCCTGCAGTCCCCGCGCTCCCCCGGGCTGTGGAGGTGCTGCAGGAGTTATGTTACACACACGCCGAAAGCCATTAATTAAATTAGAGATCTCCGTCGGGGGCTGCGGAGACAGCTGTGTCATCAATCATCACGCCGCAGGCTGCCATGCCGGCCACATCACGGGCAGGGAGATTTTTTCATTTTAAAGCCGACTGCGGGTCATAACCAGGGGTCCTGTGCAGGAGGGTGGCACCGTGGGGGCTGTGGTGGCTGCTGGCCCAGATACCTCCCCCTCTGCACTTGGCGTCGAGGAGCAGGTCTGTGGCCGAGGCGCCTGTGTGTTGCTGCGGTGCAAATTAATTGGCATCATTGGATGTCGTCCTGTGGCTGCTCATGTCCCTTTGCATTAACAAGCTGAGGGGTGACGGAGCTGCTGCCCCGGGGGCTGAGCCCGTATTTGGCAGCAGGCGAGCCTGCCGAGCTGCTGCCGGCCCACCCAGGGCTTGGCAGGGGACCCCCTTGGGCCCTCTCCAGGGTGCTTGGTGGTGTGGCATGAAATGGAGATCAGTGGATCCCATCCATGGACAGAAAAAGCGAATTTGTGTCATTTACAGTCTCTGGGCCACGCGATAGGGAACTTGCTACCCACCTCCAAAGTACTGTGGCTTTTAGACAGTTAATCAAAGAAGAAAGGCTAAGGGTAGTCACTACACCCTTTGCAAATAGCAATCCAGACACGAGAGCAAATAATTTGTGTCAGCGTGACAAGAGAAAATGGAATGTAAACTTGCTAAACAGCCAACAGATACCAGCTTTTAGATACATGTTTTTCTATCTCAGCCCAAGGAAAGAACCCAGGCAGGTTTAAATTTGGGATCCACTTATAACATCAAGTGCTCTCCCCCTCCCCTTGCCCCATATTGGTGGGGAGCCGGGGAGAAACAGGCTTGCAATATCTTCACATTCCCTGGGCCAGCTTCCCCACGTCTGCGTCTCGGTATGCTACCTACGGAGGAAAGACAAAGCTTCGGCAATTTTATTCAGGGCTGTTTCGCAGGGTAGGTCATCTCAGCAGAGTGTGGAAACAATAGCATGTGCCAATCTCTCGGCACAAATACTGACCTGCAAATAATGAATGCTCCTAGCAACTGCTGAGAGGACTAGCAAAACTTTTAACACATTTTTGTGCAGAAAAAAAAAAAATTTAGTTTTTCACCGGTGAAAACTGGCCTGGCGTATAGACGATCTGCGAAGAGAAAATTGTCAGATAAATTATTTGTATTGAGTAATTTGATCGGCTCTCCTTGGAAGCCTAATGAATAGGTTATTTTCTGCAACAGCTGCTGTTCAAATGCTCAGGCGTGAGTCCACGTGGTCTGTCTGTTCAAAGGGAATTACTGTGCCTGCTTTTTTAAAGTAACTTTTGAAAAAGTAAAGCTAGGCACCCTCCATTTGTCAACAGGGAGGAAACATGGAGTGAAGAAGATTTAAGCAGATGGTATAATTATCATGAAGCCCTAAAAATTAGCAGTACAAAGGGTAATTGTGTGAAGGCACAGACAACTCGCCCATCGCTGGGACCGTAAGAGACCAGACAGTCATGGCTGGCCGTGACGTAATTCAGACATGTCATCTGCGTTTCATGTATGCTGCTATGGGGAGGAAATACTTCCCAGATGGGCTGTGAGGCTATACGGACCCGGAGACTCTGCCCCAGGTAGGCTGTAACTGTGCAGGCACCTTGGTCTGGAGTTGCTCCTCTCTGCTTGTCTTCTTCATTTATATAAGGCCAAATACCATCCGCATGCATGTGTCAGTGGGGAGGTTTAGGAAAAATAAACATCTTCTAAGGGCTTTGGGGGGTGGTGGTGGTGGAAAGGGTTAAATGCATTCTGCACTCATGAAACAATTTGCCACTCGTGATATTTAGTCCACCATCTGCATTTGTCCAGAGGGAGCCAGATTTCCTTCTGCGTTTATGTTAGAGCGTACTTGCTCGCGGTAGGCAAAGCCTGACTTGAACATCTTTTATGGGTAATATTTGCCTGCATTTTTCTCTGACTAGGTCTAAACAGGGTAAAGTGTGATCTGCCAACCATAAAAAACTGAATTCTTCCACCAGCAGTGTGATATAAAGGCATGGCTCTGCGTGTCTGCCTCACTCCCTTGCCCTGCCTGTGTGCTGCCTGTACCCTGCAGATGCTCCCTTCCTTCGTGCCACTTTGCTCAGGTCATTTTGCAGTTCAGCATTCAACTGACATGCACTGGACCCTTTTGCACCTAGAAAGTTAGATTTTTGGGGGCTTATTTCATTGTTTGCTGCATAATCTGTTCAGAAACAGTGTTTTACTTCTCTTGCTGTTTTTCTTTCTTTTCTTGTCAAGGTAATCAAGAAGGTACTTGCTGTATGAACAATGTTTAGTATGGAGTAGATGAGGTGAAGTGGAAAGTACCGCAGGTAGGAGTTGGCCATGAGCTGTCTTTGCTTTGTGCTTCTGCAGCACGGAGGGTTGGCTGCATGCAGGCACGCATGTGTAAACAAAAGAAAGCCACCCCAAAAAAACAGAGGCAGTAGCCATATGCATGTTTTAGAATGAAGAATTTGGTGTTTACCTCTTCATTTGGTGCTTACAATTGTGAGGACCAGATTGTTTAGGATGCTTTGGTGCCGAGTCTAAGGTGGATACTGCCTCTTTGCGAGGCCATCTCAATTTCTGCCAGTGGTTAAAGGAGCCGCGGGGGTTAGCAGTGCGGTGAGGGGCCTGAAGGACCGGTACAGCCCTCCCTCTTGTCCCAGGACTGTAATCCTAGACTGTGGCATCACTTTTCTTTTGGGAGGGAGGCCAGGTCCCTTGCGCTGTGCAAATCGAGGTGAACGCACCGGCTTCGTGCCCGCTGCCACCGAGTGTCGGCTCTGGCCTGTCGTGGTCTGGTCTGCCTGGGTATTGCTCTTCTGTGGGACATGTTGTGTTCGTCCCACTTCTCATCTGACTTGGGGGGGGGCTGAGAACCCACCCCAGCTGCAATGGGGACTGGTGAATTGAGGGGACCGTTTACACCCATTTTGCTTTTGCGGCTTCTTACAACGTTGAGGCTGAGCTGTGGAGAAAGCCATGCTTTTCCCTACTAACCGACCGCAAAGTGAAATTCCACGCTTCTGTCATTTTGGGGGGAGAATGTGCTTTGGTTTTCGTGAAGGTCACTTGGCAAGTTGCAAGAGCTTATTGAGTAGTTCATGCTTCATCTGAACTAATAAACTGTGCCTATTGATTTAATGTATATTTCTACAAAAAGTTCTCTTAATTATGAAAAAAACTAAAGCTTTTTGATTTTAAAAACCATGAATTTTAAGTTTGTTCTTGTGATGAATTTTGAGTGTCTTAATCTCAACAAAATTGTAGTCTTCGATGTAGTTTGCGAGAATTGTCCTTCTGCCAGTTTCAATGACTGCATTTTGGTCTGAGCACAGCCTGCTGTCAGCAGCCAAGGCTCTCTGCAGCCAGCAAGGAGCACGAGTCCTGCTTGTGCCTCTCTTCTCGCTCACCATATCACCTTTGGTCAAAGCATCTTTTGGCAAAACAATGTCCCATCCCATGTTTTTCATACTCCTCCTGTTAAGCTACTGCATAAAGATACCAAGGAAGGGCTTCGTGATGGCCATACCACTCAATTCACCCCACCACTGGCACCGTGTAGTCTAACCGTGAGCCACAACACAGACAACACTGCAGCACTGGCTTGGGTTTTCAACAAGAGGCTAGCACAAGCTCAGAAATTATCCTTAAAGCCGCTTCACGCTCAGATGGCTCTGTGGAGACATGCTGCCAACCCAGCGATAAGTAAACCTTAAGGGTGAAGGAGTGGATGCCCAAAATTTGGAGCAGGGCAGCGTTGTGGCACCTGGGGGCAGAGAGGCTGATATTGCCATAGGTAGAGTCATCTTTGTCATCACCACCACCACCGATGTGTCCAGCAAAGAAAAGGTGATCTTCTAGGGGTTAAGTTTAAAGACAGGCAGCTGTAACAAGTGCCGGGACTTTGAACAAGAAAGGGGTGCGTGAGATGCTCGCATAGACATTGGGTTACCAACATTTGGACTTGTATTCATAAACAGGCTTCAATGTGGATTTTGGATTTACCTTCACCATTTGGTATCTGCTAATACCTGTCCTCCTACTGAGTGTGAGTGCAATGCGCTGAGTTTAACACTCACCTGACTGAGTCACCAACTTGCAGACATAACCAGTTGTGGCTTGAAACCATATGCAGATCCAGGGTCATCTCCCCACAATGAGGACCTGGATATTAAAGCAGCATTTGCAATTATCATCAGTGTTAGTGCATATATGTGACACATATAATAGCAAAAGCAGGTTGTAACAGCAGGTGGCACCTGGCATTCTCTGTCACATCAGTCACGTTTTATTTTTTCTGTGCATTAGCATTGATATACACATTTTCTGGATAACGGGGATACTCTTTTTCATCGAGGAAGCAATTTTTGCAATATCTTTCCTAGCATGATCTCTGTATGGTGCCCTTCTTCACCTGGGCTGACTAAGATTCATGTTTCTTTCCTCCAGAAGTGCTCTCTGAGGTTCCTGTTTACACATGATACAAGATCAATGGGCTAATAATTAAGGCAGTAGTGTGGTGCTATTTCAGGTCTGTTGCCTGTTTATTTGAAACAGCTGTCTATGAATGTGGGCTGCATGATATAGAGGTTGCCATGGTTAAAAACCGTGTTTACTGAGTGCTTGGTAAATAGTTGCACAACTTTCTGTGTAAATGACAGATAGCACATTAGAGTTTCTCCTGGGCAATTTCACTTAGGCACAAGCCTTCTCCCCAGTTTCTGTGACCATATTGATCTTGTTTGCTTGCATGTATCCGCGCAGAGGAGATGTGCCACGAAGAAAGGACTGAATTTGTGTTTAGCCCAGAAAAGTGAGGACTGAGAACAGGTGTGAAGCTGGTCTTCGCAGAGATGAAAGGCCCCTGCAAGGGAGCTGGGAATACTCTCCTCTATCTCTGGTGACTAGGAGAGGAGCAGTGGTCAACCGCCGTGAAGAAGAATTGAGTTGGGCGTCAAGGAGAGACTTTGTAATGGTAATGATGGTGAGGCAGCAGCCTGCAGAGGCTGTCAAATCTCCATTGCCGAGGATCTCGAAGAGCAGATTAGATCTAGCTTTGGCAGAAATTATATACTGTAACTAATCCAGCCTTAAATCAAGGAAACGGGCTGGATGACCTCTTGAAGTGCTTCGTAGTCCAGAAGTCTATTTATGCCGTTAATATTTGGAGGCAGAGTCTGATTAAACTGTGACGTACACCAAGTGCTGGAGCAGATGCTGCTTATTCCATCCATAACTTGGTGAGAGAGAAGGCAGCAGACTTCTGTGGGAAGCAGGTTGCTCGAAAAGGAGGATGGTACCACTGCGCCTGCAGTACGGAGGTCTCGGCTCAGCTCTTCAGAGATGGACTGAAAGTCAGCGGGTGCTGCTGGGCTTTCCCAAAGCAGTACATGGTGCTCACTGTAAAATCCCTCTCCCGTCATCTGCAGGAGATGCGAACCCCTTTGTGGGGCACTGGGTACCTGGCTGGTGCCAGCAGCGTGCTCACGCCCTCGCGCCC
>Ga0181612_110516_pt1 | contig 15924 bp, 8 predicted proteins | sample HoacroProtozoa21_FD_119630 | JGI IMG/M metagenome (GOLD analysis project Ga0181612, IMG submission 119630) | Hoatzin crop microbial communities from Cojedes, Venezuel. Combined Assembly of Gp0051906, Gp0051904, Gp0051908
GGAAATTAAATGAACTCTTAATTAGTTTGTTTCAAATGACTCAATAACTGTCTAAAATGCATTTTAAAATAGTTCAGCTGTTACTTTTCCATAAAAATGACTGATATGACTGCTTTAGTGTTACTTGGCCTTGGCTGTCAGGGTGGTATTCTGAGCCTTGTTTGCTAACATTCTGAAATGTATTTTGGTAATTCCAAGGATTCTGAAGTAAGATTTCTATTTTACTTTTGTCTGTTCATTCTAGAAATGCTTTACTAATTTCGCATTGCCGTGAGCACAAGCATGGTGACACTGGCAGTGCTATAATAATTTGGCTTCCCATGTAGTAGTACTTGATACCATTTTTTTCTACAGGGGGAAAAATACAATCTTTGTTGAAGTTTAACTGTAAAACCTAAGATCGTTTTTTACCATAACGGGATTGTTTTTGCCATGGGAAGTATCAGAAGCGCAAAACGTTCTCTGACTAAATTTGGCTGTCCAACACTTTTTCTATTGTTTAAGAAGCTATGCAAATTTGAAATAACTTGTTAAACATTGTGTAGAGAATAAATAACTGGATTAACAATTTATAAACATATCGTGATCTTACTTTTCTTCTTAACCTTACCACTTGCTAGAGAAGATGACAATTTTAAAATAAAGGTGCTAACTTCCTATAACAAGTGAGAGGATGTTGTCTTTTTTACAAGCTGAGTGAACCAGTTTTTGTTGTTGTTCTGTCACCTTGTTTTATTCGCCTTTAGATACCAGTGATGATAATACTCTTGTTCTGCTGCACTTTGTCATGCTGGGAGAAAGTCTTAGATTCTTAAGCCTTTTTTAGCCATCTGTGGGTGCTTGTGTGTGACCAGAAGTATAAATATAAGAAATGTTACAAGAAGTAGTTACATGGGATTAAGTTACAGCTGTTTCATATTCTTCAAGGAATGGGAAAGGAGAATGTGTGTGGATTTTGTCGGGAGTTTTGTTTGTTTGTTTGTTTGTTTTCTTCCCCTTTGACTTTTTAAGCCACTTCCATTACTTTTCTTGGCTAAATTTCCTTTTCGTCCTTATTAAGGAAAAGCTGATGGAAAGGTTCCATATACAGACTTTGATGCAAGGAATACATGAAACTTGAATTTCTTCATGGATTCATTGGTTTCTTTTTTTCAGAGTCTGCATTTTATCTTTTTTTTTAATACAGAATGGCCAACTTCTTTTGGAATAAAAGTATTACATGGAAAAAAAACAACTTAGCTGTTTCAGTTCCATATCCTGAAGTAAATTTAAACTTCAGACCTGGTGATTTGAAATAGTAATTAGAGTAGGGAATCCTATGGGGAGCAGGGGATAGATGGATGGACCCCATATCCAAAACTGAAAATGCATTTTTTTTTTCTTATGTTATTTTCATTGTTTTTCAGAGTTTTGGTGAAGCTGTACTGCACTCTATGAAGTCACTGCTCCACAGCAGGAAAGAGTTGTGCAATATATCAGCAGAGGAATGTCCAAATCGGGAGGAACATGATGATTTTATTGAGGTTTGGCATAATCTGACCATTTATATATATTTTGTGTCTATGATAGCGAAGGATTTTGCTTGAAGCAGTAAGGGAAGTTGCAGGGTAGTAAATGTGAACAGTGCTGCAAGGTACTGGCCATAAAATCTGTACCCCCTGTTGTCATTCCTGAATTCAGTCACTGCAGTCTTGAAAAGAGCTGTGACATTTCAAGATGACATTTCTCTGCTTTGTAGGATTTGTGAAACTGAAAACCAAAAACATGTAGACAGATGATTTTGTAAGCCTTGTACAACTGGGTGTACTGCATTTGTGAGTGCTTCTGTGATTGAGGTTGTATGGGTGGTATCTTAACAAAGTAGCAGAACATTTTGATCCAGGTCTGAAGATAAAAGTGATTGCTCGTTTGCCCTGTGCTCAGCACTAAAAGCTGAAGCCTCGGCATTGTTGATCTAGGTAGATCTAGGCTTCTTTTACATGGGTATAGGTGGGCCAAAAGCTGCACAAGGTCTGGAGAGAAGTAGACCTGGGCAGGATGCAGGGCTGTATAGGTAAATCTCAAGCTGTGAGGACGAATGATTAGGGCTGTTTGAGTTACGAGACTAGCAGCAGCTTCTCCAAAGGGAAAATAAAAAAGTAAGAAGCAATGTGTACCAGATATCTCATTATTAAGTGTCTTAGAAGACTGCTTAGTAGTAGTTGACAGGCCTGAGAAGGAGAGGATGAGCTGAACTGGCCAGGTGGAGAAATGAGCAAAAAAGACTCAGGAAGAGGTTAGGGAAGACTGGTAGTTGGATAAGGAGTAGCAGGAAGAAGGGAAGAGGCAGATTGTGTGACCAGCAGAGATGAGTTAGGATTGTCTGGATAACACCAGTTTTTTTGGGGACTAGCTGCATAGTGATGTTGTGAATGTATGAAATGTTTGGAAAGAGGCAAGAAGCTGAATTTGTGACAGATGAAAAGCTGTGGCAGATCAGAAATAAGGAAGAAGAGCTAAGCAGTGGAGGAGTGGGCAAAACCTTGTCTGTGTCTGTTCAGACAGACCATGCTCTAGAATCTACAAAAGCCCTCAAACATTGCCTCCCCCTCCACCCCCTTTTTTTTTTTGTCCTGTAACAAATACCTGACAAATAGCTGGCAGTGTGTTTTATATGCCTATAATGATGGTCCCTATGGAGAGAGATAGCTGAGTATATTGAGTTACCTTATTAGGTCAAGCAATTAAGAGCCCTCTAGCTGAAATGCAAGAGGGTCAATATCCTGCCACAGAACTGGTATTTTTTTTATGAAAATATAGGGAAAGACACCTATATGCAGAATAATGTTAAAAGAACGTTATTAGGATTGCAAAGATAATTACTCAGACTTATGAAAACCAGAATTTAGGTTTTCGTATACCATTTTAATTCATTTCCTCTGTACACATGGGTTATGATAATCTTCAAATACAGTGCCTCACACTATTTTTAGTTTAAAGAAAAGACTTGTGTCACCCACTGGTGACCCTGCTATCTCCCTGGCTTACTCATCAATACCTTTTGAATTGGTGTACTAACTTCAGATGTGTTCGAGGTATAAAAAGGTGATTATTTTTCTGTGAAAACTGGAGTTTGGTCACGATAAAGAAATCCAAATTAGTGTTGTCACTGAGGCAAAAATATGCAGACTCGGCAGTGATGTGATCTCTTTGACAGCAGTCTGCTGGCCCGTCAGTGTACAGATGGACTGGTTTGCCTTCATTTGTGTGAAGCTATGACTCCTGCACACTGCCCTATCTTGCACGATGAATTATCCCATGAGAGAAGGAAAGGGTTGGAATCCTTATCTTGAGGAAGAGGAACGGGCATGTAAGAAGACCTAAGAGCAAATAACCATTAAAAAAAAAAAAAAAACCTGTTGAAAAAATCCCAACAGCAGCAAACCCTAAAGCCTCCCAAAATATTCTTCAGAGAACTAGTTTTTTTCCAAGTCCTTTAAATTGTTTGCTGTTTTGCCTCTTCTGTGGAGGAATTTGGTTCATATTGTAGGTACTGTAAAGATAAAAAGATATAGATATTTAAAGGTGTCTTGCAGGTATCATGCAGATGAAAGATTTAGGAGTTGAATAAAAGATGTAGCAGTTGAAGAGTACATGGCTCAAACAGGATTGTTTCATAGTTAACACGGTAAATACGGTGCTGGAGACCTGTAATTTGTCTGGAGCTGTTTGGAATGCTACTGTGAAGCACTGTTTCATTTATGATGTTGCCATAACTGAAATAAGGATAAGTGGATGTAAACAGGAAGATATTTTCTGAGGGCACAGTAGCTTCCCTGCGTGAGACCCCCTGAAATAAACAAGTCAGAATTTTTCATATTTTAGTATAATTTCAGTTTAAAAGAAAGTTTGAGGGTTTTTTTGGTCACACATTGAAAGAACATTCAAAACTTAAATACAATTCAAAGCAGAATTGTTCTTCAGCCATTTCTTTTTCTAGCTCTGTCCCTTTTAGAGATTCTGTGTATGCACAAGCAAGTAACTGAACCAGTTAATAGTAAATGATTATAAACATAGTGACATTCTTTGCTGTTTTTAAACTTGAGAACCAGCTGAATACCTTCAGTAACAGGGAGTAGCTGCTAGAAATATACTATGATCTGTGGCTTGAATACATAAAATTCAGCCTGTTGCATAGTGCTCTGAAATAATTGAATCCGAGCCATATCAAACTGAAGTCCAGACATCAGTAGAAGTATTTAATCTTTGTGCTTTATTCCATATCTACAAAATGGAAGCAAAATTTATTTTCTTATAACCTTGTTTTGAAACCAAATGCCTTGGGATTTTTTGGAGCGTGCAGATACCCTATTGATTTGTCATTAGTGAAACACTAAATGAGAACTGAGGAGATCTGGTGTTTGAAACGAAGTTTGAGTAGTGGATGTGAAATAGATCATGATGTGACACTGAAGAGTGAAGGTAAGACAAAATACTGACTCTCTTTGGTCTGTTCATGTTGAACGTTACAAAACACCTGTAGACAGAAGAGAGGGACAATATGTGATAAAATATCTCCAGTGTCCACAAGCACAAAAGGTAAAGCTGATATTTCTGACATACTCCAGGTTCCTGAGCCTACCAAGAATTTTTTTTCTGAGGTTAAATATTTTAATTTTTTTACTTTCGGGTTTTGTCTGCTTGGATGTCACATGCTAACATGCGGTGTAAGTAGTCTGTTGTGTTTTGGCCTTAGGCTAATCAATTTACATGGTAAATTGTATAATGTGTTGGCATTATGCTGTCTTCAGTATATCCAAATGTATCATAGTTTGTTAACATAGACAGATTTCAGACTGGAACTGTTTTATATGTGTCCAGCCTGAAGCAAGGACAGATGAGCACCACTCTTGGCAAAATCATGTTTATTTTAACAGATGTAATGAAGCTTGTATGTGTTGCTCAGTGTATACCAGCCAGTAGTCCACTAGAAAAATTTCTGTGTAGTCAGTTTTAAATGTTGCACCTGCTCTTTAGTCTGATCTGACCTGTCACAGGTCAAATAGTGTAGCGTTACTATTCTGTATGTAACACTGTGCTACTGTTTCAGCAAGCTATGCTACCCTAAGGTATAGTTTTTGTGGCAGTAGAATGAAGCTTTACGGTAAAGCCTGCGGAATTTTTAACTCTTAAATGTCTGCAGAAAACCAAAGAGTTCTTTACTTCAATATGTTCATGTATTTATTTTACAGCTTACATTTATAGCTTTTGCTGAAGAGATGGGTACTGCTCATTTGCAGGTATGGTACATATCTAGCTATATTGGAAAACAGTGTTCTTTAGCACAGGTGATTTCTTCTAAATAGTACCTGGTTTTTAGATGGAGGAATTTTGGTATTATATGTAAACAAAATATATGTATCGAGCATTTAAAAACTTAAGTTTTTAAATATAATTGAAAATAATTATTTTAATGTGATCATTGGTGTTTTATATATATTTAAAATATTACCTGGGTCAATCTTTGTATTAGAATGGTCTGGAACAACTTACTTAAATGGAGGGGGATTTGTTTTGTGTGTGTGGTGTTCAGGGAGGGAGGGTTGGTAGTGTTTTTTGTGGTGTGGGTTGTTTTTTGTTTGTTTTTGTTTTTTTTTTTTTTTTGTTAAAAACCTGTGTGTAAAAGCATTTTGGTTTGTAACCTTCTCCTTAGTAGAGTTGTGCTTATTAATATGGTACAATTGTCATCTGCAAAGCTAAAACTTTACTGAATTGACTGCTGGCTGTGAATTGCTGGTGGGGGACCAGGAGTTAGTATTACAGTTATGCCTTAAGATATTATTCTGGACAGTTAGATAAGGAAATGTTATTTTAAAAGGGGAAGCATAGCATAGTAGTGGGGTTGTGCTGTGCCATTTTAAGAAGCTGAGGATTTAACTTTCCTGTGCAATTTACACATCAGTATAATCTGTTACATACTTGTTTACAGTGCAGTTCCACACTTCTACTCTGTCTAGGTCTTAGTAGAGATTGCTGTAATAGTTTGATCTTTAAAAAAAGAAAAACAAACTCTGAATCCATTTATATTCAAAGTTGCATCAATGTTGCTAATTAATCAAATGATAATAGGGCTAGACATTCAAGTATGGGTAAGAACTATTCGATTGTCTAGAGTTAGAATTTGTAGAAATTTGGGCTGAGTAGGTTTACGGGGACTTGCTTTGTACCATATCGATCAGTAGTGTTTAGACTGTTTAAAAAAAATTGTAAATCTTTCGTAGGCCTTTCCTATATTAGATAAGTCTAAAAGTTATCCAAGATCATGCTCAAAGCAGCGCTTTGTTGCTGTGTTTGTAACAGGGGGCAAAACAGCCATTCCAGTTAAGCACACTAAGAGCATGTAGAGATCCACTGGGAATCATTATTAGCCAAGTTCAGTGTTCTCTTTGTAGTTGTGTACCTTTTAGGATGTGCAGCTGCTTTTCAGGGCTTACAAGATTCTACTTTGTGACTTCTAAGCCTCTTCTGGCCCATGAGAAACGGTGGAATTTCTTCTGGTAGAAGAGTGAGCTGGAGATGAGTTTGGACTGAATTAAAGCTTGTTTACACGAGCTTTACACCACAATTCGAGAGAATAAGTGGGGGACGGGGCAAGAAATAGGGAAGAAAAGAGAAGCTTTACCAAAATCAGCAACTGTTACTATTTAGCGGAATAGGAGATCAAACCTACTATCATTTACATGTTGTTTTTTTCACTTTGTATTCTCATTGTGTTTGTGTATTTAAATCAGGAGTTGGCAGCTGTTTCTGCAGAGCTCCCAGATGTTCTGAAATCGCTCCAGTTGTGCAAACTAAAAGAAAATGAGGTTATATTTCTAAAAGATGTAAAGAAAACCGTGGAAAAACCTTATGTTGTGAAACATCAGGTAAGCATTATGTGTCTTCTTGTGTGTCTTGGTTAAAGAAGCATTACATTTGGCCTCATAAAGAGTTCAGTCATATCACACCCTGTCTTGCTTTTGTCTTTGGACCATCTTAGCCACAGTAGTATTAATGTTGTTATATTTCTGCAATTTCTTTAAAATGAATGTTAGAAAAATCTCAAAATAAACTTGGTGCTTTCAAATGCTGTATTATTAACAGAAAAAAATTAACAAGTACTTAATTATGGGGCTGAACGCTTGCTTCTGCTAGGCAATTATAGTCCCTTTCGCTGCCAATTTGGAAAGAAGACGAAACTTGTCAGGTTACCTCTCTGCTCTGCTCAGACAAAGCTTTCATCCTCGGCACACTTCTCTTCTTGAAATGGAGGTGCCAAAAATTAGGAGAATGTCAGATGTTGGTAAAACTCAGTGAGCTCTTTTCTTCCTACAAAATTATGTACAACTATAAATGCTATTAATTACATAATTTCCATTATTTTTATTTCAATATGATTTCCAATATTATTATTACGTTAATTATATCATTTCCAGTTATAAATGTTGTTAAAGCAAACTTTTTAAAGCCATATTGACTAATCATGCATGTTAAACTTAACTATGTTGCATACAAGGTAAAAAATACCTTGAAGAAACAAATATCCTGTGAACTGAAGTACTATTGAACATAAACATGCTTTGAAATACTGTCTTGCTCTACAGATTTTTAACATGCATTCTTTAGTGGATTATTGAGTACGTATTATCAGGGTTGTATTACACAACTTTTTTTTTTGTTTGTTTTATTGCAATTATTTATTTAGAATGCAGAAGTTATGAAAATAAGTGATTTTAACTGTCACTCTACACAAACTGTTCCATTCGCTTTCTTATCTTGAAAATAGGTTACTGTTCATAAAAATGCATTGAAGGAATCCCTTGCTACTCCTGACAGTGGAAATCATTCTGAGATTATTCTGTTTGTTTTCCTTTTGCTCTCTTTTTCAAGAATCGTCTTCCTGAAGTGTTCTGTGTGATGAGACTGTCTCCTTCATTCCCAAGGATCAAAGTTGGTTATATATTTACCTTGATGAGCAAGTATACCACAGGCATAAGATACACAGTGGAGATAAACTCATCGCAAAAACATCAAGCGGAGACATCCCACGGAGAAGATGATGACACTAATCAGTCAGTTTCTTCAATTGAGGATGATTTTGTCACTGCTTTTGAACACTTAGATGAAGATGAGCCTTCAAAGATACAAAGTACTGGTAAAGCTCTTGCATGCTGTTGATTGCAGAAATTGTTAACTGAAATTTAGACTGTTGGGATTTCATGAGAAAGTAAATGTAAATAAATAGTTATTTTTCTACATTAATAGTATTTTGCAAAGGGATCTTATGCAGTTGAAATTTCTGGTTTTTTGCTGTTCGTTTCACAACACTTTATGAACTCGTAAACCAAAGATTCTAGTCTTGATGTCAGATGCAGATCAAATAGAATCTTGTTCTACTGCATATGCTAAAAAATGTTTGTCAGTGATTAGATTAGTATAATAGGACTTGAAAAAAATGAAAGATTGCTTTAATCGTTAAAGATCTGCTAGAATATTGCAACAATAACAAGCCAAGCTGTTTCTGTTAAAATCTATCCCCAGTTTTCTGTAATTCTGTGGAATTTGATTTTGAAGCAATCTTTTTTTCTTTTTTTTTCTTTTCAGGTGCGTGCAGCTTGAGTTCTCGAAACCATCGAGATGCTGCTTCACAGACCATGCCTGCTCAATATTTAGAAGCTGTTGACTCAAAGATCCCTGTGGGTTCTGCACGTCGAAAATCATCTGCCAGATCTTCTACTTTGATTGATATTTTGGGACTTAAGGAACTGTCCTCAGTGAAAAATTCAGTTACAACCTCAATTTCTGATCCTTGGATACAAAGGAGTTTTTATAAGCCATATAATCCTTCTGGTCAAAGTGTTAATTTTTTATGTAAAACATTGTTTTCTTCCTCTCCAGCTGAATCCTCTGAGTCAGATTGCTCCAGCCCAAGCCCCATCATCTTCTTAGATGAAGAAGGGTATCAAAAAAGCTTGAAGGCAAAACTTCAGCTGCCAAAAATTCCAGTAGTGAAAGACGGTATAGAGGATTCAGACTCAGAAGTAAGTGAATTTTTTGATAGTTTTGATCAGTTTGAGCTGGAGCAAGCCTTGGAAAACTCTTGTAAAGTTATTAGGGATCCCATCCTAGGGAATCCCTCCCAGAAAAGGAGGACTGCACACGAACAATTGTCTTCTGCAAGCGTTACAATGAATCCTCAGAAATTCAAGTCTGATCGTCCCACTCTCCCAGCTAATGTAAGGAAACCAACTCCTCGTAAACCAGAATCACCATATAGCAGTGTCTTTGATGTCCCGGATTCCCCTCGCCCAGTTAAAACATCAGGGGAAGAGAACGGAGGCTTGTTCAGCCCTATTAGATCATCGGCTTTCAGTCCACTAGGGAGCTGTGGTTCTTCTGAATGTTTATGTCGAATTAACATTGGTGGAGACGGGACAGGTCAAAATCACCATGATGCAGTTTATAATAGTTATTCAGCATATGCTGATAGTGTTTCATTTGAAATACTGGGTTCTGTTTTTCATTCTGAGTCCTCATCAGAACAAGTATGTGCAGGTAATGATTCGAAGCACAAAGGGATTGCTTTCAAAGAAGAAAAAGGTCAAGCTGCAGGTCTCGGAATGAAAACTGGTAAGGAGCCAGATAAGCAAGCGAAATCTAAACATAAGTCATTAATGATTAGAGATAGCATTCAAAAATTTGCAGCTGAATTAGTTGAGAGAAGTTTTGGCAGTGCATTTAAAGACCTGCAGAAAGGCGTTTCTTCGTGCACCAATGCACTTTGTCAGTTGGCTGCTAGGTTGACTTCTTCGGTCTTTCAGATGGCTTTTTATGAGATTGGAAGACGTAGAGCAATCTCCCTGAAGGAGCGTGCCATTAATGGGATAGCAAACTTTTTGGTGAGTGAAGCTATAACTGGCGCTTTGAAAGAACTGCGGCACGCAAAGAAACAAATATTTACCAACGCCGTTGCACGGTTTGCGGCGGACCTTGCTGAAGAACTTGTGTTTGAAGGAATCATGGAAGTATGCCAGTTTTCGTATCCATCGACACCTACAGCGGTGCAGCCTTCATCATTTGATTATGAAGACAAAGTGGTAAGATCCTATGCCAGAGATTTGTCTGAATCTGTCATTCAGGAGGCCTTTATTGAACTATCTCAGGTTGATGTGACCTTCACAACACAAGCAGCCATTAGTGTTTCCATGGACAACATTAAATATGTGAGTGCAGAAAGTATGTTAGAGTCAACGCGGACTTCCACAGTTTTTCCTAATTTTAATGACAGGATAGCGGTGAAGCCAATCCAAGATTCCAGGAAGGAATATACAGTACAGCAAGCTCTTTTTTGCACCTCTGGTGTTGTAAGTTCAATACCTGTGCCCTTAGCTGGAAGAGCTCTTTGTCAACGTCAGGTTTCCTCTGATGCTTATAAAGCAAAAATACCCACTGCTCCAAATTCTGATGACAATATGAAAATATACAAAGACTCCACTCATCCATTTTTCACAAGCAGAAAGAGAGAGGAGGAAGTTGCTGCTTTCAGAAATGTATACCTAACTTCAGATCACAATCAAAGTACTGAAAATCCAGCGGTCTTACATAACCAAAATGATACCAAACAAAAAAATAACAGATCTGGAATGAACAATAATTCAGAGTTAACAACTGGGTCAAAAGGCATTAATACTTTCTCTGGAACTATGGTAGATATGATAGTAAATGAAGCTTATGAAGCCATAACCTCATCTAGAGTAACGAAGGCGGTAGAAGAGTGTACAGATTTTTTAACAAGAAAAATAGTAGATAAAAAACCTAACGTGCGATGTATTGGTGAAGATTTCCCCAAGAATATGTTTGCAGATCACTTGGCCAAGTATGTCATAAAACAATCTGTGGATGAAAGTAAAACTGTGTTATGCAGCACTAGTGAGAATTTAGCATGTAATGCGAGCTCACAGACTTGCGCAGGTATCAGTAGAAAAGAACAATGTGTGATAAAGAAGCAGGAGGCTGAGAAACAAAGTAATGTTTCTATAATTGCGGAACAACAACAGATGTCTTTGAATAATCCATGTAAATTTCTTCTTACTCCAGCTCATTCTGTTCAGTGTTTTTCAGAATCTAAAGATTGTTGGCAGGAACAAAAAGGACACAGGTTTTCTTCAAAATCACCACCACCTTCTTCCACTGTGACTTCTGCTAGGCATGTTCTCGAGGACTTTACTGACACAGGAAGCTGCTCAATAACATGCTTGAACAAGCCTTCAAAATCCCGTGATACTCAGAAACCATCGTCAGGACCTTTGACTTACAGGCAGGCTGATTGTTTTCTGCATGCAAATAGCTTTTCAGTGATGTTTGGTAGTGAAGATGCTTTGCAGATGGAAGATAAATCAAATCTCAAAGATGAAAATACCTGTGTAATGCCTGATACACCCCCACCAACTCCTTTAGTGCCATGTCAAGGTAGTTCTGAAAGAAACCTAAGAAAACTGTCGAAGAAACTCAAGGGAGAATTAGCAAAGGAATTTGCACCTGCAACACCACCTTCTACACCGTACAATCCATCCGTTTCTGGTTTGTCTGAAACTAAACACGACTCTTTGGAAAATGAGGAATTTATGCTGAAACTCATGCGGTCGCTTTCTGAAGAAGTGGAAAGTAGCGAAGATGAAGATCATTCTGAAATGCCTGTTGAGAAAGAGGAGCGTTCAGAAAAAACGATTCGGTATGCAGATTGCTTAGCTAGCCGTATAATTTTGGTAGCGACTGAAACGGCTGCGTCCCTTTTAGATGGTAAAACAAATGAAAGAGAAGCTGATAGACAGGTTCAGTTGGGTATGCAAAACAAGAGATGTGGATATACTGCATTTATAAATATCCCAGAAGAGACGTGCAATTCTTTATGGAGTTATGCAGGTGATATGGCAGGAAAAGTCATCAATGAGGCCAAGAAAATAGTGAAATCAAGGCATTGTAAACTGTTGAGGTTGAAGCGGGTTAACTGTCAGGTGGATTGCCTTCACCTCAGAAAAGGCGATAAAGATTTTAGTTCCAAAGAACAGTGCGGTCCAGTGCGAGACCAGGGGCTGGGGGAGAGAGACTCATCTGTACTTGCTTTACCACAAGGTTCAGGTGTGACAGGTTTGACTTCCAAATACCCAAGCTGTGAAAGCGTGACTGATGAATACGCAGATCATATTATTCGAGTTTTGAAAAGAGAAGGTGGTAATGCTGAGCTGTTAATGGATCAGTATGCTAGCAGGCTTGCTTACAGGTCTATCAAATCAGGCTTACAGCAAGCTGCTAGAAAAAACAAATTGAGATACAACAGAAAGACATTTCCTGGGCAAAACGCACAGGTGAATGGTAAGCTGGAGCTGATCAAAACCGTGAATGAAGAGACAGTACAGCAAGTGAAAAGAAGCATTCATCGCTGTGAAGACCAAGCATACAAAAGGAGTATCAGCACACAGAGAACAGAATGTACAGACTTGTTACATTTTTCAGAATCCCTTGCTCGCAGTATCACTTGTGATGTCAGGAAGAAACTGAAAATGTCGGGAGTGAGTTTGCCAAAGTCTCTAACGGATTCCTGTCTATATAAAAAGACTGAATTTGATGAAGTCACAGGAGATCTGATTAAAACAACATTTTCTAGGACGTTTCTTCCTTTCTCCCCAGACCATAAACTGTATCATAGTACGGGCAGTTTAAATGAAAATGGCTACAGTGAAGGCATAGTTCAAGCTATAGAACAATATGCTAGGAAAGTAGCAGATGATACTCTAGAAATGAGTTTAGAGTCGGCTGTTCTCCATGTGGCTGAAAACAGAAAAAATGGGGAGAGGCTCTCGTATACTGAAAAACTGTCTCCTTTTTCTGGAACTGTCTGCAGATGCTGCAGTATGAAAGAACATCGATACTGTACAGAAAGCACATCTCATCATCTACCCGTGCAGGAATCCTCCATTCCAGTGAGACATTTTCTTCCTTCTGGATTGGGTGGTGCCTGTCAAAAATCAAGAGTGTTTCAGCTTGATATTCCTAAAATTCACATTGATGTAGAACAGAAGACAGCGTTTTCTGACAAGGGGGCTACTGCGGCCGTAGAAAAAGCAGAAGGAGAGCTGAGTTACACAAGTCTGACTGCTGACAGTGGTATTGGACAAGATGGAGTCAGTTTTGCTGAAAGCCTTACTACTGAAATAATGACATCAGCTATGACTAATATTGGTCAGGCAGTTAACATAAGGTAATGTTAATTTTCTCTTATTTATTGCATTCTATACCAGAAAAAGAAGGATTGTTAATACGAATATGTGCTCAGAAGGAATTTTAGTTTTAAAAATTTTTTTTAGAAATATACACTTTATGTTCTGAAGGTTTTCTTTTTATTCTTCTGGTAATATTTAAATGATTCAGAACTAGAAAAATACTACACTTTGCACCTGTGGGAGCTTGAAACCAGGATTTCTATGTGTATCAGCATGCATGTGTTCCAGTAGGTGACTGAGAAGTAAAATTTCTTATTTCAACTTTAAATACTGTTATTTTTACCTGCAGTAGAGAATAGTAGACCTTATGGGTTTTGTTGATTTGTGAGCCACAACAGAATCCAAGTTTGTTCCCTACCTGTATTTCCTCTTCTGTGCTAAAAAATAAAAGTAACTTATTTTTGCTGTTGTCAGTAGGATCAGCATCTGGTACTGGCCAAACTAGCCATTGCTTTACAGTATGACGGCTTTATATTGATTATAACTGTGTTGTGATAGTATTTTTATTATTGAGAAAAACCTCACAAGCCTTTAAGAAGAAACAACTTACTGTAACACACTTTAGCTTATAAAACAGTGCAGTACAGTAGACAAGGAACTGACTTTCAAATTCTTATGTATTTAGGAGAGGCTAACATACTGTTTCCTTTAACAAGCCTATAAATAGGAAATAGGTGTCACAGTAACCTTGTGGTAAACAGCAACTGTTTCTTAAAACAGACTATGCAGTGGTGAGAGGGAATCACAGAATGTTAGGGGTTGGAAGGGACCTCTGTGGGTCATCTAGTCCAACCCCCCTGCCAAAGCAGGGTCACCTAGAGCAGGCAGCTTCATTCTTTCAGCTTCAAGAAAGAGTTGACCTAGGTTGACCGATATTCAAGTGTTCAGAATGATTTTGGATTCCACTGCAGTTTGAGGCATACATGCTAGAACCCTGCTGTTGCCAAGTTGTACTGATGTGACTCTTTTTATTTTTGGTTTCACTGAATCTTGCTGGTTTTGACTGCTTGAGCCTTTATGGAACTGATATGAATTCCATCAGTTTTAGTCGCCAGATGCAAACGTATTTTCTTTCCAAAATGACTAGAATTCTAATGGAAATCATGTGAAGAACTTCTGTTTTGTAGAACACTTCAGAATATTAGTGTTACTTCTAAAATGCAAAACCTGAATGTAAGTACAAGTTTCATCTTTTGCTACTGATATACATCAATTTTAGTTTTGATTTCTGTTTAAAAAGCAAATATAGGAGAGTATTTTATTAAAAAATACATATTCTTTTGGGACTATTTTCCGAAGATGTTTAATAATGTATTTGTAAAGCACCAACAGTGATATTTTCTGAGATCTTTCCCTTTTTTGCTGTTCCATCATGATTGTGCCTCGCTTCCATCTGATTTGGTGGTAAGTGTTCCTAATAAGGCAGTTTTGGAAGAAGAGTTAAGCTGTGTAATTTATTCTTTAGCAGCATTTGATGGATGCTGGTTTGGACAAAAAGAGCACTTTGAAAGTTTTATAATCATATGGTAAATGAGAACTAACATTAAACTAGTGAAAATGATCCGTTTGCATTTATTTTGACGTTAATAGCTATGTCAAAATGACTAACGTAATTAGAGCATTTCGGTTTTGTCTCCAAGTGCAAGCTACAGTGGAACGCAGCAAGTGTACTCTAGATTCTTCTGCATTGTATCATGTCTAAGGTAGTCTAGACATATATTTTATCCATATATTCTCTAATAACAGTATTGCGTGGTACTCAGTATTGCCTACTTTAAAGCATTGCCCAGACTTTCAAGGAGCAGAGACATAAATAATTGATTTTAAAAATTGTGCCATACAATTTTGCAAGACAGGAGTGGTAAATATGTAACTCTTCATCATATGGGGTTATGCAATTTCATGTGCTGTACCTGAATCTATTTCTCTGTGCTCTGTGCATTTAAATTAAGGAAGCGAGACATTTTATGTGTATTAATTCATTGCAGGCTAAATATTGCTTCCTTGGGCAAGGAAAATGGGAAATTTGTTTACATAGGATTAACAGACTTTTTATATTCAGATGAGAATTTATATTTGGAGATAAAAATAGTAGATATGAATATTCTAGTGTTTTTATATAACATCTATTTGTAATTGTAGTATTCTGTACACGTTCTTTTTCTTATTATTCATTTAGATAGTTAAGGAGTAGAATAATCCCAAATGTCCAATCATTAAATGTCGGGTCACTCTGTCCCAGGATCTCGAGTACAATGATACTGGCATTACACCGTGTTACATGGAGACTATAACCACATGATTAGATCATTGCATGGTTCATTTGGATGAGTGGTCTACCTGTTGCGCACACTAAAGTGCGACCTAGAACGAAGAGAAGAAGAGGATTACTTCTCTTACATTTATGGACTGGAGTTCAGAGGGAAGTCAGTGGAAAGTCATTTAGAGAAAGAGCAAATTGCGTGTCTTGTAGCATGACCTGGGTGCATCCCTCTTTCTTCATGAAACCGTGGTTCCAGACTCTTACTTTACAAATGGCAGCATCATTGATAATCAGTAAAATTCAGGATTTAAATGAGAGCAAAATCAATGCCAAACCAAGTTATAAGAAGGTCAGTCTTTCTAC
>Ga0181612_154337_pt1 | contig 15924 bp, 9 predicted proteins | sample HoacroProtozoa21_FD_119630 | JGI IMG/M metagenome (GOLD analysis project Ga0181612, IMG submission 119630) | Hoatzin crop microbial communities from Cojedes, Venezuel. Combined Assembly of Gp0051906, Gp0051904, Gp0051908
GGGGGTTGGACTAGATGACCCACAGAGGTCCCTTCCAACCCCTACTATTCTGTGATTCTGTGATTCTGTGAAACTCAGAAGGGTATAGAGTAACAGTAGGTATGTATGCATGTAACAGTCATGAAAGTATTATCAGTTGTTGGGTCAAGTTTCATTGTTTTTTTAAAATGAGTTCAAGAAAGAACTGATGGAGTGATCTGATCCTAAAAATTTCTACTTTTCAGCAGGAAAGTAAAGAAATACTAGGAAGCGTACCCTTCAAGTACCTTCTAAAGAAGGTGGTTTTTGATGATTTTTCAATTAGCATGCACAAGAAGTTCTGGGGATGGAAAGTTCAGTCTAGTTTCAGATGAAAAATAAGATATGTTTATAACATAAGATGTAATTTATTACTGAAACAACTCTGTCAGGGATATTTCATGTGAGGTCTTCAAATGAACTTTTAGGGACATGTCTTAGCTAAAGCAGCAATGCTGGATTCTTTGCAAGGCTCCCAGGAAGTCAGTTTCTAACATTCAGAACTTTCTGTGCTTTTTCTCAGCAAAGTTGTGAAGCTTTTTCCATACACCGTCCCTGTTCTAATCTCAAATGTTTTTCCATGACAGTGTAACACAAGATGATTGCTTCTTTTTCTGCAAGACAGAAAAGCCGAGTTGCTTTAACTCTTGCACTAGAATGAGAATGAGGTCTGGAATTTTTTTTCTTTCTGGATTCCTTTTGTTTTCCACAATCATTTTGAATTATCTGTATCATTCAAAACAAGACACAGATGCTAAGCGTTTAATACAGGTCTTATTAGCACTGTGTGTACATTCTTCAGTGTTAAATTCTCTTTTTTTGTATATTCAAAGACTTCATTAGACCTTTAGCAATGGCAAGCTTATATACCAATGTGCTTGTGGCTGATGACTCTCAAATCCTGTATTCTCAGAAAGGGTCTTTTGTCATAGCTTAAATGTTTTCTTCACATATATCTTGCATTGAATTTTCTGTATTAAAACTTACTTATTGGCATCCAGGCAATCTGATCATTCTTTAATGGTTCTTGTAATTGATTATTATCCTGAAAAACTTTTGTAGATGTGGCAGAGTTGCTGATAATTATACTGTAATCTGAATTACTGATGAAAATACAGAAGAGCACATGTCAAAATGTGGGCCTCAGCAGGGTCTGTTGATGGTGCTCTGTCAGGAAATTTCAGTTTGGTTTTGCTTGAAATCCATTTTATTGCATGATCTGTTCATTCCATTTACAAGCTTTCTTTAGTAAAATGACCCGGAGAGTGGAAAATAACAGAGGTGACTCTATCAATCAAAACTGCAATCTTCAAAAAAACAAAACGACACCCCCCCAAGTTTGCTAGAAAAGATTTGAGCTCAGAGATATGTGTGAGGAACCTTTAATTATCTTTATGAAGTTCAGTCCTCCTAGAATCTTAAATGGATAGTCCCATCAAATAGTCCTATGCAAGATTCATCAGGACCAGCACTTACTAGTTCCTTGGGGCAATTATGTTATCCCATTCTTTTTGGGTACCAAGAGGGATGTATATTATTCTTATTCACTTCAGAATCACACTGGAAAGTGAATATCTCAGAATACTTCAAGCTATAGAATATTTCCACCCTCAGTGAGAGACTGAAATGCTCACCTAGCTAGGAGAATTCCCTGACAGGAAGCTGAAGAGCCTGGTGATTGCCTGACACACGCTTTGTGGTGGAGGCAGCCGTGCTAAGGAAGACTTCGTAGAGAATCAGTGATTCCGGTCATCTCTCTGTAGTTCAGAAAGCAGAAGAAATCAGGAAGGTACAAATATCTGAGGGGGGGAAGAAGAGGTTTAAACAGCCACTGCGTCCTAGGAGGTCACTCAGTGGACTTTTTCTGCAGAGGTCCCCAGAGACTTGCAGAGCTCAAGTCAAATGAAATACCAGGTGTGAGGGCACGAAGTGGCCTTGCTGAGCTGCCTCCGCTCCCTCAGGAAAATGCTGGTCTCTTACAGGATCTGCAAGGGAAAAGCACTGTCTGCTCTCTCTGCACCCCCTACAACAGGTTGTAGGGGGTCACCTCAGTAGAGGTGAATGGGTGCGCAAGGAAATTATACCATAACTTACTTTTCTCTGAACCAAGGGGGAAAGTACGGAAGGGGGATGTAACCTGTTCCCTAGGCTCTCCTGCTGTGATGGAGACTGTTAATTTGCCAACTCACTCAAAATGCCGAGAGTAAACTCAGACTGTCTCAAATAAGAAAAGTGCTGGTAATTTCTTCAAGATCTCAGTGTGAGAATTCCAAATTTAATTTAAAATGCAACATGCGTTCTGTCATCCAAATGTACTAGACTGTTTTAATGCCAAGTAAGTTTTAATTCTTGTTCACATAGCTTTCGTAAGTGAAGACAAAGAAAAGCCATAGTAAAAGGTGAGAAGCATTCTTGCTATATGTCCATAAATGAACTAGAAATAACACCTAAGTAAGGGGATTGTTTATAGAAAGCAGAATTTGAAGAGAAATGCCAAGAGATGTCAAAACTGATTGAAACATGCAGCCTTGACAGCTCTGAAATTCATAGGCTGACTGTCTGCCGGACTTTGTGCATGATGCTTTATTTTCTTCAACCACTAGGTTTGTCTATCAGTATAGTATAAACGGATGAAGGAAAACAAGAAAGTAGGAAACATTTGTTAGCCCTACTTCCTTCCCCCAGTCCTGTGCGATGTTTACTGTTAACCACTCTGATACAGTTGAAATGATAGAACTAATGAGGATCACTGAAATACCACCCTTTTCATTTAGTGCAAAAAAAGCAGCTTAACACAGTTTTCAAAAAAATTAAATTAGACAAGCTTCCTATGCAAAGCTGATTCTTGATTATGATCCTGAATAATCATTACATTCTGATCATTTTAACACTTCTCCAAACAAACAAAATTATACAGAGAAGCAGCACCAGGTGGGAATGATATACAACGAGCTCTATTCTCCTGTCAGGGTACATGAGTACTATGTCTTTGCACTGAAATCTTTGAAGTTACATTATTATAAAAAATGTATAATAAAAAGACAATGAGATACAGCAGTTTTTTCATTACAGACATAGACTAATCATAGTTCTGTAATAGTGGCCACCTAATGTCAATATAACTGAGGCATATTATGTAAGCAAGCCTTGTGACACCACTGAACATATAAATATTATCATACTGTATTATTAGGTCTTTAGCTACTTTATTATTCTCCTTTCACAAAAAGGCAAACTGAACCGTACAATAGTTAACTGACCTATTTAAAGCTGCACAGTATCTTCAGAGGTACGTCTGAAACTAGATCTCAGATCATCTAACCCTGATGTCTGCATAAAGACCAATAAAATGACTTTCTTTTCTACAAAAAGAAAAATAAATAGGCTTTGCACAATGACATCTTACGTAGATCTATATAAAAGCTTTGTCATATGTAACACTGTAGGGATTCTGTCTTATTCAGGACCCATTATAATCCAAATCACCCAGAGACTTCTATGAAAGCAAGATATATGCCTTGTTCTTGTTGTCCTGTCAACTTTAGAGGAAAACTATCTTAAATAAAAATAAACATAGCAATTATGGTTATTCTACAGTTTTAATTTACATGTAAAGCTCTTATAGAGATACAGTAAAATAAGCACAAAAATACGTTAAGAAGTATTCATCTGATTTCATTACTATACGTTTCAGACTGGTATTTTCAAAGAATATCAGTCATCTATTCATAACCACTTCTTAGAGTGTAAAAGTACATTCTTATAATAAAAGCCAATTTAGGAGTAATATATTAAAATTGCAAAAGAGATTTTTCTACTGATTTGGTGCAAACAGAAGATAAATTAAACACTTCAATATTTCAGTAATCTTCAGAAATACCTTTCCAGTTCCAAGACATAGATAAGTAATCAATTTTGTCTTTCTTTAATTATGTTTCATAGCATAACCTTCTGCTGACAGACTACTCAAGGCTTATGCCAACCAGAATAATAGGTTGCACATGCTATTGATTTAACTATAACTTCTAGGAACCAATCTTACGGTTTTATTAGACTGTTTTTAACAGTTCCTTTCGGACAAGCTAATTCTACAGATCTAAACAAATATAGATCATGTTCTCTCAAGATGTGCAATCGTTATACCTTCCTTTTAACCATCTATGATAATCAATTAAAATTATGGAGTATTCAAGCAGATGTTCAGATGCATTGTGTTGGACGCATTAAAGATAGAAAGATGTAAGTTAAGAAAGACTGTGTATACGAGACAGGTTTATGCAAAGTCATTTTATCTGAGAAGTGATCCATTAAAACCTATCTGTAGAGTTTTTGACTACAAATCATAAGGATTTTGTTTCCCCATTTCAATTCCAACATATACCCAGGAATTAAGGAACTCCACCAGGTTCTTCAGGGTAGGAACACCAACAGACCTTCCATAAAATAACATTCTTTTAACTTCAGTTGAAACTGTCTTAGTTAATGTTTAAAAGTCCTTGCTTTTATATTCAAATCCTAATTCATTGCTCAATAAATTGGAGAGACTTTTCTTTCAGTGTTGACGTGTACCTGCATTTTTTCTCTTCCCTGTGCTTTTAACCTTTCCCAGCTGTGTGCTTCTGAATAGGCATTTAGATTTCTACATTTTGGATTTGTGATCCAAAAATTAAATTATATAACCTTACCTCTATGTTCATGTGTGCACATTACTTCCTACACCATTTGCTATGTGCCCACAACATCTTTCTGCTATACGTAGATAGTCACTAATATCTGAGGGATAGTATTTAGTAAATAAATTTTGCTCCACTGAGGTGAACAGACAGAAGGCTGCTAAATTATGTGAGGTGAAGTTGTCGTTTACAATGAAAGCATGAAGCCTCAGCCTGCAGCACTGGGCTGTTCAGTACACTAAAGCCCAGGGAAGTTTCGGTAGTCCTTCAAGCTCAGTTATGCGAATGGTCAGATTTATATCTGTATTTACATGCTAAAAGATGCAAACGCCTGTCTGGTTCTGCCTGGCACCAATGCCCTCACATACAAGAGGCGAAGAATCTGCAGCAATGGCATCAAGCTTTTAAAAACTCTCCTTCCCTGAATTTAGCCATTTTTCTTCCAGAAGGCTCAGCTCACCTGTTTTTCTCATTTGAAACTTGTGGGGATTTTTGACAGGTGAGGAAAAGGTGAATATTTTTTCTTTTCATTTCTGTGTTTCCTATGTTTAATTTTCTTAATTGTCTTTCTTTTCCTTAATAGAGTGGAATAATTAATGGATTTTCTGCCTCCTAACTTTGTAGTACAAACTGATGAATCATCACAGATCTTTCAGTGTTACCTTGAGTGAAACAGGGAACTACCTTCAAAAATCTCCTATTATAGGTACGTAATTTGATTTCTCTTCCCCATAAAACATTCTTTTTTAGAATATAAAATTAAAGAGATTTCTTGACATTTACTTACCCTTACCTAGAAATAAAGCAAAACTGAAAGACACTTCTTTTATGTTTGCTGTACTAAAACTTTGCATGTCTTTTCAAAGTTAGATGCATACAAGCTTTACCTTATTTTAAAATAAAAATAGTGAAAATAAGATAAAGAAAATACAAGGTTTCCTATGAAGCACTCTGGGACTGAATTTCCTTCTTTGCACTTAAGCTGAGATGCTGTTGAAATGTAAAGTAGATCATATCTGCCTCATCTTCTGAATATAAAGGTCCTGACAATTGGAATCTTCTCATGCGATAGTATGTCAGCTTGGTTTGAACCATACTTTCGATAAAGTTCAGAAAGAGCTGAACTTACTTTGCTTCTGGAACTCAACCAGAATTGTATGGGAATATTTGAGTATTTCCAACATACTGTTGCAACATTTTGGTGATGTCAGTCTAACCAAAATTTTTGAGAAAACTCCATTGATGTAAAAAAACCTTTACAACTTTACATTGCATTATTTGTTTTTAATTTATGCTTACTGCTGTTTCTGTTTTACATTAGTATGAGTGTTATAGGAAATAGGTTGACAATAGTCAAATCATAGCAGATTTTTTCTCACTTTTCTACCTCGTTAGCTTCAGCAGGGGAACTACAAATGTGCTGGGAATAGATGCATATAGCTCTCAGATTTGCTCAATATGCTTCCATCTTCTAACTCCTTCTGTTCTATTTCTGCGTAACATTATTCAAATCCATTGACATTATTACACAGACACCTAATAGTAAAGATTGCATTCAACCCGCTGTAACATGTCCTATCTCTTACAAACATCTTCAAGTTCATTAGAGTATCTTATTGTTTGGTCCTTGTAGCAGACTTTATTTGAGGTATGTTAATTGGTTCAGAAGAATGAAAACCTACATGTGCGTATATAGTCTATTTATCGGACCTACTATGCACGTACATAGTTACATTTATATAAATCTATTCAATCTCAGTTGCTTTATCAAAACTCACTTGCTTTTCATTATAGTCAAATACAGCCAGCCTTTGGCTCCTCTTTTTAAAAAAGTGAGTGTTTTGAAAATACCTTTCCATGAGGTATTGCAAGCTTTCTAAATAGGTCAATTTTCATAGCTCTTTTGTTAAAAAGAAATCCAAACTACTACTGAACTCGCAGCACCAAAATAGGTCCATGTACTTGAAAGGCTAGCAAAGATGTGTGAAATGCATCAGTGGTAGTAACTGCTATTTAAATTATTTTGCTTCTTGCTAGTTAGTGGGGTTGTCTCCTACAACTGTAAAAATGTTATGATAATTAGACAATGTAAAAGTTGTACTAAGAATGTGCTCTTTTTCTTTTTCTCTAGTTATTTGATAGGTGTAATACATTTTAAAGAACAGGCAGAACATTTTGTTTATACAATTATGCTTATTTTAATACAGGCTATTATTTTAATAACTGCTATTTTAGGCGTGTTCTGTACAAAATCAGACTTATAAAATATAGATTTTTTTTTTTTTAGCTCAATAATAGACAAGTTACAGCTTGCAGGACCAATGCATTGCTGTGAAGAAAATGAAGATGGATGAAAAATTGGAGGGCAAGACTGGTGAAAGCAAAAGCGAGCTCATCAGGTAGAGTTGTGCTCTGGGAATATTTTAATTACTGAGAGTGTGCTACTACATAAAGCATCAATAGGGTGTAAAAATAAAACGGTTATTCATAGATACTTATTTTTATAGTGCTTTTTTTTCTACTGAAGAGAATTTTTGATAAGCTTTGTAGTTTTTTCACAATTTGTGGTGACCATACAATATCCATACAATGCTTCTTTCAGGGTATCTGGGTCGTTATTTCATACTTACAGACTTTTATCAATCCTCTGTCAACATTCATGGTAAAGTTTCCCAGAACGTCTTCTACATAAGTACTAGTTCCTACATTTTCCTACATTTGAGAGTTCCACAGATCCCAAGCACAGCTGATACGTAAGGAGAACCAAAAATCCCAAATTCTTCAAATTACAGTGTGCTTTATCTAGAATTAAATTGATCTTGTATACCAATCTTCAGGAATCTGCTTTTGCACAAGCTATTTTATTCTGCTTCAGAGTTTTGGAACAAAACTATACTTTGCACTGCTTTTTGTAAGTAATAAGTAATATCAAAACTGAGTATGTGTTTAGAGTTGAGAATAAACAAGGTCTCCAAGAACTGAGACTGGTATTTAAAACTCATGTTTGGGATCAGGTGGAGTGGCAAGTTAGTGCCTTGCTGCTTGCATCTATTCTTTTTAGGTACTTGTTAAGTCAAAGATGAACCAAGCTAAACAAAATTTAATTTTTTATTACTTTGGCAAAGCATGTTCATAATATTGTATTTCATTTTTACAGAGTATGTCTTAGATTATGTTTTTGTTGGGTGCTGGAAAAAGATACAAAATAAAGGAATATGCTGTTAAAGAAATAACTGGATATTCGTATTTTCAGAAAATGATAACTGCACGAGTTCATTCAAATACAGTTGAAGAGATACAGAAGACTGCCAGCACTGACCAGCTTCTAAACACACATAGTTATCTGGGGTGCAGCTTCAATTTACTACTAGACCAGTATCTTTCACTCACAGCAAGCAGGCAGTGTAGTTGTGTGTTTCTACAAAGCTTTAAACTACCTTCTTTGGAGTCAAAAAGACTATTGAGAAAACTTGCAGTGATCCTAAGACATGTAGTGTGAGGCTTGTCTCTTAAGTTCCTGAATACACTGTATGTAATTGATATTTGAATTACATTCCTTTGAGAAGTCAATAATTTTGTTTTACTGAGTCTCATTGCATTTTTATGTTACTTTCCGCCCACCTAGTGCATAGTATTGCTACTGCGTTCATTCTGAACTTTCTGTATCTTTCAGTTACTGGTAAATCTGGTGAATTTTTCTTCCTTTTATTTAATAAAAAACCTGTAGTTACAGCATTCTATGATTAATTCCACATGTGATGTTTTGTAAGTCTTTCAAAACTAGGAGATTTTTATGGAATATAAAAAAATCGTTTTCCCTATTTTCACTTCAACTAAATATGTTATATTTTGCCAATGAAGAGATGATGACAGCCCATTTAAAATGTCAGATCCTTAGCTTCATTGTTTCAGCAAACTGGGTTAAGACTGCCTTAGATCTCACCTGAGAGACGGTCCTCTGTGGGCACACCAACCTGATGCAGAGACCTGAAGCGAAGGAACATGGATGGCAAACTTCCATTACTTTTACTTTGCATCCTAGATTGGTCCTTTGGTACAGGTCGAAGGGTCACACTCTGAATTAGGTGTCATGATGTTGAGCAATGCTCCTGTTAAATATGAGATGAGGAGAAACAGACAGTGGATTGCTTTTGCCCGGCTCTCCCGTTCCTGGGCTCAGTGAAGCTCTCATTCCGCACGGCTGCGAACACGGGGTTTGCTTACTCTGCCTTCCACCAGCCCCGGCTGCGCCTTGGGCATCACCGCTCTCGAGGGCACGCCTGGGCCCAGATGAGTCACTGCTCCTTCAGCTTGGCACTGCTGCCGGCACAGCACGACGTGGCTCCGCGGCGAGGGGACGGGAGCAGCATGGGTCCCGCCAGGTGCGATGCTGAGCACTTCGCCTTTATTTCTGTCGTCTGAAAGTTCCAGCTCATGGCAGACTGCCCTGTGCTTTCCTGACTAACAGTTCTCCTGATTTCAAATGAACCAGCAACCAAACAGAAGTGGGTCTTAATTACCCAGATCACATTTTTTTCTCTGATATAGAGTTTAATGGGTATGAAGTGTTACTATTGATTTCCATGGGAACAGGAAAGGACTCATGTTATCCAATGCATGCTGAAAATCCTATGACAGTTACTGGAAGGCAAAAAAGATACACTAAGTCTCCTTTAAATTGCAGGATGAAAATTGTATATTAGAACAATTATGCCTCAGGGTGAATGTGTAACTATAATGATACTGAAACTTGGCTTCTTTTCAAAATATACAAGTCTATGACAGTTTGGTATTGAAAAGCTAGCGATGCACATATGTAAAAAATAGAAGCTGAGCAAATATGTCAAGGTGCAAGAGAGGGTAAACCTAAATTACTTCCAATAAGAAAAAAAAATTGTTCATTTTCAACAAAATAATTGTTGAGTCTCTAGGAATATATTTACATCATTAAAATATCATTTCTCTATTAGACATAATTATAATTTAGACAGAGTAATTTTTTAAAAGGTGCAAGTATATAAAGAAGCCTCCCACTCTGCACATTTTCCATGCACAGAAACAGCTTATAGTATGGAGAGTAGGAGTTAATGGTCAGTTTTCTTACTGGAAGAAAATCACCATGGAGTCCCATGGGGACGTATTCATCAGTGATCTGAAAAAGAGAATAAGCAGTGAAGTGACACAGTTTACCAAGTTATTCAGGGTAATGAAGGCAGGGGTAATGACACAAAAGATGCAGAAGGCACTTTCAGGGACCGGGTGGTAAAATAGCAGATCAAGATCCATGTTGATATATGTAGCATGGTAAACGTAGAAAGAAAAATAATGGCAATTTAACATACATAATGGTAGGTAGTGAATTAACTCTTACACTGAGAATCTTGTTACTGAGTATTGTAAAAAAAAGTTTTACGAAATTCAGCTTAAGTTTCCTCTGTGGTCAAAAACCCCACATAGTTTTAGGAAAAAAGAGAATAAAGCAGAGAGCATTGTGAACCATTTTACTTACAGCTGCCACATCACCTCAGTTCAAACACTGGGTGCAGATCCACTCCACCCGCTCAAAACAGTACAATAAAATGTGATACTACAAAGATAGCACAGTAAAACTTGGTAAGATACAAAGAAACATGACCAGGATAAGGAGAAGTTGGGACAGATTTTGGGCAAGTACTTGAGAAAATTCAGCCATGAAAAATGGAACAAGGGAGGTGGGAATAAAGCAGGTAAGCAATAAAGTACCTGCACTCCTACACTCTTCCAGGCATACGTATAATTGACCAGTCAAAACCACACTAGTTTCTAGCCCACACTAAACTAGCTTGCTTTTCAGTTTATGCCAATATTGCTATACTTATGAAATGTATGTACCTGCACGCTGTACTGTTGAAACATTCTGCTGCTTTCCACAGAGGGAAAAATCATCTTTTTATTTGCACAAACATCATCCTTAGATACACTTGTATAGCTTCTACTGAAGTTACTGGATGTCCTCCAAATTCTAGTGAGATGATAAACAACTGGGCACTGGACTGAGTAACAGAGAAATTTATATGAATCTGTAAGTCGTGATTAAATAGCTTAGCACCCCTTCAGGCCTCAAATCTTGCATCTCGGTAATTCAATTATATGTAATAGTTACATTTACTACCTCTACTGTGACCCAGTTTACAAATGAACTGTACCACTCTGTCACATACATTTATTTCCTATTTAATTCCTTTCTTTCTGGCATTTTCAAACCATTCTGTTCTTTGATTATAGTTTAATCTAGGACAAATTTAAGAAGAAACGAGACTAAATTACAAAAATATTTTTTTCCTTTATCCCAATTTTTAAATGTCTTATGTTTTTTTTTTCACCATATTACTAATATCGCCTGTTACATTTGGTGGAAAATGTGTTTTAAATTGACAAAGAGCGTGTTGCAAGCCTTGGAAATACATGGGTTTATGACTGCTCTGGGGCTACGGTGAGAGTACGCTTTATCTCCAATCAAAGAAACATTTAATAATGAAGGGCTAAGATTTATTTTCAGAACTGGTTGAAATGGTGCTGGTTCAGAAATGCACAGTACTGCCTTGACTTTCATCATGCTTGGTTTGGGGAGTCTCTGAAGTAGGTGTGGTAGAAACTAGCCCAGAAGGATATGCTGAGCTTGTTTTGGCAGTGATTGCTTTTGAAAATCTCTCTTGAATTCCATGTCAGCATTTTGTTTTGCCATAATGAAGATTTTGTTCAATGTATTATGCTTATATCTCATTTGGTTAACACTGTATTATTTTTTTGCTTTGACAACGCATTTTGGTTGCATGGGAGAATTTCTAAAGGGACACCATGTTTTGTACTTACAGTGACCCTTAGGTAAGGTTATGGTTTTACTAAACCATTGCACCTGTCGATTGCAAGACGGACTGTTAGAGTCAGTATTATACTTTGTGAATGGATCGTTACGGCTCGCACAGTAGTGATCTGGCCAGAAATTCTGTTCTGCTCCAGCAGAAAATCAGATCTGGAGGAGTTCGGTGTTCTCTGATGTTTTCAATGTATGAAAGGAGTATTTAAAAGTATAATGTCTTCCGTGGTCTTATTTCATCAATTTGAGGGAAAAATAATAACAGCATTAAATGAATTCCTATGTAGAAAATTGCCTAAGGACTCAGGCCCCAAATGGATTAATTTCAATATAAAATGAGAAATAGCAGCTTTTCACCTGCCACAGCAATTTTTCCCTTCAGCTTTTCAGTTCTCTCTCTGCGTGTTGTGTAGCTTCAAATGTACTGATATCCTGAGCATGAAAACAAGCTCTTCTGGATATTTTGAATCCAAATTTTTATGATACTCTTTTGAAGTTACCTATTTACACATCAGCCTTTTCCGAGCTTTATGTTCAAGTCAGCTACTCTCAACTGAACAAGTGGGGAAAATGGTGTTTATTCCTATTAGATCTATTAATATCGCTTTTATTCAGCTACACTGCCTGCTTAAACATACATTTATTAGCATGAAACCTTACAATGAATAAGACATTAATCGGCTGAGCGGTAGGAGGAGGGACAATTTTGTAGATTTAGCTCATAACTTACACATTTACAACACCTAAGAAGTGCAAGTGTGTAAAAACTCCAGGTGCTTGAGTCCCTATTAATTAATAAACCCAGTTACCCCAATCTGACTATTTCTTTTAAAAAATCAAGTAATGTGAATAAAGCCTGCTACTTAGATTCAGCACAGTCACCTTTAATTTAGTGTTGAATTCATTAGCGGATTCTGCAACATCTTAAAATCAACTCGGGAATGCTAGAAACATTTTCTGCTTGTAATGAAAAACTTCTAAACCAGCCATGTTAGATGTTCTAGCAAGCCTGGTTTGAGCTGCAGGTCCTCCATGGGTTTGGTTTTCTTTGAATAAGTTAAAAAAAGCCCAAACAAGGAGAATTTAGTCTACTTCATACTGATAAACCACTGCACTGTGAACCTTTGCTTTATTTATAAAGATTTGCTACCCCTTTAGCTCACACTTAATTCTTTAGCTTCCTTTTTAATTGTTTGTAGTTTGAATCCTACTTAGTATGAAATAATTCTCTTATGCCAAAAAGCACTTTGAAGCACTCTCCCAATCACATATATTTTCCCACATATTTTTTTAAAGCTTCTGCATACTCAAACCAGCTGTTTCCAACTCAGTGTGATATTTAGCAATACAGGCTTTATTGAATATTCGAATTTACTTCCATGCTAGCTACTAGACTGATCCTGGATTTATTTTCCTTTTAAGTGTTCCTTCAGAAACAGACTTAATGCTCTTCTACCTTTACAGATAAGAACAGGCCATGTTGTTCAAGTCTGGTAGCAAATGTTCAAGACCAAGGACATATGTAAAATACAAAACAACAGTCCCCTCTCCTGTAAGCACATGATCAGCTACAGCTACTACAGCTTGGATAGATTCCAAAAGAGCTGCCCTTACACAGTAAAACTGACGTAGCGATAGACAAAAATAACCTCTGTACAGTGCCAGAAGATGAACTATGGAAGCATCACACATGAGGTGAAATGCTACTGCTTTATTTTTTATGCCAAAATGGCGCTTTCTTTTAAATAAGGTACAGATTAAAATGTGACCTTCAAAGCATAAGGACTGAAGAATTTCACCAGATGTGCAACTACGAAGAAGTACAGAATATTACCTTCCAATCTTGCCTGAGAAAACAAGGAGAGTCCTTTCAAAATAGCAGAAAAATGTGTTCATATATTCAAAGGGACCCCCATGCTTCCCAGGCTGATGAAAGGGAAATGAAGGTCACTGCTTATGCAAGGTGTGGCCTCTCGGAGACAATACCAGTAGTTTATTACAAGTGAAAAACATTCTGATTTGACCAAGGTCATGCAGAACAGCTTTTTTTTTTCTGGAAAAAAAGATTTTATTTGTTATGCTACATATCACACAATTTAAATCTTTTCAACCTTGTGCCAAGCATGTTTCTTAGGCTGTATTTTCTATTGCAATACACCTGTTTGTAGAAATTTCTGTCAGAAAGGAATGTCCTTGTCTTTTTCACAGAAAGATCATCCTCACTGAAAAAAAGCACTTGGCTGTATCAAAGATTCCCCCCCCTTAAAAATTACAAGTCTAAGGTAAATATTCCACTCCTACTCTTCTACATCGTTGATAATAATTGACTGGGGGGGGAAATGAAAAACTTATTCTGTAGTTCTGTAGCTCTCAGATTATCCTTTGTGGAGTCCCGAATGCCTGTTGACCTCTTCTTTTTTGTCAACAGACTGAGTTTGGGTATGTTGTATTGGTTCATGAGTCTGCATAAATTGCACTGCATTGTGGAATGACAGGACAGTGCGCTTTTTTAGGAACTCTGAAAGAACAGAAGCAAATGTGGACCTTTAACCGCAGGGCAAGCACTTAAAGAAACTATGCAGTCTTCAGTTCATGGAGTCAGCACTATGTGAATTCTAGTTTCTTGTTTCTTATACAGGTTACTTGAGAGTTATGTGTGTAGCTCATGAAAGTAAATTACAGTAAGATGTGGTTAGAACTGATTTGTTCATCCCCACACACAGAATTCCTAATTCTGAGGGCTAAGCAATGCCACATCAGTGTCGGGTCTGTGGTAAGAAGTGGTAGCTGTAGGAACTGGATGTCAAACCATGTCAGTTGGTCAGGTTTTGCACACGCTGATTTGAGGTAGGCATGAAGGCTCCTCTCCATAAGCAGCTTCAGACCGTCTCCCCAAAGATTATCGTATGTTATTGCTGCTCTCACATCTCCTCTGCACAGCAGCAGCACCAGCGCTGTTGCAGAGCTTGTGTGCTGGACAAGTGGCCGCAGGGGTCTCCTGGTTCCCTCCTCGGCTGCAGCCCAGCGTCCCAGGCAGCTGAAATCCCTTTGTGTTCCTCAGGGCCTGAGGACACTTCTGACCCATGGCAATCCTCACCTTTCCATTACGAACAAAGAGCCCGTGTCTTTGATGATACGTTTTCCTTGGGATCACATTAAAGACGGTGTAAGCTGGGAGTTAGCCCTGATAAGATCCCTAACATATTATCTATGGGGAAAATCACCTTATTTTCTTGAGTTTCTCCTGTGCTGGAATGCTTTCCATATCGTAACCGAAACTTTGTCATAGATTCCTTTTACAAGGTGTTGAACAATAACATAAGCTTCAGCTGAGCCCTTTTATGGTAGATATGAGGTGTTCTACATGATCTTCTTAGGAGCTTTGCATGCACTGCCTTATACAGGCAGAATAATAATAAAGTTATGTTCACTTGCTTGTCAAGGAAAAAAAAATGTTACTACAGCAAATTAAATATTCTGCTAAACAAGCATTTAATTAAAACAAGATACAGTAGTTATTGTTGGTCAATTAGAGATGTAATAATTACTCCCGATTAGCTGATGAGAACAGGATAAGTAGGCAATTACCATAAAAAACTAAAGTGCAAGTAAAATCAACTAAAGCGTATATTATGTTGAAACAAGTAAGGGGTAACTGAAGTACACCATCAAGTCTTCTGTTCATTTTTTCAAGTACATGTTAAATTTGAAAAAAAAAACCAAAGCCAAAGAGTATAGAAGGATAGTACAGAACTATTATTATAATATACATAATATATATAATTAATATATATTATATTACTATGTTCTTAGTATAGAGCCTCTCTCTTCCTGACTCTTCACTTTAAGTTGCCCCAGTTTCTGTAAAAACAAGAAAAAATTGGGCTTGCAGGTAGTGTCTCAGAGAGAAATTCAGGCTTAAATGGGGATGTATTTTCTAAAGATTTTTATTTTTAACATTTAGTAGAACTGGGAAAACAACTTACAAAAATGAACATATTAAAGAATGTGTACTGATTCTGTTCACAAAGTTTTTCAAAACAGATTGAAATTAAGGAATGTGTTCTTATTCAAATTACTCAAAAATAGATTGTGCAAAGATAGACTAGCTGTTCACCAGCTCTTTTTATAATACTTACCTAAATCATATTCATATTCATACTACCGGCCTGTCAGCCTCACCCCTGTGCCTGGGAAGATCATGGAACAGATCCTCCTAGAAGATATGCTAAAGCACATGGAGGCCAGGGAGGTGATTTGAGACAGCCAGCATGGCTTCACCAAGGGCAAGTCCTGCCTCACCAACCTAGTGGCTTTCTATGATGGTGTAACAACAAGGGTGGACAAGGGAAAACCAATGGATGTCATCTATCTGGA
>Ga0181612_181173_pt1 | contig 15924 bp, 11 predicted proteins | sample HoacroProtozoa21_FD_119630 | JGI IMG/M metagenome (GOLD analysis project Ga0181612, IMG submission 119630) | Hoatzin crop microbial communities from Cojedes, Venezuel. Combined Assembly of Gp0051906, Gp0051904, Gp0051908
ACTGCTGTCCAGGGTTGCAGAGAGGCTTGGTACAGCTATTCAGTTTTCTACTTTAAGCAGAAGACTGCCCCAGATAACCACAATCTCTCCGTGTCCAAGGCTTCCAGAGTGGTAAAGAGCAAGGCCTGCATGTGAGGTGGCAAAAGGGAGAGGAGAGAGGGACGGACGGATATCACAATACAAATGACACGTGGATTCACCATGTTGCATCACACAAGTTTAAAATAAGGTTCTTTTTTCTACCTATACTATTCTGAGCAATAAAACTCCTTTGTTTTGCTGAGGAGGGAATCTCCATTGCCGTTTCAATATGCTGCAGTGAACTATATTAATGTGCAATTAATTACAGAGATTAATCATCAGGCAGTGTTATCAGATGAACACCATGACATACATGAGCAAATGCTAACCCCTGGTTCATGCTTTGGCAGGCTGAGGAAATGACTCTTGTGTGGCTGAGCCAAGCTCTCAGGCTGGGTGGCCTACATCTCTGGGTGACCTTGATTTTTGCGCATGTTGCACCCACTTGGTTTCAAACACATGAAGTATCTCAGCAGTCCTAAAAACGATGTCATCTCATACAGCGTTTCCTTCCAAACAAAGCCCCATTATGAAAAAAGTGCTGTTACACCCAGCATTACCGAGCGCACAGCTCTGTTGCTGCAGCTCTAATATACACATATTTGGAAACGGATTTTGGAGTGTTAGGCTATGATTTGACTACTGACATAACACACAGTTATTCACTTAGCTGAATGGTCTCATACAGCTAGATCAGCCTGAACACCGAACAGGGGACACTAACGTCCAGGACCATCCAGCATGTCTGGCTATCTTAGACAAACTCGACCAGTTTTTCTGGCTGCACGGTCTTTCCTTCAGACAGAAATGATACTCCTCTTTGCTGGATCTGAGTTACATGTGGGCAAGTCAGCAGCCATCTGGGGCCAAGATCAGCAAAGGGCACATGCCATTTTTGCACTGGTGCCCTAAGGAGTTGCCTTAACCTTAACCTTGTTTCACCGAGTGTGTAAGATTAGCGTGATTGAATTGTCCAAAATGCCGAAAGAGACTTCTTCTGTCTTCATGTGAAGAACACACCTGCATTCCTAAGAATGCCCCTGTGTGCCAGATCAAGGATCCATCTATCTCAGGATCTTTTCCCTTCCTGGCAAAAATGAGATGCCAGGAAAGAGTATAAAAGGACATGCTTATAATAGGGCTGCTCCGGGATGTTCTTCCAGCCTTCGTGGATATCCTGGAGCAGAGGTTGTGGTTTTCTATTTAATAACTATCAATGGATATTTCTTCCATGAATTTGAGTTCATGTAAACATGGAGCACCTACCATTCCTGGCGGCATTGGGTCCCACACCTTCACCTCCTCCCTGGGAGCACAACCACCTTCTTTCCTTTGCACTGACCTTGCCATCTGGGAGTTTCATTTGGCATCCTCCTGTTCTATTACTGGAAGACACAGTGATCCCCTAGGTGCTTTATTCCTGCTACTCCTGATTTTGTGGACTTATACCGCATGCTCCTTCAGTCATCTCTCTTCCCAGTCTATTCCAGCTCCTAGGCAGGAGCCATTCCTTACCTTTGATCAACTCTGTGGTCTGTCCTGTACTTCTCCAGTACTGCTATCCACACAGGAACATTAGAAAAACGTTACAGATGAAAAAGCAAGCCCAGCTATGGACAACCATCCAGAGCTAGAGGAGCAATCAGACTGGTCATGCTCCTCACACTGAGGGACAATCACATGCTTGGCTCCTGACCCTCTCCCCTCCTTGTCCAGACTTATATTTTGCTCTTCTGCAGAGCACTGCCACGGCCTCTGTCACCCTGTGTCCTCACCCAGGAGATGCACATCATCAGCTTGGTCCGTGTCCTGCCAGGCAGCCATGTCAGGCATACTGTCACTGTGGGAAGACCAGAGGCTGATGCTCAGCGCTACAGATGCAGGAGGGTGCCCTACCTCGATCTCCAAATAGCTTCACAAGGAGGAGCACCTCCACGCTGTGGGGCTCGCTTTGTTTGGACTGGCACCAACAAGGACAAATTCCCTTGGGCAGCTGCAGCAGCTCTGGCCACTGAACAGGCTCCCACCAGCACCAGAGACCCTGGTGTTCCCACCTGTCCCAGCCCTGGACCAACTCCGTGAGGTCCAAGGCAGTTTCTCCTCAGGCACTGGCCTGAGATTCAGTGAAAAATCATCAAACTCAGGATAATTTGTATGAGGTGTTTTGGACAGTGCAGCGATCAAGTTTTCAGAGGGAAGAACTGAGGCTGGTCAACTTAAAGCTGCTGATGAAGAAAAGCCAAAGGACCCAAGGGTGTCAAGAGACTGGACAATAACTTGGCCAGCAAAATTCAGTACCAGCTGATGGAAAGTGGCACACATAGCAATGTCAGCTTTAACTATAGACATGCAGGAAGAGGCTCTGCACTACCACAGAGAAAATATGGAGTCATTGCTGATAGCTGTCTGAAAATATCAACTCAGTGTTTGATATGCATGCAGTTATAGTCACCTGTGGTGAAAAGATTGTGTAGGACCAGGAAGCTTTCCCAGGAAAATGACAAATATGAACACAGGCATGGAACAGCTTCCCCATGAGGAAAGCGTAAATGGCGCTGGAAAATAGAGTGAGATTTCTAAAAGGATGATCCTGCAGAGGAGATGGATTAAGAGCGATTATTCTCTCTCATAAGGTGAGAACTAAGGGTCACCTGGAGAAATCATTGTGCAGCAGGTTCAGACCAAACAAAAGCAGGTTATTACCCACTGACTAATTGCGTTGCGGAATTCATTACCACAGGCTTCTGCAGAGCCCAAAGCGGGGTTCAACAGAGGGATTTAAAATTCACAGTTCCTAAGTGGCTGAGAGACAAATTCATGGGGGACAAATCCATCCATCCTCTTGGGTCAGTTGTCTCAAGCTCCACGACAGCACACCCCTAAAGCACTGGCTGCTACTGTGAGATGTCCCATGTATCTGCTCTGGACCCTAAATAAAATCTTCGCCTGAGCATTCACTTGTGGCTAGACGGCTCTCAGCTCCAACAGCCAAAGGCAATTTTTACTCTCCTATAAGACACTTTGTGCTCACCAAAGCAGCATTTTAATGAATGCTTTACTAGCTCTAGGAAAAAGCACTGCAAAGAGTATTTTCTCTAGAGCTTTGCTTCTTCTTGTCTTGCACTGGGGATCTTCAGGTAAACTACTCCTTACTCAGCTCAGCCTCACCCGTAGAACTTTGTTTGCGTAATGCAAAACACAAACAAATAAATGCACACAGCTTTTCTCTGAAGCCAGCACGAGCCGCATGTGCCAGCACTGGTTTCTGTGTTGTCTTTTCATGAGTTCACACAAATGAAGAATTGCATACACACAGACACGTCTGTGGCCAGGTGAGCCGCACTCATAACCAGACAGCCGAGGGGAAGGCAAGGTAGGGTGGAGCAGAAGCCTACACTCTGCAGGGAGACAGCAGGAGCCTTGAGTTCCCATCTTGAGAACTGCCTGGGGGAGAAACCACAGAGGTTTTAACAGCCTGTCTCTCTTCGGAGAACAGAGAAGATGTGAGTGAGGAGCCACGTGCCAAAACTATGCAATGGTCTCCACACTCCCCCATAACCCCAGCCCTCTGGTGCTGCCCTTCCACACCACCCCTCGAGCCACTCTCCCATGCTGTCCCATGCCTTCACGTTGGGAAAGCCACAGCCTGGGAAACTGAGAGCCGATGGGTGGCAGAAAGGACACTGTGAGAGGGTTTAGGCACCTGCAGCCTCTGCCATTGCTGAGCACTGAGGGAATCCACTGGTGGATCCTGGCTGGCTTTTGAGTGGATGTGTGGGTTCATTCTGGTTTACAAACCACACGGTCACACCAGGCAAGGAGGGAAACTTCATGAACTGCACAGAAGAGAAGCAGCTTTGGTAATACCTCAGATGAGCGTTGTGCAGGCAGAAGGCTTACACTGGATATCTTTGTCCCCTGTGTCCATACCAATAACGGGTCAGAATCATTAGCATAATCCCTGTCATGATTTTGACCCAGACCAGCTAGTGCTTTCCCATACATTACTCGGGCACAGGGAGGTTGAAGGGGAAGAGATCATTCCCAACAGATAGTTAGGATGTGGCCACTGTGGTTTGGGAGCTCAGAGAGCATAGCAGGGAGTCTGCGGTACGGCCATGCCAGCCAGCTCCAGTGCTAGAGGCCAGACCTTGGCCCCTTTTAGTTTCCTTGAGTAGATGCAGCCCAGGAGCTCCAGCCTCCTTTGGCACTTCAGCTAATTCATCGTGCGTCATGCCGTTTTGGCCTGTCATCCATCACACGAGGTCCAACGCTGCCAGTCACACCCGTTGAGATGTGTTTGCTTATTGCTGTGCTGTACCAACAGATGTGTGTCCTGGAAAGCCTTGACCTTCCTTATTTAGCTTTTCCAAATGCTGCATTTACACTTGTGGGTGCTGTTTTTTCCTGCTCAACGTTGAAGTTCCTCGTTTCCACACTGAGCTTCTTTGTGCTAAGATTTCCTGCCTTTTTTGCTGAATAGTTTTGACCTTCGTTCAATAAATCAATAATCTTCCCAGGACTTCATCATCACAGCCCCCCTGTCTGCCTCTGCCTTTTGTTCCAGCACTTATTTCTCTGCAGCACTTCAGCAAGCGCTTGCCTGGAATTTCGATGGAATAAATAATTTCTGAATTATTTACACAATAAATAACACAGCTTCAATGGAGCACCCCTTCAAAGGGTGCTTCTGCCCAGTCCCTAACCCAGCATTGAACATGACAAAGCCCACTTGCATTGCAGTCAGCTCATCTCTTTTCCCAGGCAGGCTTGCGAGGCCAGGAGTGGGCCCAGGCAGACGGTGTGCTCCTGCGTCCAGCTCCAAGGGTGACACACCAGTTATCAGCCATGTGAGGAGAGCCTGCAGAGTCTTGCAGGAGCGAGTCACCTCCTGGAGGTCTTTTTCAGGGATGGACACTGGCTCCTCCAGTCTTCCCTAGTCTTCTCCAAAAAATCCTGTACGTTTTTCAACCCATAAAGTGAGCCGGCAAAAAAGCTTGGACAGGTTCCTGGGCTTGAGCATGTTTCATCAGTCCCTCACTGAAACAAATACATTTCCACAGGTCAGTCTTTTCTGACCATGCGCTCAACGCCTAAAACAGACTTCTTGATTGAGAACATAAAATTATAAACACTTCTCAGGGTATTTCTTTTCCTCCAGAACAACAAATCTTTCTTGCCACACCAAGTCCAAAAGGATGTATTTTTTCAGAGCTCACCCATGGTATCCAAGTAGCAAGTTCTCTTCCTTTAGCAGACTGCTTTCCACTTTGACTTAAAAGGGGAAATAGGCCCTCAGCCAAAGGTTAGATCTAAATTCAGATCTACAGAACAGTGCTGTTTCCATCTTTGTTTGTATTTGGGCCTGTCTTCCCAGGGTGAAGCTCCTCTTCCAGATCTGCACAGCAAATACCAGCTTTGCTGTTGTGTTCTCTGCTCTCCCCTTGGCAAACAACTCACTGGAAATCAGCTCATCTAGGGAGATCAGTCCAAACTGCCATGGGAAACTGGCTATTTTTCTAAAATACATGATACAGATCAACCACAGGTTGCTGCCTAGATTACTAGTTTGTGGTACATATGAGATCAGACTAGGTGATCACAAAGGTGCCTTCTGGCTTTCAAATCTATCAGCCTAAATAATGCATAAATGAAGTAACATGGAACAAAGCCACATTTGTTAATGTGTAAGGCATGTTAATGGTGTTCCTTTCAAAGATGGGTAGCTGGAGCAGTGGATTGATGCACTGAATTTCACCTCTAGGGACTCTGGTTACGAGACAAATGAGTTTGATAGCATCAAGTAAATACTCAATGGGTATTCGTCTCTATTCCCAAAACCGCCGTGCAGTTTGGCAGGAGTGGCAGTCTGTGCTCACGAGACGTCTGGAGGTGCTCAGGGCATTGGCAGTCCTCTGGGAGGAAGCATCTGACTGCGCTCTGCCCGGCGTTAGCCAGCGCTCTCACCCTCCCGCTTCCCCAAGCACCAGCAACATGCTGCTCCCCAGAATCACTGCACAGGCAACACGAAATTAAAGCTGAAAGAAGCGGGGAAAGATACTTCTTTGGGTTCACGAAGCGAGCTAATGCGGGAGATTGGCCGAACTACATACTGTATCGGCTTTGATGCATTATTAGAATTGTGAAAACTTTCAGGGCTTCAAGGAAAAGATTTTTTCCAGGCGCAAGATCAAAGCAAAAGCTAAATAATATTGGGTTACAGAGCAGGGGACTTTCAAATGGCTGGTCTTGACTGTTTATGTAGCTACAAATGTTGTGATAGGAGCAGCCCTTTCTAGCAAGGCCCAGTAACAACAGCGCAAATCAAGCATTAACCAGAAATAGACAGCAAATTATCTATTTTTTAAAGAGACTTCTACTGAAGCTGGTTTTTAGGGAAGCAAAAAAGGAGTTCTGTTTTTAATAGCATAAAAATAGCCATCCAGGAGGCACCACTGTATCTTTGTCCCAAAGCATAACATTGTTAGATGTGAAACAACAGCCTTGAAGCAGCTGTTCAAACTACACAGGGGGATGTTTCAACAGAGAGCTGCTAGGACGCAGCTCAGGGTGAATCGTCTCCCTTGTCTGACAGATTTTTAGACTCCTTGCATAAAGTATTTATGTTGAAAAAAGAGAGACATGTACTAGTCTGTGCAAAATAAGAGGTGGAAAATTTGCGTGCCGACTGTGTCCCTGTTAGATGGGACATTTCATTTCAGCGGTCTCTTGCAGACAGAAATGACGACTGTGGCATCCTGAATGTGGCCGTGAAGCAGCAGCATTCACAGTGACAGGACAGTGGGAGCACAGACTAGGAGACTAGACATAGCTAACTTCACCCTTCTAAAAACCATACGTCCAGTCTGAACTAGTTGTATACATTCCCTCTATAGGTAAGGCAGAGAGGCAAACACCTCCAGAGAGTAAGGCATCCCTTTCTAAGACAGGTGCTTCAGGCAGGGGCTGCACTGCCCAGCAAAGGTGCCTTTTTTTCCTCCCCTGGCTCCTGAAGCCCAAAAAACTCGTGGAGCCAAGACACCTAACTGCCAGGTGGCTAACAAGGAGTGAGATGCATCACCCCCACAGCTAACTTACCTAATCATCACGACTCCTGTTATGTTTCCAGACGGGAAGCACAGCCAAATACTTTCAGCCTTGGATATGTTTATACGAAAGAACACAACAAGAAAGAACAAAAGTAAGGTCTCCCTCCAGGACACGGCCACAGTTTGTCTCTCTTCTGAAAGGCTTGCAGTGAAGAGAGTGGAATGGCTGCCTCTCCATGTTCAGGGCTGCTTTGTTTTTCCATATAAGGCTAAAACACAGGCTTTTGTATAGAGTCCACTTTGCCCATGGATGGTATTGCTATCTGAATGACACTGTTCAGGCCCACTTATAAAGCCAAGAAAAAGAAACGTGAAGATCTGCTTCCTCCACCAATTGCAGACTACCATAATTTCGGGCCAAATTCAATTGCTGCCACAGAGAAGAGAATCCAAAAGTAGCACAGACTCTCTTCTTGGCCCATTATGGACGCACAGGCTGTTCTGGGAGTGACTTTTTCAATGTCAGTCTTTAAGATCAAAATGACAGATAAGGAGTATACATGTAAAAATTCTCCTTAATTCCAACATCTCTATAAAAAGATGGTGCAATCTGCATCTCTCCACATGTAGCCGAACCCATGGGCTTTGAGTGTCAAACATATCAGGTCTGGCCATGACCCTATAATTGGTAACTCTTATTCCTCCAAATTCCTGCATCACACTGAACTTCCCAGCTCTGCAATGGAGATCCGTTCTCCTTGGGAAGGAAATGGAACCCCGCTGAATGGGGTGCTGGACCCCGCTGAACAGAAGGCCACCAGCAGAGCTTGTGCCTGTTGACAAACATCCCTCTGCAGTGAGCACAGCTGGACCCTTATAAGCACGTTTACACAAACATAAGGCTGGATTCAGTTTATTCACAATGAGACGGTGTTTGCTTGTTTCTTGACTGAAGTTTTGACTTGCAAGTCAAGCAAGACCAGAACATTTCTGAAATCCAGGTTTTCCATGGCAAGAATGGTGTCACGAAAATATTTTTTTATATGTTTACATGAGTATACACACAAGTACATGCGTACATATTTGGCTAGAATGAGATTCATTCATAAGACATGAGAGACCAGAAAGAGTGTACCTCCATGTGTGCTCATACATATGTATGTACAGATAAGCTTATCTGTACAAATCAAGAGTGAGATAATAAAAGACGGGAAATAACACCCGGGAAATCAAGAAAGGCAAAACAAAGAACAGAAAGAGATAGGCAAGAGAGCCATGGAGTAACTGAAGTTGTACATCTGACTTAGATGGTACATCCCGCGTGGCCAGGACACTCCTTCCACCAGAGCAGGGAGCGGTGTCCAACACCACAGGGCCCTGGTGCAGGTTTAGACCGGCAAAGTGTTACAGCAGTGCCCAAACGTGGTTGCCGAGGACAGATACTTGACTGCTCTCTTTTGCAGAGCCCTAGATCCGGAACAACTTTGTTGGAGCCAGTGGAGATACTCCAGAATTGTACCTGTGTGAGTTGAGATAAAATCTCCTGTGCAATGTACAAGGACATATGTAATCCAAGAAAAGGATTTGGTCGAAGGAAGCAAAGCAGAAACAAAGGAGGAATGCGAGCACTCTGCTTCATACTCTTTGAAGTGTTGTATCTTTTGCAAGGGACTAACCTAACCCACGTTTATTCCAGTGTTTTTCTTCCACAATTTACTCCAGAGATTTTCTTTAAACAATAAATAGGAAATACTCTCACATACAGCTGTGCAGGATATCTAGTTTACAAGCTTTTTTTCCAGAGTGGGAGCTGGTCCGTTAAGCACCACAGTCATGGAAAAGAAAATACTAAACGCAATGCAGAGAGCAACAATGCTGGCTTTCTCATCTAGCATTCATTCAATACCGAAGTTAATTGGGGGACACATCCCTAGGTGTCTGCTCGCATGAGAATGAGATGAATTCCAGCTACTTCCATCCAGGGAAAGTGCCGTCAGGCTCCCTGCAGCTGTTGTGACAAGCTACTCAGGATAAAATGCAGACCACATAAAGTTACTCTGCAGCAGCACTCAACCTCGGAGACAATTCACTAGGAATGTACCTGACTGATATCTTGGAAGTTCCTAAGATGATGCTCAGAAAGGTCCTGATCTGGACAGAGATGCAGAAAATGTTGGATATGGAGCCAGGTTTAGGCACTAGAAGCCCCTAAGACTTTTAATGGGTCTGATTCGGCAGGTGTGCTGAAGGGAAGCCTACTCATAGCAAGAGCATCAAAATCAGTCCAGGGCACATCTTAACCTGCTTTATCCACTTCTGGGTAATATCTCTGTGGCTAGAGCAGACCCCCAGTGAGCGTAAAACCTGGCTTCCAGTATGACCAGCCTCCGTGTGCAGGAGTTCTCTTCTTGCACATGGAGGAGACTGTACTGGCCACCAGGCTATACCATATCCCTGGCATTCAGAGGGAAAGAGGGAGGTATATATATTTATTTATATGTTAAAGCTGGGCCTCATGTAGCCTGTACTGCAAGTCCGTAAGGTTAGAAGATGAACAAGTGAGAAGCAGCCTCATCATCAGAGGGCTGAGCTAGACTGGTCTATACCCAGAGACCGATTGCACTGACTTGGAAACTCATTTGATGGAAGGCTGGAACTGTTTCTGAGCTGTGCCTAACTCATCTCCACACAGGCTTGTGGGACAGACGTAAGTCTGAGTCAGCCGGATACCTCCCTCTTGTCTGGAAGTAGCGTAACTTTGCATTTTGGGTAGCCGGATGGGCTTTATTTAAGGAAGATTTTTAAAGTGTGATGCTGCTCTGAAAAGCAAGGAGGTGCAAAGGGGATGGTAGGTCTCCGAGTTGACTTTCTCAGTGACTCAGATCAGATATGCCCTGCTTGCAGAGGAAAATGAGAGGGAGGTTCTCCACTCGCCCTCATCTATGAGCCAGGTTGGTTGTTTTACACTCTGGTCATTAATTCTGCCTGATTTTGCTCAGGGAAAACAGACAGTAATTGATCACAGAATTATTCTGATTATGCAGTAAAGAACTAAAATGCAGCTTTCTATCTATTAGAGCAGGGCCAATCCTCCATGGTGAGAGTTAACAAGAAATGAGTAAGTGTATATTTATATGCTAAAGCAATCAGCAGATAGCATCCTCATCGTTTATGGGGTCTGATGGAGAAAAAGGTTATTTTCCTCAGCCGCGTTTGCAGGCACCCTAGAATTACACAGTCATTCCAGAAAATCTCTTCAGATTAAGCTGTGGATTTTCTTCTCTGAGAGGTCTTTGTATGCCTCCTTGCAGCGTTTCAAGATTTGCACGTGCGTGTGTCCCCACGTACAAGGCAGGCAGAGGACTGAGTCCAAATCTAAAGTCCCGAGACCAAGAATTTTGGTAGGAGGCAAAGGAGCTACCTCTGAGCCACGGCATGCATAGCCAGCCATCTTCTTTTTGTGATGTACCCAAGTGCATTCACATTAACGTCATTAGCTGTTCTTGTCTGGCTGGAGAAGTCTTGATACATCCCACTAAATTCAGGCGGCTCGTTCACCAAATTGACTGAGGTGGCTTAAGCACCCAAGCATCCCATGCTTTGCTGGTGGGAAGCGGCCAACGCTACGCAGCTCGTGCCGCACCATGCCTCCTCCTCCTCTGCGCTGCCGAGCATCACCGCAATGCCGCCACGCCAGCAACAGGGTCGGCACGAATCACCGTGGGCCCGGTGTGCGCCTGGTTTCACTCTGCAAGTACAAAAAGAGAGGAGCTAAACTGGGCAAGAAGAAAATTCTGGCACTCAGTGCTGGCAAGCACAATGGCCTTATTTATCATTTCATGCATTTTCTTTCTTCTGCTGATACAGTCAGTTCAGATCACATTTTGTCTTCCAGAGATAAATTACAGCCCGCAATGGGCTTCAGACCAACTTTGATGGAAGCTGCTTAAACAGAGAATGAATTTGCCCCTCTACCTTTGCTCTGATTTAAGAAAACATGCATGCCCAGATTATTTCACCTGAGGTAGCCAAGCATTAATTAATTACATAAAAGCATTTGTGAACCTGTTAAAACTATCTATTAGATGAGCAGTGCTGCTATCTCCACCATCGCTCTAAACGTTTTAATTAATTTGGGGGAATTTACACATGCACGTTGTCTGCCAAATTCAACAGAACATGCTTTATAAACTAATAATAGCATTTGCTTCCACTGGGAAGGAGTTATGCAAGCTGTGTATGTGCTTGCAAGTGGAGAGGGTGCTGGCCTCTGCCCAGAGCTCAGTGCTGCTCAGTGATTCACCGACAAACCGACGTTCTCATCAATATTGGTTTCATACTAAGGTCAGCAGAGGTGCGGGCACCCGGCACCACGCACACAGATGTGTGTTCAGCAGATGACAGGATCAAGCCTATCACAAATAGTCCTTTTTTTGGTTTTTGCAACAGGCTGAGAAAGACAGCAATGTGCTTTCTCAGAGCGATGCAGAGCTGTCAGCGAGCCCTCGGTCACCTGTGCTGTCCCCTTCCGTTTGCTGCGGATTTCACACTGCGTTTAGATAACGTAGCTCTAACGGCGCGTCAGGGCTCAGCTGCTGGAAATCAATGGCTGGCGCATGAGTTCTAAGGGAAAAATTACTGCCTTTTTTGGCAGAATCTGAGAGGATAACTCGTTAATTAGGTAGCCTGAAAAGCAAAATAAAATCTTAATCACCTTCAGTGGATTAGCCACACAGGGCGAGAAACAAGGGTGTGCGGCAGCTTCAGTAAGCAGGGCAATGTCAGCTCAGACCGCATCCCAAGGAAGACCTGATCCTCCGCTGCTCTGACGGCATTTTCCTCTGTGCACACCGGAGGAAAAAATCAAACCTCTCTAGCACCTGAGCCGGGTGGCATGAAAGCACTCCCCACGGAAATTCCCCGTGCACCAGCACAGCTGCCCGCGCCGCGCTCCACCGCCTGCCCCGCAGCCCTCGTGCCTGGGCGGGAGGACAGGGAGATGTCCCGGAGCACCCCACAGGTCCTCGCCCCCGGCACCCGCGGCACGCAGGGATGCCACTGCCCAGCCCCGTCCCGGGGCCCTGCCCGCCGCGGCACCTCGGCAGCTCGCAGTCTCCGGTGCGTCTGTCCTCGCCCCACCTCTGCGGGGTATTGCCCCATTTCACTACACCGAGGGTAAGGCGTTCTCAGGAGCGTTCCGACGGCTCGATAGGTATCTGGCCCCGGATCTTCAAAGGTGCCAAGGCACTGCCGCCCTGCAGCTCGAGTTAAGCCGGAGCTTAAGCGTCCCTACGCTTGGGGTTTTCTCCAGTTTAACTACATCACTCCAAATCCACCCAGATAAACCGATACAACTTTTCTTGTATAGACAAGACCTTAATCTCTCCATTTAATCTCTTCTTGCTATTGTTCCTCCTGGCCCAGGCCTCTCGGCAGCCCAGAGCACTACTTGCAGTGAGGCGCACGGCTTCCTCGGGACGAGCAGAGAGCCACCCCACGAATTAATTTCCACTTGTGGCTGGCGTTGGACTTGCGCTCCATCTCCCTGAGGCAGTATCACTTTCAACCTCTCCAGCCCATAAGACTCAAATTTAACATTCAAAATGCATCTCCTTAATTCACCTCCTTCCCTTGATACTATCTTCCTCGTGCTTCTTGGTGATTTCTCTGTCGTGATAACCATGGTGGTTTTGACAAAGATCCCCCTGCTCCAGCAGCAGCAGGCATGATGGGATTCGGTACACCACATCACACCGCCGGTCTGTCAGATTGCATCTCCTGCCTTTGACAGGCCCTGCAACCACAGTTTTTAAAGAAATGCGGGGAATCCCACGCGCTCGCCAAGTCTGTTACCGAGTCACTGACGGTGCACCGCCTGCCCAGCACTGCCTGCTCGCTGCCGAGGTCATCTGCATGACTCCCACCTGGTTCTGCCACACTGGGCAGCTTTGTCCTTCATGGTAATCCCACCACAACCGCTTAGGCACATGATATTGTGATGTGCCAAGCGGGCTGTGTTAGTTTCCCCTTTTTCCCTTCAGCTGCTCACTCCAGCCAGGTCCTCGCTGTTCCCTGCAAGCCAAGGAACTTCCACTCCAGCCCAGCCTTCACCTGGTACCTCTGCTGCTCCTTGCAGCACTGTCACCCCTCCAAATAAAACACAGTGCAGGGAAATGAGAAAACAACAGACCCTGGAACCAGGAGTCTGGAAGCAGTGTTTTGGGAGCACCAGTCTTCTGGTGTCATCTTCCTGAATGGAGGACATCACTCCTGCAAGGAGAAGATGGTATTTGGTTACCCTGGCTCAAGGTCCTATGCTCCCAAGCTTGTTGACTGGTCACTTTTGCTTGAGCAGATGACTCTGTATCAAAACAAGGTCAGGGTCCTGTTAGAGGTGTCACTCTAGGTGACCACTTAGCTCTCCTCTGCTCTGACCTCAACCTGGATAAGCCAGATAACCTGGATAAACCTGTACCGAATGTACATCTCCACGTTAACAGAGGCAGCTCTTAACATCCCACAGGGCACACGCAGCAGCACTCAGGACTGTGCCTGTGCTGCTTCTCCCTTGCCAAACCTCTGCTGTCCCCAGCAGTGAACCATGTGCTGTTGCCTGGAAAGGTGAGTGCAGCACACGGCGTGCTTCTCAGCTGCCGTGCCATCTGCGGGCACGTGTGTGAGCGCACCTGGTCACATCCCCTTCCTCACACTCTCTCACTGACAGCAGGTATTTCACTTTAACTGAACTAGCTCTTCATTCAGGTGAATGTGCATCTGTGCCTGACATATCGTGTAAGAGGAAAACACAAGAAGGGAAATTTGAGCAGACACATCTGCAGGATGTGCAAATCAGCGCAGAAACGAGGAATTTGGCAGGTCTCTCGGAAATGATGATAGTGGTGTTTTTTTTTTAATCTCATGCCTTTTACTCATTCAGCCAGGACACTATTTCCTATTTCAAGACATTTCCACATTGCGTATCTGCTGGGAACGTAAACACAATCCAGGATTCAGCTACAGCTTTTTTCAGGAGAGAAACATCTGCTTTCCAGTGTCACCGCCGGCCACTGCCCACACGGGAAGGCATTCAGCGGAGGAGTGATGCAGCCTGACACAGGCTGGATGGACCACAGCTCCATGTTGAGTTCATGCTGAGCGAGCCAGGCAGGCAAGCTCTCCCCTTCTTATCTGACTTTCCATCCCATGCAGTTGCAGAATTAGGCTTGGAAAACTCCTCTGGAAGATCTCTGATGAGTGAGTAGGCACATTTGGTATTTTTCTCCTGCTCACAAGGCATTGCTGTGGCCCAGCTCCGTGTTCGGAAAAGGCTTCGCACCTCCCTGTTGGGGGAAATGCAAGGCACAAGGACAAAGCGCAGGAGAGGAGCCGTATGGGGACTGGAGGGAGAGAGTTTGGGCAGCAGCATCTCTGGGACCAGCAACAACAAAGCCAGGGCTTGCAAATGCAAAAGGGGGAGAACATGTCAACAGCATGGAGGGGAAAAATAAGTGTCATGACCTGCTCGCCACTGAAGGTGCTGGAAAACGTGATGGCTAGCGACTCAATAGACAGGGATGTAGCGTTTCCCAAAGGAATTCACCCAACTGAGGGAGAAATGAATGCATGAGGGGACTTACAAAAGGTGCACGGGGAGAGTATCTATGGTGTGGAGGATGGAGATGGGGGGACAGGACCATTGAGTGAAGGCTTTTCACAGGCTGATTTTTGGGAATGGGAAGGTCTCCCCTGCTTTTCCCATGAGGCTGACAGCTCAGAGTGCACCTTTCTGCAGGAGATTTCCTCCTACCTCTTCTGAACAATTAATTTTGCACCCTTGTCATCATCTTCGTCAGGTCAATAAATCTCAGTCAAGCCAGTCGGGGGCAAGGGACAAATCAGTGATGAAGAATAGCAGAGCAGGGTGTTAAATGATTGGTGATGAGACTCCAAAACTGCACGCAGAGAAGGGCCAGGCAGTAGGACGTTGCTGTGTTGCCCAGCCTGCCTTCCCCTCTGGAACGGCCCTGATTTCCACACAGAGAACCAGATTTCCCTAAGCCCTCATAGCTGTTTTCCAGGGAGCACGGAAAGCACTGCTGGAAGCATCATCCTGCACTGGAGACTCCTTTGAGGGGACAACGAGCGAATGAAGGAGGGCAGGAAAAACCCAGTGCCCTCACAGGACAGTGACGAAGAGCAAAGATCCTCCCTCTCGATATTACCTGCAATTGCTGTACAAGGGATGCTCTGTACCCAGCACTGCAGTTCAAGCCCGTATGGCACACGGGGCAGAGCACCGGCTGCACAAGGGCTTGGTCTTTTTGCTTTGGTTTATAACTTTCTTCATTTGTATGATCTCATTTGGTGCCTCCTGCACTCGCCGAAGTTTGGCATGATGCTATCAAAGCATTTTGCTGCACTTTGGATGTATGCTTCCTTCCCTGATGTTACATTTCTGCTGAATTTTCTGCTTCTGCAGAGTCATGTCCTCTCCCAGTGCAAAGCTGTGTAGTGATGTGGCAAATTTACACCTCCTGAAGGGCTGGTTCTAAAATCCGAGCCAAAATGGCTGCTGAATTCGAGAGAAATCCAAGACTGCTGTTCCAGCTGTCCTCCCTCCCCTCTGCCTGGGGGTGTGTGTGCATACCTCGTTTAGAATCATAAAATCACAGAATCATAGAATGGTAAGGGTTGGAAGGAACCTTAAAGATCATCTGGTTCAAACCCCCCTACCATGAGCAGGGACATCTCCCACTAGACCAGGTTGCTCAGAGCTCCATCCAACCTGGCCTTG
>Ga0181612_108227_pt1 | contig 15922 bp, 9 predicted proteins | sample HoacroProtozoa21_FD_119630 | JGI IMG/M metagenome (GOLD analysis project Ga0181612, IMG submission 119630) | Hoatzin crop microbial communities from Cojedes, Venezuel. Combined Assembly of Gp0051906, Gp0051904, Gp0051908
AACAAGCCCAGCTCCCTCCGCCTTTCCTCACAGGAGAAGTGCTCCAGTCCCCTCATCATCCTCGTAGCCCTCCACTGGACTGTTACCATTGCAATAAGGAGATCTGAAATTAGTCTCATTTACTAGCTTAATTGGAGTTATTCTTGGTTTACAGACTGGATAGCATAGGTATTATCAGAATCTAGCTTGTGTTTTTGTTTTAACTACAAGGAAAAGAATTTTTCTAAATCCTTGAGAGGAAAGGAGTGCACGTAGGATAGCCTCAAAGAGGGCACAATGGTGTCCCACTTTTTTAGTGTACAAAACCAGAACACAGCTGGCTTTTCCACATACCTATACTTCATAGGAGTGATTCCTACCCCAGCCATCTTCAGGTTCCTCAGTTTGTCAGTCAGTGTGAGATGCTAATTTAAGGCCTTTAGCTTGAACGAGATGAAGCTTCATTCATCTCACTAGACTGAATGCTGACCCATTGTTCATCAGAAATGTCTCCATGGTGTAACACAGTTGACAAAGACTGTGTGGTAGCCAGGGACAAAATGTCAAACTCTTCCTCCCTGTCTGTACCACTGAAGCAGGGCATACAGTTACCTTGGGAGTACTAGATTGACAAGGGATGGCGATTCCTGCAGAGGATGGTTTTAGTTTCAGACACGCCAAACTGCCCTCCGGAGCTGTCTGTTGGTCTCTTTCAGCTCTTGCAGGGAAACCAAAGCTACTCAGCTGTGGGGTGGAAGATATGAGAGTCTAAAGTGAAGTGGGATGTATCTGACTAAAGTGTTTGTGAGTGCTGTAGTCTGGCCTTGGGCAGATCAGGCAAACTCAAAGGCAGGCCACATTTTTAGGCACTGCTTTCAAAACCTGCCTTTTCAAATTAAAGATTCCATCTAGCAAGATGAATAACAGTATTTTGCTGAAATAATTACCAGCCAACAGACAGAAAAGAAATCATGTAGGCAAGAAAAACAAAGGCAGCAGCACAGGTAAAAAAGCATGCTTCTGCAAAAAGCCAGCAGTGAACAATACTCATTGCATAGCTTTTCTGTCTCTGCTGTTAGAGATGAGTAAATGGAGGCGTCTGAGGCGTTCCCAAGTTTACAATGTCAGCTCATTTGTGTTACCACACCCGCTGTAACAAAACCAGCACACCTTTATCTCTAAAATGTAGGCTTATCTCTAGTAACCTCTCTTATTTCTGTGCCTTTTGAAATTACAAATAATCGTTTTCGTTCCCAAAGCAACGTGCTCTTCTGCCGTGTTTGTGCATGTATGTGTATCTAACAGCGCTGACTTATTTCAGCTGTGGTCTTCTGATCTCTCTGGTTTTGTTGCTGTAGTCAAACATATATCCCATACGGTTTAGTTCAGCAAAACCGCTCCTAGCTGACCTGAAATGTTTTCTTACCATTCTAATGCATGTAACCACAGCCCTGAAAAGGCTACCTCTTACAAGTCTGTTAATATCAGTACAGCAACTGTGTGCCTTTTCTTGGAGATATAAGCTTGTCTGCAAAACTATGAGAACCAGATTAAGGAATGTAAAAAAAAAAATCAAACGTTTAGATACAGAAAAAACCCTGGAAAATTAATCTGAAAATCTGTAACTCTTTCATGAACCATTAAAAGGAAGTTTTTGGTTAATGTTAATAGTTGTATTTTTATATGATTACAGGACAATCATATTTTGTTGTCAAATCAAGTCCTTCAGAAAAATCATGTAAATGGGAATAATAGAGCTCTTTTTCTCCTTTAAAAAGTTCTGAGCAGGAGAAATGGAAAGAAATGTGACATGGAGTATCTTATTACATTAATTTAAGAGCACTATTAATAGTTTGAGTTCCAGGAATTTGGAGAGTAAGTAAATGACTCTATAATCTATTCATGCTAGTATTTTCATTGAACCAATTAAAATGTGGCAAAGATTGGGATTAGACAAAGCAGGACACTGCTCTCCAGTATCTGCATTGGAACGGATTGTGCAAAAGGCAGGAAGTTACCCAGCAATGACTGAAGTCGCTGTGGTGCATAACCTAGTGTGTCCTGTACAGTTGGACGTACTGCTACATTTTGTAAGACGTGAGATAAAATAGACAAAGGTCATATTTTCTTTAGACAGGTAAAAGCATTTACCTGCCTAGTCTCTCTGTTTCAGTGTAAAACATCAGGACTCCGTGCAGCTTACGCTGCCATATGGAAAATTACTTGTTTCTGCTTGTCTGTTCCTTAGGGGGCATCGTTTCTTTGTGTTTACCTGTAGATACTCCAGTTTTCTTGTATGTGATCTTTTGATAGTGCTGCTTCACATATGTTTTCTAGAGTATATTTATTATTGAATTCAGAGAGCACCTGACGTGCAACCCATCTGGAAATCTTAGAATCATAAATCTAAGCTTTCCTTCTTCCTACTCCATTTCAAATGGGTTTGCTGCATCTTTCTTTAATCAGACGTTCAAAAGCGTATTTGTATGACTGCACACACATGTATGTGTATATGTATATTGATACTGTAAGTTGGCAAAAACAAAGACTCTCTAAAACTCGTCTGGGAATTTTAGAAAGCAAGCATTCTTTGTTACAGCGCCAGATGCAGAGGGGTGTTTCCTCCTAGCGTGCACACCACGTATCGAAGCAGGCATTCCTTTATTCAGTTTCTCATCAAAGAAGTTTCAGCCCGTGGGGCAGTCGCACGCAGCCAACCGGTTACATCATTCACGTAACACTAGGTCAGCATTTTCACACTGCGCGTGTTCAGTGAGTAGGGGTCTGGGGGTCCTTCCCCCAGGGGGTAGGATTTTTAGTACTATAATGTATTATAATGAAGGATAGGTTACTTTTGGACACTACTTTTCAGCCAGAACCGGCCAAAACTAGCCAAGCGCTAACAAGCAGTCTTCTCAGTGTGTTCTTACCTCCTTCAAGGACAGCTCCCTTGGTTTAAAGGCTCCTTTTATTCATCTTCTTGGCAGCTTGAAGGCAAAGGTTTCGAACACATTCCTAAATCTTATCCTAAATAAGCAACAGAGTCCTGCTGTTCTAACTATACTAAGGCCTTTATGGTAACAATATGTATATGTATATTCAGAAAACTACAGAGCACTGGCAAATGACAGGCTATTTTGCTGTAGTTAATATATACTCAGAAAAGATGCTTTGAACTTTTCTAGCAGAACAAACACACAATTGTGGGAAAGTGTGGACAACATTTAATGGATTGTTGTGCTTGACTTCATGCCTTGGATGTCTAGGTATCCACCTGAGCATCTGTATTAATGGCTTTTCTGAAATTATTTATCTATTTACAGTTCAATTTAAGGTAACAAAGCAAAGTAGTATTAAATTATAATTAATACTTCTCATAAGTAGTTAGATTGTTGAAGCACTCTGTATTATCCTACTGCTAGAAGTGATCAGCTTTACATGAGATGCAGTAACAGTGTACTGTGCAAGAGAAAATAAAATACTGTCACTGAAGCCATTTCATTTTGTGTTGGAAAAAAATATTGCTCGCCTGGTTGGTTGTTTGCTTACTGTGTCTCAGCTGATATGCAGAAACTTCAGCTGAGGAAGATGTGCTAGCTGGATCATTTGTATTGAGAGAAGTGTATCACGAACATACTTATGGATATATCCAGAAGTAGAATAGCCAGACAATTTGAGGGTAGCCTTTTTTAAAGGCAGCGTTTTTAAGCTACAGCTGGTGCAGATTAGGAAGCTACTGCCTCCTTCCACTGACTACCAGGCAATCCCACCCTATCCTACAGCGGCATGTTACCAGTCCATGTGATCTGCCAGGGTAAATGAACTCTGTGTAGAAAAGCAGCAAAGCAATCCCGTTCTGTCAGAATTATTCAGATAAAAATACTAATAACATATATTCTTTACATTAAACTAGACCATTTTAATAGAACAGAGAGTCAGGGAGTCTCTACCTACATGTCAGGTAAAGGTGGTAAAATCTCCATAGGAGACCAGCTACCACTGGAACAATAATTCTCTCTGTGTCATCTGACACCAACAGACTTTGCAAAGTATATTTTAACAGCAGCTTTGAGGCGAGACACTTCAGAGTTTGACTTCAACTGAGCGGCTGAGGAGCTTAAATCCTGAAATAACTTTGGGGATCTGGGTCAGTATTGCTAAAATACTTACCTAACAGAGCACCTATGCAGCAGACTGAAGAACAGATTCCTTACCTCAGCCCTGTAGTCACCCACAGTCCATTCATTGTGGGTGAATTGTTCTAGACTTCTGCATACTAGATGAGGCCAAACCCTATGGCATTAGGAGGACCATCAGTTTCTGTTTAAACTGATAATAGAATATTTAGTATTTTGAAAAGCAGGTAACTAAACTTATGTGTGCTGCTGAAACAAGTTTTACATTTCAGATCCAGTGTCATATATATTATATTTCAGCTTTATCATTTCTAGTCAGTTTATATACTGGATATAGTAGAACAAGTGAATTATTTACCTAAAAAAACCTAAGCAATTGAGGTAAGTTTAATAGTTATTCTGATTGTCATTGTTCATGGAGTATAAGAATACTACGCACTGTTAGTAATAAGTTTTCAAATCATATAATCTAAAATATGCTTCTGCTGCAGGTCATGGGATAACAGCAGTAAAGGAAAAAGCAGGAACTACCCTAGGAATTCATAACACAAGTTCAGCAACTTCGGAAACAGCAGAGCCTCCTGCAGCTGAAACACCTGTTATACGTAGGTTCAAGTTTACTGAAATGGGACAAAACTCTTTGGCACTGCCAAATTAGTCCAGTTTACAAAATTTTATGATTTTGATCACATAATCCAGTTTACTGTAATTTGTGACTTGAAAGTATGCTGTAGCTTGCTTTTTTTTCTTTTGTTAGAAGCAGAAGATTCTCTGGTCCAAAGCGCTTCTGAGAATATTCCTTCTCCTTCATCTGGATCTCGTGGCATGTTGTCGGCTATCACTAATGCTGTACAGAGCACAGTGAGTCATTTCAGCTGGCCTCTCTTGATTTTTAGGTGCAACTTCTCTGTAGGTCACATTTAACAGGGAGAGTTTATTGAATTGTAGGTCTTTGTTAAAACAGTTCTGTTGTGAGTCTGTTTATACTCTCTTCCACAGCAAAATAACTACATCACAGAATCACAGAATGGTAGGGGTATCAAATTTAAAAAAAAAAAAAGTCAAACACAACTAAGTCAGTTACTACTTTGACTCCAGTTTCAGTGAAAAACGTGGTCTAAACTAACTGTATAGAATTCTGCAAATTCTTGGGAAATCTGTTTTATAGTTGTGGTACCATTATCTAATTCATTTTTTGCAGTTAAGTCCTTCCAGAGCAACTATGATCAGATTTCTTAGCATTTTTGAGGGCAGATAAAATAAGAAAATACTCCATTTGCTTATTTTAAGGCTTTTCCTGAACTTTGTCCCTGGCCCTTACCTCACGTCTCTATCTAGTTCCTCATTTCATATTAGCATTCCCAGAAGGCAGTATGATTGCAGACTCAGTGAGGCAAAATCTTTTGTCCTTGGTTCCTTGCTATTACACTCTCCATATATTGTGTGTGTTGTACTTCGTCGTTTTCCTTTTTCCTGCGTCTGTGGGACTAACTCCCCACTGAGCATGTTTTATGAAGCGGCAATTCTTTTTTAGCGCATATCCAGTTCACTCCAAGTGCCTCATCACTCTAGCAGCAAAGATTTTGGGAGCAGAGGGAGATTCCTGTAGACTGTTCCTCATACTGTTGCTACGGAGTCTGGAGCATCATAGGGCACGTGAGAGCTGGACACCAGTAAGATTACCTGAGCATTGTGTAAGATTTTCAAATAAGAGAAATGTGCTCTTATGTAAACCTAGAGAGGCTACTGTGCCACAGTGACGAATGTCACCAGACAAAAAGAATAACAAGGTCTCAGTAAGTTGCCTGTAGTGCTGTTTGAGACTTTGGTAGGGTTTTCCATTATATGTCGGGTTACATTAGCATGTGAGTACCTGACAGATGCATAACCCAGACTGAAATGGAAATCTTTAGCCACTGATAGTTCTCCTCGGTGTACATGAAAAATTGTGAGTGAGGGCTAATGCTAATATAAAGGCACAGGAAAAACAGCTGTATTTTGATAGACAGTTCCACAGCCATCACAAGTGTCAAAATTTTAGAAGTCAGTTAGGTAAGGCAGGGTCCTGCAGTTCATGATGGACTTTGGCTCCATATTATTCATATGTTCCCATGGACTAGATGCCACTTCACATGAAATTAAAGTGGTATTATTAATCTTTTTTTTTTTTTGGCAGTAGGTGTTACATATCCTCCAGTGTGAGTCTTTAAATTTACTGGAAATATTTGTATAGTTCATTTTTTTTCTTTTTGAAAATATAGTCAGAACAAAGCGACATAATTTTATAAATGTATTGATCCTACTTTTAGTTGAAGCACAGACAATCTAGGGACCTGAATGTTCAAAGAAGGTGTCGGCAAAAGCAATACTCTTTACACTTCCTATTAGTATGAAGTGGAAAGAAAATAACCACATTGCATTATTTTATACAGGGGAAAAGTGTATTATCTGGAGGCTTAGATGCTTTGGAATTTATTGGGAAGACAACCATGAATGTCCTTGCGGAAAGTGATCCTGGATTTAAGAGAACCAAAACACTGATGGCAAGAACAGTTTCTCTATCTCAGGTTGGATTTATTTAAATATAGCTCTGTCAATGCAGTTTCAGATTCTCCTTCCAGAATTTCAGATGCCTGAGGGAGAGGCTGTATTTATTGCAGTAGATATTGGCTCAGCTTATGGAAATAAATATTGCGCTTTATATTTGCTCCACTTTCTTTTTCTTTGCAGAACCACAAAAGATAATGTAAAATCAACTTTTCTGCATAAGCACATGTACAGTAGGTGAATTTAATAAGATAGTATATGTGGTGATGAATCATTACATTCTGGAGACAGAATCACATTGTTAGTATTTTTGTAACAGCTATAGTAGATATCTTCCAGCACAAATATCACTATACTACTTTCCTTGGAAATGAGTAATACTGGAATATGACATATGCTTCATTAGGAATTAAAGCTTTGAAAAGTTACATCTTAATATCTATCTAAACAGTCATGACTCATATGTTTAAAAGTTCAGAGATACAAAAGAACAGAAGAATACATGCTGTCAGTACAAAGAGATTTTAGTTCTCCAGGTACTGAGAGGAGGGAGGTTGTGGAAATCAATAGGCACTGAAAAAAATTCAATTTCACTACATGTTTACTTCCTTGAAGAGAGGAGTAAGGTGTTTTAATGAGATGTTTCATCTTTAGTGTTGGTCATTGTGAGTGTAAACAGACTGATACTGTTGTAGTAGGCCAAAAGCAAGCAACTCTTGTTAAGGCCCACAGGGTTAAAATGAGCTTTTGATGATACCTTGCTAAACAATATGCATGAATTCACACATAAAATCATAGGCAGAAAGTGGCATAAATCAGTTCTCATGGGTTGCGTAACACAGTGCTTCGTTTTCAGTGATTTGTACATAAAGCTTTGTGAGTGATCTTTTGAAGGTGGAGACTGAAAAATCTGCCATCGTAGAAATTTTGAATGATGTAATAGTGTACGTGGCGAGAGTTCACCTGTATTCAGAGGCTTATATGTGCCTTAAGATGCAGTTCAGATGTATTTACCAGCTTTACTGTAGCAAATTCATATGAGAGGTCATTCCTTCCTGGGAACAGAAGGAAGGAAAAGAAGATCCTATTCTATACACTGTTGTATCCTTCTTATACACTAGCAGAAGTGTATAAGAGGGTCACTCCAAATATCAGCAAGTACATGGGGTATAGTTCTGCCCCACCTTTGGTAGAAGTCATATGTTATTAGGCCAATCTCTTTTGTCAGTCGTGCTCTCACATAAGACTGACTTTAGTATCTGCTAAAAATATTTTATAGGAAATATTTATGTAGGTGCATTATTTATACAAGTAGGTTGGTAGGTCCTGAAAATAATCTTCTTCCCATTCTGTGGTCTGTGGAATGTATTGCATGACTCTTTAAGGCTGTGTATGAATTAGTCCTTTTTATTTTTCTTTCATTGTAATTGTTGGCTAAATTTATTATAGGGTATCCATAGCTGACATTGCTTTTGAGAGCATAGGCAAGATTATTTGTTTGTTCATTGTTTTTTCACAAGAGATGGTTAGCAATTACGTTTGGGAAAACCACACTTAGAATACTACTTGAATATTTTATTAGAGAAGTTTATCAAAAAAGAAGTTAGACATTTCAGCTCTAAAATTTCAGCTCTGCAGGTGTGATATAGTGCTGAGTTTTACTACTACTTCCTAGACAAGCAGAAGCAGAAAGTAATAAAATCTGTCATACCTACAGTACTACCAATAAAACAACAGAAATTATGTATATTTTTGCAGCTGTTGCGAGAAGCTAAAGAAAAAGAGAAACAGAGGCGGGCCCAGCAAGTTACAGTTGAAAGGACAGCACATTATGGACTACTTTTTGATGAGTTCCAAGGTTTGTCTCATCTTGAAGCTCTGGAAATCCTGTCAAATGAAAGTGAAGCCCAGGTACAGTACGCAGACAGCATAAATCAAAATGGTTGGTAAAAAAATCGTTCTTTACATTAGTTTCGCTCTGCAGGTGGATGTGAAATGAACAGTAAGTTTTTCAACAACTTCAGAGAAAGCTGGATTGGTTCCACGGGCCAGTCCTGCGCTTCAGGAAATCAATCTCAGTATACATAAAATTTAACTCCAAGATTAACTCAAAACAAACAACTTCACAACTGATAGTTATTTTTGTTAGGACCATATATCAGCTTGTGATACTGTGCAGATGTCTCTTCAGAACTTGCAGGGAGGTTGATGTCTTTTGGTTTTGTGTCAGGCACTGATACTCACGTTCAGGAATTCCAGACCTACTACACGTAGAGGCTAGTGAATTAAAATAAATTCCAGATTACTTCTTCAATTCCTAAGTCTTCTTTATTGTGTTGGGTTTTAAACTTACATAAAACTACCCCAAGATACCGTTACTGGCAGTATAAAAATGCTGTATGTCTCTTTGAGAACACGCTAAAGTTACTAAGACCTGTATGACAAATATATTTTCGAATTTCAGCTGTTAGTAGATCTCTGACAGTAGATTAATAGAACTTTTTTAGATTCCCAGCAGTGGTATTTTGTACTGAAACAGTTTTCTGAATAAATTCCTTAAAATACATGTTTTCTTCTTTTTTGTTTTAGTAATTAGCACTCCTTGCCCTGTGGGTTATTTTTAATAAAAAATAACCAACTTATTTTTTGAAATGTTTTATTTGCTGTCACAAATAAAATAGGCTTATTTTAATAACAGCTATGTACATACTGTCCATGTTGGTTTTGTTCTTTGCACTTACATCTAAATGCAAAATTATAAATGCAAACCTACATGTAAGGGTTGAGGGCCTGCTTTTTTGGGGAAAAGAAAAGAAACCCACAAAACAGGAAAGAGTTAAACAGAAAACAAGCTCAGGTTAATTGCATGTGTCAACACTATTTTTCTTCTACTGGTAAATGTCACAGAGTAAGGAAGACTTGTGCAGGTTGTTACCATGGAGTTTCTGATGTGCCTCATGTTACATCCAAGATAACCCCTGCTTCAAAGCCCGACTCACACCAACAGGATTGAATGCAACTGTGGGTCAACAAGTCCATTTCCCTGATATGTATTCCAAAAGACTCACAGAACATCGTCCAGTTACCATACACAGACACACACACAAAATACAGTACTATAAGCTTGAGACCTGTACTAAACAGACCAAAAGCGACACTCTGATGGGCCACAGGAGGAGGGCAAGAGAGACTGAAGGGATTGCCAATATCCTATGTCCTTCTAATAACAGGGATTAAAAAATATTTTAAAGTTTTTATTTTAAAGGTTTCCATTAAAAAAAGGTCCCAGTTAATCCTGTGAAATTGACAGTGCTATAAAGAGGGCCAAAAAGCCGTAGGTAGTCCTTCGCAACCCAAGTTGGGTCTCCCAACTTTGTCTTGCATTTAACCCTGAGCATATGAGCTGGATACATCAAAGAGGAACAAAAGAAAATAATGTCTTTTTCCAGTCTCTCTCTGAGCCAATCTGCACATCTATCAAGCAAACTTAAAAAAAACCAACCTTGAAACAAACCTAAAAGTGAAATTTTGTTTCACATGGAGAGAAGGCATTTCTCTTGGCTTCCATTGGCAGAGGGTGCGATCGTGGGATTAACACCGCATAACTGTAGTGCAAGCAAACAGTGATTCAAAGAATCCGTTTTCATCCCTTGTAGCCTTGCCACTCTAGTAGATATGCAGGGACCTGCAGATACCCGAGACAGCCAGACATCTGTCAATATGTTCTTCAGAACAGGTAGATTGGTAGGCTGTCAATAATTTTGGTTGCGTTTTGAAGGAGGGGAAACAGACTTCTGTTTCTAACTCCTCCCATGAGTGCTCAGAGTAAGGGTGACCTGCTGTCTGCATCCAAGCAATCCCAAAATGCTTATTACAGTTTGCAATCAAACCATGGTTTTATAATTCAAAACAAATGTTCTGGCAGAAGGTAGAGACCAGCAAGGCTGGTGTAATTTTTGTGATACTCAACAAATTTTGTTGGTGAGAACTTAAAAATGTGTCTACATAAATTGGAAAGTTAGAGACAAGATTTGTGCATAATGGCAGTTTCCATTTCTTAGCCTATTTCAGTATCGGGCTAAAAATCAGCAATTTAAGAAAAAAAGGCTCCATTTTGTTTAAGAACTCCTTTTGTCGTTTCTTTTACAGATTCAGTCATATTTAGCAACACTTGATGGAGAGCAGTTGGAGACTGTGAAAAATGATTTAATTGCTATAAAGGAGATTTTTGTTCCAAAGGAATCTGAGGATGAAGTGGTACAGGCACAGAAAGGTAGTGATACAGAGATTTAACCATATGAATAATTGCTACTTCTGCATATAGCAATTAAAAAAATTACAACCCAGGCTATAATTTCTGACATCCTGATACTCTTCATAAGCAAGTCACTAAAATTAATACTCTGAAAGTTCTGGCAGCTGATCAATGCTTAGTTTTGAATTTAAATTGTAGTTGAAGTGTGAGGTAGAGAATATAAGGTAAGAAAATATTGTATTACTTTATTATAATGGTTAGTGAAAGCAAAACAAAAATAAGAACCTTTTAATAACCTTGAATAGTAAGAACCTTTTGGATAACAGTTTTTCTTACAGAATCTGTTTATGAAATTGTGAAATCTGAAAGTTTCAGAGTGTTTAGCAATGCTTTTCTGTTTAGCAGCCTCATCCTTACTTTGCACCCTCCCTTGCTAGGTAGGGAAGAAATTAGAGTGTAGTAAAGGGACTTAAGAACCCTGAACTTTTTGAAGGAGAGTTGCTTTGAAACATGGTAGCAAAGCTGTTTTCTACATATTGCTTGGCAAGAGGTGGCATGTGGAGTGTGAGAAAGAAGTAGCAGAAGCATGCCATGACTATGACATGATGCAAAGCATCAAAGAGAATGGGACCAGCAGGGCAGTCCATAGATCAGCTCACAGAAGTTACAGTAAAACAGGTGGGCCCTTTGGTTAGGGGGAAAAGAAGTGTCTTAAACAGGTCGGGAATTTTGGCATTCACCGGAACAGGCTGGGAACAGAGGGATAAGAAGTTAGCTTAAAGCCACCATAGTTCATGTCTCCAGGCCTGTGAGATCCATACCAAACCTCTTCGAGCTAATAGAAACAATACCTTTGACTTGACTGAGGACTGGCTCATGCCATTGAACATCGTATTGTTGTGTTTCAGAAACACAGAAACATAAAAAGATATTTATTCCATATCCTCTTGATCTTCTCAGGGGTGCTTTGCCCATAAAAAAACCTACATTTTGCAAGATGAGGAGGTATGATTTGTTTAGCCTTAAGAAAAGTTAGAAAAATTGTGTTAACATCCACATCTTCTAACTGGAAAGTCTTTTCTGTTCAGACTGCTCTTTCTAGCAGTGCTTACTCAGTGTGCCGGATGTCTCTCACAGGGAGCTTATTGTTTTCTCTCGGGGGGACAGCGAGTGTTCAGTGTAGTCTTAGTATGGTAGAGTTTTGTGCTGGTTTTTTCCCTTGTTACTTTTTTAAAAAGTGGGTTTGTGAGAAACAGAATTCTATCAAGAAAGTGTATTACCTGCTGAAGAGTGAGGATTCCTGAGATGTCTGTTGCTCCTTAATTTCTGTGGGAAATGGTTCCTTGCTTTGAAACCAGCCCCCAGGAAAAGCTCTGCTTCTTGCACAAATTGATGTTTTCTCTGTTGGTCAGAAGTTCTGTTTTTTCAGTGAAGCACAGCTGCTGACCACGCTCCTTGAAACATTAACTGGCCTTGCAAATAGTCTGGGAACAAGGCAATATGCACCTTAAAAAAAAAGATAAAATCAGAGTGTGCTGGAGGTTTTCCCCTGCAAAAGCAAATCAGTCAGCAGTGAAACATACCCTTCTCTCTGTGACAGCGGAAGTAATAACCACACATATGTTCTCTCCACCTCACAGCTGAATGGGTGTTACTTCAGGCTGCAGTTCAAAATTACTCATGTCCTTTAGTGCAGTCAGGCTCAAGATTTATGAGTATTTGAACTGTAGATGAATTTCATGTATTAGTATTAAGTTGGATAAATTCTGGTTCCACTGGAGGACACCAAAGGAATAGGAAGGTTAGCCACTTCTCAAAGTAGCTTTCTGTTAGGGCTGAGCTGACAATTCTGTGGTCAGGCTGCTAGCCTGGGACAAGTGGACTTCTTTCTTCAGCCTCACCTGTAATTCATAGTACACACAACACTGCATTGTGATTGGTCTTAACACTGTATAGTGCTTTGACACATCTCCTCTAGACAGTGTCCTAGTCTGGGTACCCTTCACAGAAACATGTTATCTTCATTAAAAGCTTAGCAGAGTGAGTGAAGGCTTCTTAAGATCCTCCTGAGTCTAGGAAAATCAATATTTTTCCTGAATTTGTTAATGCTCAGGACCTTATGTGTTTTTATGAAGTGCAGCAAATGCATAAAACCTTGTAAAACTTAAAGAATTCCGTTAATAGGCCCTTACATGACAGTTGTCTGCCATTTTAGATAAAAACAATATCTAGCACCTTTACATATAGTGTTGTATGTGGTTTGCATGTCTGTTTGTCCTGATGGAGCACAGTTTTATTAAGCAGTTTAGTGCTTCATTCAGACTTTGGTTTGTCAATCTTTGCATAATTTTAATTGGATTCCAGTGACCTTCTGTTGACTGCGCTTAGAGTTCTGGTCATATTTCACAAGTAAGTTTATCTTTCCAGAGAGCACAACTGATTTTTTAGGATCTAGGTTTGAGTTGTTTGGTTTTATTTTTAAACTGGAATGTTTGACCTGAAATGACGTGTTGGGACCTTAAGCATATTTCTGTGGCATAATTAATGTTTACACTAAGAAAATGGTCTGTGTTTAATGTTAGCAAAAATTTTAAACATAATCTGGCATCCAGCATAGTTAAAAGGCAGTAAAGTTTAACAACAGGTTGGCTGATCAGGATTAAATGCAGCTCATGTCTTGCTGTGAAGAGAATGCTTCATTCTAGTTTGTGCTCTTAGCTCAAGCTGTTTAATACAATTAAGGTCCTGTTAAGCACATTAATAGGTTTTACACTTACAAAATCAAGTCAGTAAGCCATACACTCTTTTAATAGTGTATTTTTTATGACAGAATTATGTATTTTTACTTAAGCTAACTAATCTAGCAAGAGATAGCAGACTACGTTAAATTCTGTGGAGGAATTTTGAGTTTTAATACTGCATGCTAAACAGTTTAAAACTAAAAGTAACTTGCCTTCAGTAAGATATTAATTTGTATTTCCTAGCTCAGTAAAACTTGTGTCTTTTTCCTTTATGCAAAGAAGCCACCCCCTTACAAAAGATAGAGATTAACTAATAGTGTTTGAAAACGTTAAATATTATCTAGCCACTGAGCAGTGTTGGAAAACAAGTTAATTACCACTTATTGCTAATTTGTTACCACTGTCTTGTCATCAAAGTCGTGTTATTTATGTGGTGTCATTTGTCAGTGCTGTATATATTCAGAAAAAAAAAAAAGAGTAGCTGGGAGGAAAGCCAGTACTTTGTGTTCAAGTGTTTGAAAAGGGTATCCATTTGTCTTATGTAAACTCTGAGGATCCCTTCTTATCCTAGACTCAGGAGCTCAGTCAGAGATGTTAGTGCTGCTTTTAGTTTCTATCGTAAAGACTTTCAGTCCTACACATGGAGAAATTACTGCAGTGATCTTTGAAGGAATGTTTTGTGAAGGATTGGGGCTAGGCTGTGTTCTTGGCAACTTTGAAACTGGAATTGTGGGGGTTTTGTGTCTTTGCTTAACAGTCAGATAGATGAAAAATCAATATGAAAAGAAATAAAAGGAAAATATATTTTCTGACACATTTAGGAGATAGCCAAATGCATACCCTTCTCTCTAATGTTTCCTCTCACTTTGATTATGCAACCCTTTAATGTTCAGCTTCTTTTCCTTTCAGTTCTATATGAAATAATGAGAGGAGACTATCTGAAAAAAATAACTTTACCTACATATTAAAAGCCATTAACACCAAAAATTTCATATTTGAGTTTAAGGGAGATAGTTACCAAAGTGAGTATTGAATTGAATATACCAGTTATCAACAATTTTGGTAATATTGCATTGATCCAGTTAACTGCTTATCAGTTTTCAGAAAGCTGCAGTTTATAAAACAATTTAGCGTTGTTTTAAGAACAAGTGAATTCAGTGTGTCCCAGAGGTGCTGTATTGCAAAAGCTGAAAATCCCATTGCCAAAATTTACTGATAAGGGCAGCAATGAAATGAACTCTGTGCATCTCCTTGGCCTGCCAGAATACATTCCTCTTGGCTTGTTCCCCAGGTGTTGAGAGGAAAGCTCAGTCTCTTGGTCATTGCAGGTGAAGAGGTCTTTGTGCCAAATACTAATTTTATAGCACCAAAGATGGGCACTTTCTTTACAAACAAGAGTGAGACGTCCTTTGCTCTAGGACATTAAAATCTGAGTGTCAGATTCCACCATGTTTCCACATGTTCCAAGGCACTGTGGACTGTAAACACATCTACCAAAATCCGCAAATGCATTGGAGAGTAATGGCCCTGTGCTTTTAAGCCCAATACTGAAGATTTGCATAAAAGTCGAAAAACTGTCCTTTAGTAATAAATGAACGACAAAGTGGGAATACAGCAAGACATGAAATTTGTTTTTGAAGTAGTTGGACTTTTATGAGGCTCAGTATGGGGACTTTAACCCTTTAGTATCATGAGGCTAAAAAACCTGGGTTTGGTGTATTTCCCCCCAGGAAAGGTTAACAAAGATTCCAAACTCAGTAAGTGCAGATGAGCAGAACCAACCAAAACACCAACTTTTAGGAGCTTAGAGCACATTAGAATATGGCAACTGCAAGTAGTCAAAGGAACATATATAGCAAAGGTAAAGTTTGAATACTAGTGATATTTATCTTTGCTCATAAATCTTTTGAAATGTAAGTGCCGATTCTTTAAGGCTCATTACTCCAAAGCAGAACAGAAAACATTCTTCATTTAAGCAAAGCTCAATCTTTAAAATATAAAGAAAACACACCTCTTAGCTGTGGTTTGCAGACAGAGCAATAGAGAACATGTTCTCCAGTATGTTTCCTCTGGAACTTACTTGTGTCTGGCCCTGCTGCAGTTTTTATTCCTTGACTTGAAAGAAGAGATTAGTATCTCTTCTTCTTTGGTTATTTTGTGGATCATGGGTTATTTTTGTGGGTGTCTGTCTCTTTTCACATGTAGCAAGTGATAGGACGAGAGGAAACGGCCTCAAGTTGCACCAGGGGAGGTTTAGATTGGAT
>Ga0181612_148801_pt1 | contig 15922 bp, 9 predicted proteins | sample HoacroProtozoa21_FD_119630 | JGI IMG/M metagenome (GOLD analysis project Ga0181612, IMG submission 119630) | Hoatzin crop microbial communities from Cojedes, Venezuel. Combined Assembly of Gp0051906, Gp0051904, Gp0051908
CCCAGGTTTCTTCCTGCAGAGAGGTTTAAATTATGCCAGTTTCTATACAGTTTAAGCTATTAAATAATAATCTCTTGAGGAGCTGCTCTTGTGATGCCTCAGTACTGAAGTTCAGTCTCTGCGTTTTAAGATGCTTTGAAGTTCCCTTTTTCCAGAGTGCTGCCCAAACCTGAATTCTTTCTCTCACATTTAAGAGCTATTAAAATGAGGATGTAGAAAAAGCACGTTGATCACCAGAAAAAGTCTAGGCTATACTTAGCTTTCACTCCTGATTAAGCAGAATTTCTGCATAAAATTAGAGCTGAAAAATAGGAGTCCAGATTGCTAATCTTTTTTTCTTTCTTTTTTTGGGGGTGGTTCCCCAGATCTAAACGTCCAGTGCCAGTTTCAACCACAGCACCCAGAATTGACTCTCCCAGGGCTGTAATTCCCCACCAGAAGGTATGTGACACATTTCTCCTCAGCCACAGTTAATATCGCTTTTATCTATTGCAGTGAAGGCAAATACCTGCTACGGGAAATAGCTTTTGCTCTCCCCAAATAAGTAAACATTGAATGAGTGCGCAGGCAGCAGGAGTGCCACAATGCAATGTGTTAGTGATCTGTATTTTGCTAATTTCTTATTAGCAGAACCAAAGCATCCAGCTGTCCTCTGACGTGATCTGGTCTGACCCATTCTGAGCAGCTGATTCTCATCTAGGCTGCAAGAGGCTACCAAACCTTCTCAAAAGATACATCTGCTCTTGTAGATTCTTGGGGAAAAACTGATAGACTGTGCCTCAGTGTATCCAAATCCTGACTACAACTGAAAAGACACCGATTTGGAAAGAGGACATTAGGGTGTTTGAAAGCTTGCATCATATTACATTCTTGTCACGTTATTCAAAAGATATAAGAATAAAAAATTAAGAGGATAAGTCAACTTAATGAATAACAGCAAGTGGCAGAGGAAGTGGATGGCTTGGTTTCTGCTGTCAAAGCTTGTCGTCTTCCATAAAATAAATATTCATATTATAATAAACAGCATTCATTGACTGTACCTGGCAAGTCATCATCCGTATCTTTGGAGGCACTGAGGAGCAAGGATACCTGAAAGATGGTATATATCCTTAGGCTCAAGCACCGGGTAGGACATTTGTATTGCTGACACATTTAATTAGATAAATGGAGAGGAGGTAAAATATCCATTGCCGCAACTGTACCCATTCTGTGAGTGCTAGTGTCATCCCTAGCATGTAGTATAAATAAGAAACACTGAAGACCAAAATACATGGGGAAATTAGGTGATATTCTACTGGTTTTGGCAGTTCTGACTTCCATAGATCAATTTTAAGTCATTTTTATAAACACCGTGTTTTCCAAATGCAGAGCTCAGAAGGTAACATCATCCCTGTAACTGCTGCAAATATGTTCAGACTAACAGAAGAAAACACACTTGGAGAGAGTAATTTGATTCAATTCTATTTTGTCAAATTTGAAACGAACTTGTCTGACCATTCCTAGTTGAGACAAATGATGTTATTTCACTCCAGATCTTGTCAACTTTTTGGTAAGGGAAGATGAAATTAAGAATTTACCTTGCTCAGAGTTGTTTCTGCTTATATCATGATTTTATAAAAGTTATCTTGGAGAAAGTTATTGGAAGAGTCACCATACAGTACTGTGAAATTCCTAGAACAAAACGGGTGGATCATTCTTTTAGACTGGTGTTCAACTGCACCAGCAAAGTAACAGGGACAGGAAGGGTGAGAGAGTACTTATTCTCCCTCAAGAACTACACAGAATGCTGTTAGTTTTCAAGGCAGCAAGTAGACATGTCTCTTCAGAGTTATTCACCAACACAAGACTGACAATTATCTTTTGGGGCCCTCAAGAGCACCTGCGCAGGTATGACATTTGTCTACTTGCACCACAGGCACATGAAAGCTTTTATACATCAGATTTTCTTGACTCTGTATTAGGTGCATTTCTTCCCTGACAAGTGTCAATTTCAAAATTACTGCCATAGCTATTCAAAGCTGTTTACCACACAAAACATTCTTCTCCCTTAACCATCTACCCTATAGAAAAGTTAACTCCACGCACTGTAGGTTTTTTTAAAGGTCCTAAAAGTGCCTCTGGCATGAAAGCTCTGAAGTCACTTTACATTTCCTATTTTAACACTTCAGAGAGAGATGAGGATCAAAGGACTCGACCCTTTTTCAGGAGCATGTTGTCTCGCTCTTGAGCATTCTGTGTCTCAATGCTTAGGAAAGGTTTATAGGAGTTGTTGGAGGCAGCCTGTTCTGAATGGGCTACAGGCAGCACTTGCAGTTGGAAAAGAGATTTGCTGGAACCTTTCTGGAGGAAAAGGGTGGCATCTAAGAGAAGTTATGGTGGGAAACAGGGTATCTAGCAGGATTCAGAAAGGTTGTCTTAGGTGTAGGGTCTTTGGTCCAGGGGGAGGGGTAGCAGTAGAGTGCTGGAGTGGGAGGCCCTTTGCAGGTAGGAGAAGTGATGTTTGTGTCACTAGTATACAACAGGAGACAACAGTAGTTTTTAACTGAAGAAAAGTTCTTCTCTGAGGGTGGTTTGGAAGGGAATGAAGGCGTTGAACCATTGGAGAAGTCTCAAAATCCAGAATAAAAAGTCTTTACTGATACAGACAGTGGTATGGGGATGTGGCAAAAAGGTATGTTACAGTAAATGTACTTTAAAAATCAAGGTTTATTTGCTTGTCCCTTTATTATTTCTAGTAACAGTATCACTGTAGAAATGAAGGATTCCATGACACATAGGCAGAAGCTGTCACCAACACATCACTGCTTGACAGTCTTTAGACTCTGATGGCTCACATGAAATGAGTTTAATCGCATTTCAGAAACCAGCAGAAAACTACATTACAAGACAGTCACAACAATGTTGTCCTCAAACATCGAGAGAAGTTTTTCTCACCTTTCTCTGAGCCAAGGTTAAGGCATGGCAATGTTAGCTAAAAAAATCTGCATGTGCAAGTTCAGTGTCTAGTTTAAACCATAAATTCTCTTGTACATTATTGCTGATCTGATTGCAGCTTCCACTAATTTTCAAGCATGTGTTTCTTCTTTGACTGCTATGGTCATGGTTTTTTGTGTTAGAGAAAAATAAGCATACATTTTTTTTTTACAGAGATGTAAGGAAGGTATAAAAACCCCAGAGTTCTTCACCATGGCAGAAATTTTTCTACATTCCACAAGTAACATACATTCACTCCTTACTTGCTTGAGCTATCAATGTTATGGATGATACAGGCTCTGCAACCATGAGGATGGTGTCAGCTGAGCTGTAGGGCTATTACTGGAAATACAAGTCTGACTGATTTGCAGTTTCACTATTTCCTTATCTGACATTAATCTCAAACTTGAAACAATTTTCATTTAGTTTAGTCAAATCTTTTTCATTTAGTCAAGTCTCTTGCACAGGTGTGGCAGAGCTGGAAGAAAGGGCATAACTAGTGCTGAAAGCATTCCAATAAGAAGAAGAGTAAGCAGGAGTCCAAGGGTTGAAACTAAGCCGTCATCCGTCAGTGAGTTCCTGCAGCTGTTTGGGGGGACGCAACGCAGGTGAAGATTCAGCTCAATGCAGTTCAAAATGTTCAAGCTGAAGCTTTAAGGCTAAATATAGTTTTAACTTCTGCCCTTTTGCATCAAGGTATTAAGACAGCCTCTTTAATTTTAAGAATATGACTATGTGTTGTCCTGTTTATAGAACAGTACTTAACTCACTTATTTCAGAGTCACAGTGAGGATCTCCTAATGCTTATGATCTGTTTCCTGCCAAATCTGGGAACCGATATGGCTAAGAGAAAATAGAGGAAGAGATGATTGACTTTTTAAGTAAAGCATAGGATGGAAGAGCTGGCTGAGCCACAAGCTGTTTGTTGGATGTCATTGAGCAGTCATTTAATGCCATGGTGCATCAGTTTCCTTCTTTCTAGACAAAGTTTAAAACAACAACTGCTTCTTGGGCATTCTGGGAGGTCAAATTCATTAGTGTAGCGTTAAAATTGTTCTCCCAGAAGTGCAAAAGGTGAATAAAGACTGTGTGGTGATAGCGACAGATAAATAGAACGTGGGCTGTCAAAGGAAGAGGACCTGAAAAACTAGTATTGACTTCCAACATAAATTTCTTTCTCAACTTCTCAGGTACATAAGGAGTATTTGCCTTTCACAGAAATTGAATATTTATGAAGAAAAGAATAATAATATTTCAGAACGGAAATTGAGCTGATTCATAGCTTCCTTCTAGTCCCAGATGTCTGAGACATTTCTCAGCTTTAAGCTCATTCACTGACGTTACACTGGGAAATTAAAAAGCACTTTTCCTCTCGTAGTAAGGGATTGTTGCAGGATCACAGCATCTTTCTCGAGGGAAGAAGCCCATTGCTCAGTGTCAGAGCCTCCTCTTCTGGCCGGCTGAAGGGTAGCATCGGGCTTGCTGGAAATGTTCGCTTGCTTTTCCAGCCGCACAGGGTGTGGGACAGAAAGGGACGGGAGAGATGGGGAACAGGGGAGCGCTTGTTACTGTTGGTTGCACTTCGTGTGATGCAGTGCTAAGAGCTGTGCTGCTGCTCAGTATTAGAAATCTGACCTTCGAATTCAGAAATGGTTTCAGAAAGGCTGCATTGATCTGGTTTTGCCACTGAACTAGGGAAAAAAAAATCTAAAATATCTTGCTGAGAATAAACTGAAGGAGAGATTCTTTGTCAATCACAAAAGGAAAGAGCTAAATAAGCTTATTATTGGGCAGTAATTCTTTAGAAGTTTTACAGCTGCTTTCTTAGGCACTTCCTGTTTCATTCATTTGCCCCAAACACAGGGAAAAAACCTACCTTAAAACGACCATGAATATTGACTCAAAATGGAGAATGCTAACCTGGCACAGCTGGGTTCCTAGGAATTCTAGTGCTGAGTTACCAGCACGCTGGTATTCCAGCTAGAAAGTGTTTAAGGAGTGAAACCAAAGCACCATTCATCTCATAAAGGTGAGCAAAATCATCAACCATCATTTTTTATCGTGGTCCTATAATTTTCCCTTTGCCTATTGTTAGTGTCCAGTAACGCCAAAGCTATGAAAATGCATTAGAACTAAGGAAATATCTGGCATTTCTCTCATTAGCAGTTGAAACTGATAGTTGATAATCAGATCTCCTTGCACCTCTTTTTATTATGGAGCTTAGGAAGCAAACTCACAGTTAACTTAGATGAAAGCCACAGAGCTTTCAGGATAGCAAACAAATATAACTCTGGCATATCCTTTTTCTTCTTTATTGCCTCTGTTGTTTTTTCCTTTTTTTTTTTTCTTTTTAAATATTTGTTTTGTCCCTCTCTGCTAGCATGTAAACCTCATTAGCACAAGTGGTGGCAATTTCTGAACATGGTCTTGTGCATTTGTGCCTCTTACAACACAGTTTTAGGGAGAATCCCTGTTTTCTGTTTCTTTAATGATGTTCGGAAGCTGCAGCAGGCCGCTTAGAGGTTGGTTGTTGGTTGGTTGCCGTTTTCTACATCAGGGTATAATGACTGAAGTGTGTAATTCAAATGTATTTATTTAAAAAGGCATAGTCTGAAAAACGCTTCTAGGATTATCTGTTTCTAGAGCCTCAGGCAGCTATTAATGCCAGCTAAAATCTCTTCCTGTTTATTACTAAGAAAATTGTTCTCAGTTCATTTTATCTACCTTACATTTTTGATTCAGAACATCTTAAATCTATTTAATGTTATGATTAATTATATCCTTAGACCTTTAGGGTTTTTTTGCAATTAATTTTAATTAATCGTAATCTCCCTAAACTTAAATATGCAGGTTAGAAAAATCCAAAAGGAGAATATAAAATATTTATCTTTCTAGTGAACCTTAGTGTCAAAATCAGTAAATGACATTAATGATAACCAATACTGGCAAAAGCAGGAAATCAGAGGTCAAATTATTCTCAAGTTTACGTTTCATGCAAGGCTATGGGGGAGATGTGTGTAAGATGTTAAGGTGGCCACTGAAGCAGTGCCAGCCCAGATGAGGCAAAACGTCACTGCAGGCCACCGCCTGCTCTTGTACTGGCTTTCATTGAGGGCAGACTGTGGGCTCCGTCCCTTCTTCAGGATGATGTCTCCTGCCTGTCCATGTCCCCCAGGGCTGGACTGCAGCATGCTGCCACCATCACTAGTGGGCCTCTAAACTGTGAGCATCACAGCGTCGGGGTGCCAGTTACGGCTGCAGCCATCAACCAGGTCCAGAGGGAGAGGTTGCGGTGGTCCTTCTCCTGTAGCAAAAGCGATGTACCCAAGTTAGGCTGGAGCCAGGAGCATCCAAGATAAGATAAACTACAAATTGATGTCATGGCTCTAGAGAAATCTGTCGATTGCCACGCATTCAAATAGTTTTTTGGGTACCTCAGCTACAGATTTTTTTTATCCAAAGCACATAATTACAGACTAACAAAATCAAAGAATAAAACAGCTTTTGAAACTATATAATTCATTATTTTAAAACATGTGCTGATGCGTTTCAGCACTCAGGATGCTAGATTCGAAAGGCAAACATTAAAGAGATGTTAAAAATAATCGATAGTAGAATCTTGCTATTCGTGTTCCGGTCACTGAGCGTTTAGAAGTTAAAGAATAAGAAAACTGAGAGTAAATGTCCTCCTAAAGAGAAGTTTGTATTCCTCTCTGATAAAATTGTCCATGCTGCAGGTAGGCAGACTTCCAAAAAGTGTAAAGCTGTGGTCACTACCCGTTGCCAGTAGCTGGAAAGAAATGAGGCAGTTTAACCCTAAGGCTTCAGTCCTAGGCATTCAGGTGGCATTGCACCAAAATGAGCTTGAAGCAGTGCTAGGGTGTTTTAGGCAACGTGAGCATAGATTTTACATGAAGCTTCCTCAGAACTCATGTGACAACTTATTTCCTATATTGTGTTGCTGAAAAAGCAATATTTTCCTTTTTTTGATATTACCTTTTATTTTGGTTTCGCTAAGCTGCATTAATAGCAAATCATTTATGAAACTGAAGCATAGTACTGCGTTTTTCCAGGACGAGGCTTTGGTAGAATGTTTCTAATTTGAGCACCAGCACGGATTTCTGTGGGTATAGCTATTGTAGGAGAGGATCCCCTGACTGCAACTAAGACAGTATATCCTGCTGTCCTAGTTAGGAATGTTATCTGGGACATGACTAGGATCATACATTCATCATCTGCATACTCAGGCACACATTGCTTCTTGTGGAAACAATGCAATGGTCAGACTGGAAGCATCCTATCTGTTGAGCGGTCCCTGTCCTCGAGTCCTGTTGGTCTCTCTGCTAACCATGCTGCATGGCCTAATTAGCATGTACCGGAGCCTGTGGAAACAATGCAATGTGTGGGCTTCAATAACTTGAAGTGTACTCATGAAAAATACAATGCTGTGCTTTAGAATCATTATGTTTTTACAATAATGGCATTTACTTTTGTGTTTGTGTATCATCTCAAATGATTCTGACCTCAAGACTTTTTCTAAAATTTCTTAATTATCCTAGAAATTAATGGACAGTGTTGTCTTTCTATAAAATTATTGCTATGAGGTTGACTAGTAGCAAATGCTCTTTCAATGTTAAGCTTTATTTGTGGATTTCAACTAAAACCCAGTAAAAAAACGCCTGAGTATGTTTTGCTTCCCTCATTTTGAAACAACGCGTTTCTTTGTTGAAAATCTTCCCTGAAAGGTTGGATGCTTTGGCCCCAGTCTATTTATTGCAAGTTTATCGATATGTTTAGAAAGCAGTAATTGCAAATATGTTATTTTTGCATGTGTTCTATGATTGCTCTTTTCTTTTTTTCTTTTCTTGGCCTGCATGTTTGCTACTACAGGAACCTGCTTGGGAAATCAATGGCAACAGACCAACCTTCAGTCCTCTAACTAACACGGCGACTGGGCCTGTGGGTAGTATTTTAGCAACCAATGGAACGTTTTCAGGCTACCTCAACAAGCAAGAGATCAGCTTTTCAAATAGCTCTTCCTACTTAAAGACTACCACAGTTAGATCTTCCATGTCCTCTCAGTCTGTGACTCCTGACATTTCACCTGCAAAGAGTAACCTAGGTTCAAAACGAAGCCCTGTATCGGCTGATGGCAGTAGTCCTTTCCACCAGCTGAGCCCTGCAAGGCAGTATAACAACCCAATTGGCCTTTACTCAGCAGAGACTCTAAGGGAAATGGCTGAGATGCATAAATTAAGTCTCAACCGAAGGGCTTCGGAAGGCGGATTTCCTAGAGGGTAGGTAACATGGTAAAATATTTAATATTTCAATAAGTAATGAATTTGCTGAAAAATGAATGTAATATTACCTACCCTATTGTGCATTTGTCTGGTGATCATGATTAAGCTCTGGAACAATCATTAAATTTTCCAGTACCCCCAAAACATACATACAGTGCCATTACAGAAAAACTCTTGGTCTTTGGTATCTGAGTTGCAGTATGGACTGGCAATAGTCACCAGAGCATGAGGAGGAACACAACAACTGAAGTGACTGTGATCTTCTCAGGATTCTGGCACTAAATGATTTCAACTAATGCGTGCAGTCTCACAGAACCAAGTGTCACTGTCGGCCATTATAGAAGCTGCTATAAAACGGATCTGAGCTTTGGTACTTTCCTAAAGAGAAATGGCTTTAACCAGCAGATCTGACATGTGAGCCTACTGGAGTGTCCCGCTATAACTCCTGCCTTAATGTATTCGCTTTCCTATGCAAAATGAGTCAAAATTGCAATATTTTGAATCCTCTGGTTTGAACATTGTCTGTCTCACATTCGTTAGCTTTGCTCCATACTTGTATATAACAAGGAATCATCTCTAGATACTACCCAGAGAGTTTGATCCCATGCTGCCAATGTTTTCAGTGTTACTGTATTGCAGATCAACTGGTTTATTAATAAGTTTGTGAAGTGAGGAGTGACTACAATACATCAGAAAAAGCAATGAGAAACAGATTTTCCTAATTTTTCTGCCTTCATGTATTAATTTGTAAGCAAATCTGTAATTTGTTTATTTGCATTTATTTAAAATGAAGTTAAGTTTCCTATTATGAATATGGGGAAAAGCGTACTTTCAACACTAGGGACTTGGCTATATGGGGAAGAACAGACAATTCGGACTATCCACGCAAGGTCTGATAGCAAATGCATATTTTCAAGTATTTTATATCCCATTTCAGAAGCTCTTTGCAAGAGTAAACCCAACGGGTTTTAAATCTTAGGAAAGCAAGGATATTTTATCCTCATAAAAGAGCGTATATCCATGTTCTAGATGATGCAAGCAGTTTAGATGATTCATTGTAACTCTCTTGAGCACTCAGCATTAACAATCCTAATTAACTTATCTGAAAAAATCCTATCCTCTCTTTTCATACTGGATAATTAAGGAAGACAATTAGTGTTTAAAAGAAAATGATTTCAGTTAGTAAGCAAGATCAGCAAAATAAACCTCAGAATGCTTCTCTCCTAATATAGTTTTCTTGAGGAAAACTAATCCTTGTCTTATTTCAATATGCAGAGTTGCCTGGGAGTACATCTCACTGTCTTTCTCCCACTGTCTTCACAACCCTTCCGAACATCTGCAAGGGTGAGGGTGAAGGGGCTGTGTTTTGGATGGCTCAACATTCTGTTTCTTTCTTACCGAAATTAAAAGCCAGCTGCATCCATCACAGGCTGAAGTCAATGTGAACCATTCTGTTGATTCCAGAGGGCATTGCGACAGGACTGCATAATATGACAGTGATTGTTGGGGTGCAAAAAAGATAGGCCTGCAGAAAGCACCTCACCGTCTTCATTCTGCTCCTTTTCCATGCTTTATGTCTCCTTTACAGGTACGCATTGCCTGTGGCAATGCACCGAATTAAAAAGCGAGGTTCTACCTTAGAACAACCATCTGAGATTTAAAAAATGTTTTTGTGTTTAGCTTGAACAGAATTTTAGGGAATTGCTGTCTATCTGCCTACAATATATGTAGCACTGATGAACAAGTAAGAAAATTTATGAGAAATCATCTAAATGTTCTTTTATAAAAACCTCAGCCTTTATCCTGCAGCACAGGAACAATCTGAAAAGACAAAAGAGCCTAGAGCTACTAAGGTCTTTTCAGGTAATTGCTCCTGAGATTTAGAGAATTGTACATCTCTGTTTACATGCAGAGGAGATTCAGAGTCCAACAACCCTGTCCTTCCCACTCCTACTTGAGTGTTACCCATGAAGGGAGAGGCATCCTTCCTACCACTCTGTGGAGAGTGACATGGAACCTGTAACTGCCTTGGGACTTGGTATCATCCATGACAGTCTCGATTGCATGTGGATATACGTGAATGAGAGCACAATGAAAGCACTGTGAGCTCTGCAAAATCAGCTCTGGACTTTGTTGTGGACTTTCTTATCATACAGTACAACATGAGACGCTGCGTACAGCTTGTGAAATTACAGTGCTCCAAAACTGTGAATTTATTATGCATTCATGAGCATGCATTTAGCAGTATGACAAAAGCTGTAAGAAAATTCAGGTTTGGGGGTTGATCTTAAGGTATATTTCACATTTCAATTTGTTGTCCTATTCACCAAATCATTTAAATTTAATTTTGTGAACTGCTGTTAGAGGTTTAGCTAAACCCTTTGGAAAATCCCATCAGAAAGCTAGAATTTGAGATTATTTCTTTGATCTGCAAAGAATAACAAAGCATCTGTTTCTCTGATACACTTTCCCATTAAAGCTTTATCACCCTGGCCCAGGGTGAAAAATAGAGGTGGCCTGTTCGGAGTGTGGAACTTGGTGTGCTGAAAGCTCTGGAAAGGGGAGTATTAATAAATATGAAGAGTGAGTCATAACTTGTAATATGTGGCGCTCTGTCATTCCAGCGTAAGTTATTTTTCACATTGTAGGTCAAGGGCAGTAAATACCTGTCCCCCAAGTACGTGCCAGGTGGCTTGGGTTACTGGCTTCTTACTGTGTGACCTCTGTGAGCAGCAAGTTGGGTGTTTCATACATGTCCCTATTTAGAATCGAGCTAAAATAACGTGTGGATCTGAACTGGAGAGAATTTTCTCATCACATACTAAAGATAAGGAGAAGTAAAGCTTTACTCTTTTTAAAGGAAGCTACAGTGGCCTCTTCACATCTGAAAAATCTTTACTGATTGAGGCTGTTGAGCTGTTCTTAGTGTGTGCACATAATGATTTTTATCTTGGAACATATTTCTATATGCAAACAAGTGGGTCCTCTCATTAAGGTGTATTTTAAGGACAGTAATTCTGCCTTTAAAATATTATGTGTAAGGCAGAGGTCTGGATTAGAAGATTAAAGCAGGCATCAGAGTCCACTTTAGAAAATGATACTATTACACTATGTTTCGTTGTAAATGAGTGCCCAGCTGTCCTGCACATACCTAAAATGGATATAGGATCGCTGATGTGCTTACAGGCTGCAGCTTGTTCCTAATATATCTCTACTGGTTCCTGTAACAGACTGATATATTTGGCTTAATGTAGGGTTTGTAAAGTTAGAAGAATATTCTTGAATCCGAGAGTCTGAAGAACAGTAACTGCAGAAGGTGATCTGTGATTGCTTTTTCATGGAAATGCAGAAGTGCAAAGCCTTTACTGCAGCTTTGGCTCATTAGAGCATTTTTGATCATGAAAAGGGCAGCTGGATGAGCCAATGCAAAAGGACCGTGTGTAAAAAGCAGCAGTAATATCAAAGGTTCTGCCAAGCAAAAGCAGAAGGAGACAAATCCACTCTGAATGTCACTCTATAACAGTATAACGTTGCTGTCCGGTATTTTGTATCAATCCCAGATCCAGAAACGTTACAGCAGCGAGGTGGAAGGTTCAGTGCCCAGTTCTGTCAACAGCATTCTGTGCAGCTAAATAAGAAGAAATGTTTAACTGATCCTGGACTCTCTTCCTTTTCATTTTGCACAAAATATGATGAATTACTCTTCACCCAAGAATATAAGAGCAAAAGATGGGTATTCTAAGCTTCAAAAAAACTAAGTTAAAATCAATGTCATAGCCCATTAATGCTATCCATGCAACCAACAGAAAGAATTATTAGCAAATAACATAATATTATGGTCTGAGCACACTATCTGTTCATCACTCCCAGCTTTGGCCCACCTAAGGCCTATGTTGAGTTTTGTGTTTTGTTTCTCTGGAATTACCGTGCAAGCCACTGTCACTTCTCGTTTCTGCAGCAAAGCAAGATGTAGCATGAACATATGTTTTTTCATACTGTGAACATACCAGATGTAATAAAATATCCTGGTATGGATATCCAAAAAACCACATAATGCACGGACTTTCCTTATTTCACATGGAATAAATTAGGAATGACTGTTCTGAAATTAATTGGCTTATACCACTGTTGGCATAATGTAGGTACAGTCAGAGTTAGGCCAATAGTTGGTTAAATGCCAAGGCATTTGCCTTAGTTTTAGATTTAAAACATCTACTGATGTATTCTTTGGATATTCTCCAGCATGTAGAACACCAAAAAATCAGTCTTACAATACCAGCTCTGAGGGTGGCCTGAGGAGAACAGACTTCATCCCTGAATATTTAGTATCTGAGGGAAAAATATAATCTCTACCACTCATTTGCTATTTTCAGATGAGAATATACTCTGCAAATGCTTCTTTCTTCCCTCCGCTCCCTCCCCCCATACACTTTGATAATAGTACTGCTAGGGATGCACAGCAATAACATCATGTTTAAGGGTCAGCCAAAATGCCACCGTACCCGACTAAGTCCTGCTGGATCAACTACAATCCCTACGTTTTTTCCTTTCTTAATCATGTTAGGGTTTTCAGGCATACATTTACTTTTTGTTCTTAGTTGTAGATGGTCTGAAAAAAGCTTCAGTAAGCTTTTGTGAATACCTTTTGCCCTTTGCACTCTAAAAACTATTACCTTTTTCTATGTGGTTGGTTTTGATGTTGTTTGTTCTCTTTCTCTTCTTTTAGGTCATAACCAACACCGCTGCCAAGTTAGTATCACTTCTGTGTAGTGCCAAGTATCTGTGTGATGCTGTATGTGTGAAGATTTGTTTTCTGGGGTAGCATGATCCCTTGTGTTCCTGCTGTGTCTGCTTGCAAGTGGAAATATTTATTTGAAAACCTTACTGGTATGGCAAGTGTCGTGGGCTGCCACTGGTGTCCAGTGGTGCTGCCTTCCAGGCATGCCACATGTTTGGCATTTGTTGGTGGTGTTCTCATGCTGCAAAGGGAGTTAGCATCTCAGCTTGCTCAGTTCTTGTGGATGCTTTCAGATGTGTTCATCTCATTAGTCGGGGTTTAATACCTCCTAACTCTTTAGGTAGTCTTTGTGCCGTCAGGATTTGGGCAGCCTTATCTGAGCCTTTTTTAATGTGTTATTAGTGATGTGTTTTTAGACTCAGCATTAAATTAATTTCCAAAGTCCCACTCCACTGAAATTCAGATTTAGGTTGGTATGAGATACTGATAGGGAAAAGATCTAAAAAAAAATTTGCCTCAGTTAGCGTATTGCCCAAACAAGAGGCAACTATTGATCTGAAAATGTGATTGATCTGCTTTATTTAGGAAAGTTCACTGTGTCCTCAGCTTTTGCCCTTTATTTAGGAAAGTTCACTGTGTCCTCAGCTTTTGCCCTTTAGTTTTCTAAGGGCAGAGGACTGTCTCTAAATTCCCGCTTTCGGTCTCTGAACTGAATGTTGTCCAGAGATTGCTGGAGAGACTGGGTTAAATTCAGCATAAAATAAATAATTATATTAGTTACATGTCAGATTTAAACCGGCAAGAGAAGAAGTAGTAGAATACATAAAGCTGAAATAATATTTAATGTCTATAATTTACACTGATCTGGCATTCTCTGTTGATTTTAATGAGGTGTGGATGTGATGTCATGCAAATGACGCAACTCCTTTTGAAGTGATGAAACTCTGGACAATTTACATTGATAATTATTCAGTTACTATTGTCTTAGAAAGCTGAAGTCATTTAATCTTACTTGCTTTGGGATTTATTTTCCTTGATCCTTTTCCAGCTTGGTAGAATAATTCCATTCATTTGCAGAGGTGCTCCAACTGTCCTGACCTCTGTCACTTTGTCCTAGAGCACAGCACCCCTTATAAGCACTAATATCTTCTGTTTATTCCAGAGTTATAGAGAAAACTCTGCAACTGAAAATATGTACTCTTTTCTCTTATTTTTATGGGAATCCTGTTAACTTCAGTGGAAGTTTTGCCTTGGTGTGCGTAATGTGGCTCAAACCTCTTGAAAGACAACACTGAAACTGTTGAAATACCACAAGTGAAAGCGTAAATCACTACTGCTGCTACCATTAGGGAAGTTCAGGCTGTTCTGAGATTACTGGTTCTTATTTTTGTAACTGATTGTAGAAACTAATTGCTTTGAACTTGATTCTTTAAAAGTGGCATATTTAACCTCTGTCTCTTCATTCACATAACCTTCTCAGACCTTGGGCTTAGAATCTCTTCAATACTTCTAACGGGAGGGGGAAGAGAACACTAAATTCAAGATCTCGAGGACCTGTGTGTTCATAATTGTCGTGTGATCGGTTAGGGTGTTAGAAAGGAGATACCGGTGTTAAAGTGAAGCATGTGCATGCTGCAAAGTCAAGAGTGTAACAACCTGCACGTCTCTGCACACCACCTCTCAACAGGTGATGTCAGTGTCGTAATGATGTTGTCGTTGTTGATGAATAGTGAACGGAAAGATATTTTAAATGTGAAAATGTCTTTGTAAAAAGATGATTTTTCACTTTTTGAATGCGTAATGCAGCTTCCCAATTCCCTCCCTTAAAATGTTGATGTGTGCAACTAAAGGCTGTGGCTGTAATACAGCATGTGCTTATTTATGTCTCTGTTCCTTCAGCATGTGTCCGTTAATGATCTAGTGAGTATTCTGAATGATGTGTGACTGTATCTCTCTTACTTTCCGTCTTCAGTCAGGGTATCCCACCAAATAAAAGGCTGGAAACATAGTGGAATCCCCTGACTGGGTTCAGAGGTGGCACATCACCATGGATAATCTCTGGAGGATTAAGTCAGATGGCTGCCAGCTCTACTTGATTTTCCCTTTTGCTCCATGCCGGGTTGAGGGTTTGGATTTAACGCTCACCCTCTGGGGCCGAGCCATGGCAGACAGGCACACCATTGTTCCCTTGCCAACCGGAGAAGCTGTTGTTCAGTCACAAGAAAAAATTCAGTGAAAGACTTAATATTAGCTCATGAACTTATGGTGTAGTGGTTTTAAACTGAAAAGGAAAATTGGTCCAATCAAACAGGATTACATCTTTCAGAATTTCTTAGGGGGGAGATATATGCATTTCTAGCTTTTGGGCTCAGTTCAGAATGAAACCTTTGTGAAATGTCCACTGTTTCCCCAAGTTTTTATTTCCCAGTTTGGTGAGCATACGGAACCTGTACTGCTGGCATCCTTCTGCTGCTGGGGGGGACAGGAACAGCAGAGCAGTGATTCATCTGATCCGCCGTAGGTTAGGAAGAGCAGCTACTTCAGTGACTGGCAGCTGAGGTTGAGCTTGCTCATTCGAACTCCAGGGCTAGAACAATGTGTAAGTAGGCACTGCAAGGAAGCCAGGAGCTTAGCTGAGGTCTGGCATTAAACTGGCTCGTTCTGTTGCAATGGGAGCTTCAGTGAACTTGCTCATGGCTCCATTTCTCAAATAAAAATCCTTCATCATAAATGGAGGCACTGGAGAATATGGCGGCTGCTCTTCCAAAGGCAGTTGTCCTGTTGATTGCAACATAGGATATTTTGATCCAAGACTGACCATTTATCGTGCTATAGTAACACTTACGGCTGGCTGTACAGAGATCTTGGGAAGATTAATTTAGTCTTTGTGAGGAAAGCTTTGAAGATGAAA
>Ga0181612_134248_pt1 | contig 15921 bp, 9 predicted proteins | sample HoacroProtozoa21_FD_119630 | JGI IMG/M metagenome (GOLD analysis project Ga0181612, IMG submission 119630) | Hoatzin crop microbial communities from Cojedes, Venezuel. Combined Assembly of Gp0051906, Gp0051904, Gp0051908
GGGGGGAGGAGGAGCGTAGCTCGTAGCCGCTCTTCCCCTGGGGGTCGCGACTTCTCCCGGGTCTCGCCTCAGGTGTCACGGCAGCCGCGGGAGCTGTGGCTGTGCCCGGGCGGGAGCAGCGGCTCGGGGTGAGGGGCTGGGCCCTCTTAGCCGGGTGCCTCCTGTGGGTGCCTGCCTCGGTGTGGGCTGGCGGGGGTTGCGTGGTCTGGTGGCGGGTGAGGCACAGCCGGCGCGTTCCGTGGGTGGGTGTTGCAGAGTTATTTGCCACGCTGAAGTGCCCGGGGGACGCGGCGTGATACAATGTTGCAAAACTAATTGATTAGACTTAAAATCGTAACTAAAAGCCTTATAAATAGGGCGGGGGGGGGGGCTGCCAAGGAGCCTGAGTGAATGCAGCTTGGTTTGTCAAACTGACTTCACCCTCTGGTCACCGTGTTTTTATGCAGACTGATTTGACTTAATGTAGACACTTGTAAAGAACGGCTTGCATCCCGTAGAGAACAGCTTATATTCTTACTACGTAACTTTGGAAGTCTGGGCTTGTACAAAAATAAGTTTTGTCTTGTTTTCTTTTTTAAATGTATTTATTTAGATTGATTAGGGATACATGTATTAAAATTGCTAATGTAGTTATCTTATGCAGTTGCTCTAATTACCTTAGTGAAATATATTTATGTTTGTGACAATGAAAGACTTAAGTCATTTTCACTAATAGGCTGAAAGCAATGTAGTGAAGGCAGAGTAAAAACAATAATGTTTAAAATTGTATTGAGACAATAATCTGAGAGACCAAATGTACAGGTGAGCTAGTTGTCAAAATAGGATGCTGCTGAGCACTTACTGTCGTTATTATACATTAACTGACCATCGGTAATTTGAATGTTCAATGTTGCAGTTTAATTGTACATCTGAATAAAAAATACAGAAGCGTAGTAAGAGACTGGTTTCTGGATACATCTTGAGATCTTTAAAGGCCTTAAACCAACAAGAGTCCATCTAAAGAAAATGAGAGCAGGGGAAAGAGCTTGTGAGGTAAAATGAGTAGTGCAAGTATCAAAGACAGGGAATCTAAGATGTGAAATGACCTTCTGTTAGGAAGAACAGGAAAAACAGTCTTATAAATCATGGATGTTGTAAAAATGCTGGAGCAGTCAGTGGAGCCCATCTTCATTTGTGTTGGAGAAGTTGTAGTCAGATACTTGCTAAAACTGAATAAAATGATATGATGGGAATGCAATCAGAATAATAATTTTAAAAAAAGAGCAAGGCTAGCTGAGCTTTGACCCCCTGAAAGATTCTGAGGAGGTGGTTTTGGAGGAGAATTTGTCAGTGATTAGAAGACAATTAAAAACAATGTGCAAAGAGAAAATGGACTAGTTTGGACCAAACTTTTTTTACAATAGCCAATGCAGTTTGTGAGGAAGGAATATGAGGGGTTTGTCTTGAGTTTTACAGAGTTTCTGCTGTTGTCTGGGTTGATGTTAAAGACACGCTACTGAAATGTGGTCTAAAAATAATTTTTTGTGAGATCTTGTACAGGTGGTTGAAAAATTGCTTTTGAAGCTGACTTGTAAATAATTCGCTTAAACAAGGATGTCACAAAGTGTCCTCTTGGGAAGTTCTGTTTTGAGTGTATTTTAATTGTTTTCTGTAATGGTGAACAGAAAATATCTATGTTGCCAAGTTGGAAGGATTGCAAGCACTGTACGGCTCAGGGTCAGAATTCAAAATGATCTTGAGAAGGTTGGTAACAGATTGGAAATCAGTGTAATGAAGTTCAGTTAACAAGAACTGAGGGAGGAAGAGAACACAGGGAGGAGAAATCAAAGGCATAATTAGCAGAAAGGATATTGCTGGAGTAAGCAGTATCCCAAAAAAGCATGTGAACACTGTAGTGCATAGTAAATTAAATATTAATTGATTATATGATGTCCTTTCAACTAGACAAATGTTATTTTGGCACGTTAACAGAGGTGATTAAATACAAAGACAAGGAAAGCGATTGCTCCATTGAAGAAGGGCCCCAGCTAAGGTGGTATGGCTATTTTGTTAACCATAGTATGTAGATTTCTAGATTCTGCATGAGTATTAGATTTATGAAACTTGGTTTGTGAGGGGGAACTTGAAAGGCATAGGCACACAAGAAAATAAACTAAGCAAATTTGAGGAGTGCCCTCACATCCATAGAAGGGTTGCTATGTAAAGGCTAGTGATTAACTAGTCTTCGAGCTCTCTGTAGAGCAAGTGAAGAAATCATGCTTGTTTTTAGAAGGTAATACTTGGGTTGGATGTTAAAGCAAAACGTTTGGCTTTTAGGTTGACAAAGCACCAAAGCTGGCTGTCCACAAAGATTATGAAATATCTTTTGCCAGGGAAATGCCTGGCCAGACATCTGTTGAGGACAGTCTGGTCTCTCAAAGGTCCTTACAGGTGTGTATTTAAACAGTTCTGTGTGTACTAACATGGTGGAATTAGAAATTTTAATTGGAGAAAACTGCTTTGGAATCTGCAAAAGTTTCCTTCAGCCTGGATTTTTATGGAGCTGTAGTAGGAATGGACCGTGATATGTCCTTCTCTATCTTCTCTTCAGTGTGTTGCGGAAGAGTATGCGTGTGCTTGGTGAAGGGGTTTCTTTCAGGTATGCACCTTTTAAAAGTGTCTTCCACTGATATACTGAGAATGACCGGTCTGTTTTGATGGTGAAAGGTAGACTGATGAACCGTGTAAATCTGTTTCACTCTGCTTATAAACTGTACATTTGTTACAGCATCTTTAATGGCTGCTGCTTCAAAGGGATGCTCTCTGGAAAAGAACTAACTTCTCTGAGGGAGATGCTGAGGGATAAAGGGTTCAAGGAGTGGGGGCGGGGAAGATTAGCTGCCTTCTTGTCTTGATCAAAGTATGTGCATACCATATAGTGGAAGGTGGCAAAATGAAAGTGTGACGTCGATCACGTCATTAAGACATTAATATTTTAATATTGTTAATAAGGAAACAGCAGCCTGTTAATGATCTTCTGGAATAACTGAATTGGAAAATTTGACATGTTTCCAGCCAATGCTTCTATAGATGCAGTGTGTCTTTCCATTTTTCAGCAGATGTCAAGAAGGGCTTCTAGACATATTACTTGTTTTTCTGCAACCTGGAAAAAAAATGAGAAAAACCAATTCTCGTTCCATTATCTTCTTGGGCTAAGAAAATGTTTTTTTGTTTAAGTTTTATTTGGTGACTTAAATTACTTCTAATGTTACGTATTTGTGCCTTGTCCAAAATGACTACTAAAATGCCTGAAAGTGTTACTTGAGTGAGCTGGCCTGTTGCTGTATTATTTTTCCTCAGTACGTCTGTCAGCTTTCTGCTTTTAAGATTCTTAGAGTATTGGTAATCTTCAGCAAAGCTGTCCAGAATGTATTGTTACTAAGCTGGTTAAACAGAAGTTTTGTCATGAAAAACTGACTTGATTAGTTCAAACATTAAATATTTTCAGTCTTTCACATCAGTAATGCACGAGTTGTGGTTAACTTATTTGCCATCAGTAGTTTGGAGTTGAAATCTGAATCTTAAGTAGCTTTGCCTGTACATAGAATGAAACAAGCTCAGTTTAAGACAGTAGAAAACTTGAATGGCATTTCTTGCTGTATGTTTCCGACCCCCAAAATATGTGCCTCAAACATTTGTGAACCAGTGCAACTTAAGTCTTGGCAGTGTTAAGTTATTTAGGGCTTCCCTGTGTGCGCTGAACCTTGGAAGAAATCTTAACATCAGTGTCTTAAGGGATTCTGCGTACTTTAAAATTACAGTAATTGTTCTAAAAGGCATGCGTAGTCAACTTTCTGAGGTGATCTGAGTGTACAATGTAATTTCTGTGATTTACCTTATTTTGGTGGGTTTTGATGGCATGTTTGCATACTCCTTATGTATTAAGGTTGAGCTTTTCCTTAATCTGACAATAGTTGTTTCTGGCATGAAGATGTCACTGTCAGATTTGGAGTTTTTTGTTAATTTTTCTCTTGAAGTCAAAATAATAAAGGAGTGTGAAGACTACCTTGTGATGATATTCAAGAGATGTATCAAATGAATAATGTAACTTAACTTTGTGAAGTTGAATTTTCTAGGTATGTTTTTAGAGGAGAGGAGAACAGCATTACTGGTTTCTGTGTAAATGTGAGAATTAAAATGAGTGCAACTCAACCTCTCTTAGTTGGTTCATTGTCACAAAAGCAAGAAAATAGCGCAGTTTGGACTACTAGGTGATCTGAGCTTTAAGATTCTGTGTCCGGGGAAAATAGTCTCCCCAGTGCTTAATAAATATAATTTAAATTTTGGTGTTGGACTAGATGGTCTTTAAAGATCCCTTCCAACCCAAACCATTCTGTGAAAAATGTTTGTTTTTCCTGTAGGTGTGAACTAAGTGTTTTTGTAATTTTTTCCAAGACTGTTTTAAATTCATAAAAGACTAGAATACTTGTGACATTGCGTTTTATTGAAGTTGCTATCAATAAATTTAAAGTTGTATTGAGTAGCAGCTACAGTAAGTTACTTATTTTCCATTCTAGTCTATAAACTGTTCTACATATTAACAGGCTTGTGGTGTAGCCAATTCAGTAGAGAACAACTATGTTTTAAAGAGCCTGTTGTGAATACTTGATAAAAGTTTTAAAACAGATAATGTAATATTTAAGTACAGTCACTGGGGAAGATTTGTGTGCTACTGTCTAGTTAAAGGAATGGCTAAATGGATTGCCTGTTTCTCTGTTTTTATTCACAATATTTTTCTGCATGGGCAAGGACTTTAAGATATCTTGTTGCATGAGGTTTTTTAGTCAGATGGCATTAGGATTAGTATATCTGTGAATTATATGAATATATATGTGATATCTGTAGGATTAGCTGTGTAGTGTTCAACCCAATTTTCTGAGAGGATGCTGTTTGAACAGGGCTTTCTATCTGTGGCATTTTGTGACACTTGCTGTTGTCAGTACTTAGATTTTACTATACATGTAATTATTTCTATTTTATGGTAGTCAAGACTGCAATCTCGTGTATGAGAAAGCAGCAAAAAACCTGGCAGTCTGTCTCAAGCCTGTGTTTGCAAAATGAAAAAAAAAAAAAAATATAGGCAAGGGCAAATAGCAAATGGTATGGACAGCGATTTACACTGCAGAATTCGGATTTCCTGTGTCCGACAGTTTTTTAGCTGCAGAGCTATTCTTACATAGAAAATCTTGTCTCTGCTTTGTATCACTTCTGTAATGGGTAAGGTCTGGATCCTGTGGATACCAGCCTAGTTCAGTACCTCATTTGCTATCTAGGAGAGGTACTGGAAGACTTTTTCTGAGATTTAGCAGAACATAATATGATGTCATGGATGTAAGCAAAGGATTAGAACTCACTCTAATTTGAGTCTTGAGTGCTTTACATTTTATTTTTTTAAGCTTTAATGTAGCTCCTTGTGTGGAATTTATGTTTCTTTGGAATCTTTTGTTGTTGTTGTTTTGGGAAAACAATCTTTTAAGCTACCCTCTAGGAAGTAGTGAGGTGCTCTATACTAAATGAAAACCAACTTGATTATGTCGTTGTATGTATGGCAGTAACCTAGGTGTTGAGACTCAGTGTGATTACTTGAGCAGTGAAAGTCACAGGTTAATGATTCCAGATGAAGTTGTGAACTTAAGGAAATGAACCATGGATAATTGTGGCAATAACCAGTCCCTACCAAGGTAGGGACTACAAGATTTGTTTAAACTCTGGTTTCCTATTTTCAAGGAGAAAGTATCTCCAGGAGTACAGGCTTGCTCTAGTTTCTGAATAGACTTCTGAACAGGCTTCTGAACTTGCAGATTAAGAAAACTTACGTGTATGGGAGGGGGGGAAAGAAGTTGTATTGCTAGCCATTAAGTCCACAGGTTCTGTTTTAATTTCTTAAAATCAAACAAAGCCGCAAAAAAGCCAAATTCTGAAACCCTGACTGACTCTGTATGTGTGGATTAGAACAATACAAGTAAAATATGTTTCCAAGTGTGTACTGAATTTTTAAGGACACAAAATTTACATGTATGTGGAACCTCTTATTTAAAGATATTTTATTTTTTTACTTTCTCTATATATTATTTCATATCTAGAAATAAAAGGTTCTACAGACATGCAAAAAAGTGTACGCATATGTATAAACCACAAATTCCGTAGACTATTACAGAAGTGTGAGGCCAAAGAATTAAAGTGTCTATATGAACAAACACAACCCTTGAAGTTTTCCATCAAGCTAAAAATATATCAACTAACTCATTTGTTTTCTGTTACTAGAAATGACTACCCCAAATAAGACACCACCTGGTGCTGATCCAAAGCAGTTAGAGAGGACTGGTACTGTTAGAGAAATAGGCTCACAAGCAGTTTGGTCTCTTTCATCCTGTAAGCCAGGTAAGATCACAACAAATGATATAAAAAGCTGAATGTATGCTTTTCTTCTTAAAATACATAATGCTCTATGTTTTGATAAGAAGACATACATACAGAGTGTAGCAGTATAACTGCTGTATGGGTAGCCACTACAAATAATTTTGGCCTAGTCTATATTTGATGCAATATGAAAGTTATAACTATATCAGAAATCCTACAATGAGGAAATATATTAACAAAACAAATCTTTTACCAATTTTGTGCTAATTTTTTACTTGCACAGTGAACAAACTAGACCATGACAGTAGAAGCACACCCAGCACTGTATAATTGTTTCTATGCTTTGGCATTTTGCCTGGGTATCTTCAATTTTTAACTTAGAAAACCCATGCAGCTGGGCAACCTACATGTTCTGTCTAAATTTTGTGTGGACTCAGCCATTATGGTGTAGCTCCCTAAAATCCTGAAAGTAGAATGAAACTATTGTAAATGGTCCTGAGGTGCAGTTAATGGTAGCTTATACCTACTCAAATTATCTGAGAATCTGTATTCTTTTCATTTGAGATGGTAGAGTTGCTGTTTCAGAAATATCTGTTGGGAATTGATCTGGTGGCTTGCTACAGCCTACAGTCAATGATCCCTTTATGTCATAAAATTGTGCTCAGGCTGAATGTCTTTGGCCTGATAGCCTGATATCTTTCTTGGAGAAACATATACAGTTTAGTTGCTTCAAACAGAGTGAAGGTAATTTCTTTTATTGCAGATTAAACTTCGGCTACTGAATTAAAACTGCAGCTAGTGTGGGTAATCAATAAAAGGATGTGATTAGTAAAAGGGCAGATAATGAGGGAATGGAAAAATAAAGATTTGGGGTTGTTTCTTTAAATGTGACAACATTAACTTTCAGGAATACTGTTTTGGGCATCTATTGCTTGTTCTAGCTACTAACTTGAAAAAGTAAAAATATTTCAGGAGACTACTTGAAAAGAAAATGTTATATTTGGCTAAAATTTTATAATGAATGAATGGTCTTTGCTAGTGATTTTCCTTTAGTTCAGCATTTAGATTACAGAATAGGTGGAAAAGCCTAACCATTAAGTATCGTTCGTGCAATTAGTATGAATTACTACTTAACCATTTGAAATTCCAGGACATGTTGAATGGTTTCAAACCCCACAGACGTCAACAGGAGATAAGAATGTAAAGACACTCCAGTACTGAGCTTTGATTGATAGATTCCCCGGTTTCAGTTTAGTGTCACAAAAGTGTAGTCACAACTTGGATATCTAGAAAGATTTCCTTATATGTTATAACTTAGGATACATGCTTTAGTTTGTAACAGTTGAAGAAGAGTTATGTCTGTGATGTCTACATCACAGAAATAGGATATTCAAGACTATCACATTTTCTTTTTCTTAGGATTTGGAGTGGATCAGTTACGAGATGATAATCTAGAAACTTACTGGCAATCAGATGGATCACAGCCTCATTTGGTGAACATCCAATTTAGGTATCCAAAATTACTCTATATGAGTTAGGGTGTTTTGTATAGCTTTGTATTGATTACCGTTCACCAAGATAGGAATTTTGGAAGTGCAAGGACTTCTGGGTTAATCGTGTTACCCAACTGGTAAGAAGACAGATAGCATTTATAAAAATGAGGTTTTAAGATGTTATGGTTACTAAATCCCTAAATAAGCAATAAAAAGGAATGTTTAATAGTAGGTCACTTGTAACGGTTTCACATTTGCCTACCCAAGGTGACATTTTTCTCCTGACTTTGTCTTTGAGTGTAATTTGAAGGGTTGATTAAAATAGTCCTGTGTGAGTTAACAACTGATTGTCCGAGAAACCTTTTCCTATTCTGTTCTGTGTATGATGCTTTCAGTCCTTTTTCTTTAATCGAACTCTTAATATGAGGTTAGATATTTGTCACCTTTTTTATTTGCTTTCTGGAGAACTCTTTGGTATAATAGTAGAGCCCATATTTGAAAAGCTAAACCCATGCTTCGTCACATACAAATGCTTATTTGGCATCTTGGACTTCTGTTGTATTTCTTGGTGTACTGACACTTTGGAAGGCAGACAAAGAAGAACAGTGAAAATCACCTCTATGTGCATAACTTAATGTGGAAAAACACCTAGCTGCTTAGCTGCCAGGTTCTTACAAATAAGTAGACACACTTGTATTAAGTTTTAGAACATTTAACTCCTTAGTTATTACAAACTAGCAACAAACTCATCCTGAATGTTTTTCTTTACGATCCTTACATAGCTTTTGTTGCTTCTTGCAGAAGAAAAACAACAGTGAAGACACTATGTATTTATGCAGACTACAAATCTGATGAAAGTTACACTCCAAGCAAAATCTCTGTCAGAGTAGGAAATAATTTTCATAATCTCCAGGAAATCCGGGTAGGTCAATGGCACTTTGCTTTCTATATTAAAATAGTCCTCTCTTACTAGGACATCTGGTGTAGTAAAATTGTTTTTGGAGGTAAAATGTGCCATGGAGGGGGGTGGAAAGTCTGGATTTATTTTGATGTTTGCTTTTATTTTTTCTTGTAAATTTACTAGACTGGTTTCTGTTTTTGTCAGGCTCCATTACCAACAAGGTTATAACAGACTTGATATATAGATCTTGTAATGGAATAGAGAGTGGAGTTTTACACAGCAGGGCCGTTTAGAATGGTTAAACTTCGATCTCACTTGAAATATCTGCCAGCCCTGTGCATTGCATACATCAAAAGGGAGGCTTGGCTTTTAAATACTTGTGTTTTTAGATGTTTTTTTAAAAAAAGGTATTATTTCAAGTTTTCAAGAGTGGGTTGCTCAGCTATTGAATCTCTCCAGGAATCAGAATTTAAAACTAGAGATTTTGGTTATGACTGTGTATGGTACATAAATATATTTGGAGTCTGGAGTTCATTTCTGGGAGGATGCACGTACTCTTATTAAGTAGTAGCATTCAATTCAAAGCTCCATTTGAGACCCTGGCAAAAAGAAATTGGGACACCAGGCCTGATCATCAGTTATGCAAAGTTTCTTTGTATTCTGCAGGTTACGGAAGCTTCGTAGAAGTGAGAATCTGTTTGTATTTCCTAATAGCTTCCTCTAGCCATTACTGATGGTGAGAGCTAGGGGAATTGCAACACTAACTTTTCTAAACTCATATACAAAGAAAGCAAGATACCAATTTAAATGGAAGTCTAATGTAAATTACAATCAGATGTGTTCATAAATGATGTTTTGCTTTTGAGTACAGTTTCTAATCTTTTGCGATGCTTTTGCAGTCAGAGATGTAGAAATCTTGGAAGGGATGCAGTATTTTGGTTTCTAACAATATGATGTAAAATCCAGTTTCCATTTCTGTAGATATGACATTTGATGCTTAAGACTTCGAATGGGGCATAGATTAGTAGTATTTTGTTAATGTTTTTATTTACAAAAGTGTAGTAGTCAAACCCAGTGTTTTTTCATGGTGACACTTCTAGCCAGAAAATGTTTCTTTGATGTGACAACAGACATAAGATTTGAGTTGCTATAACTGCTTAGTTTTGCTAGCCTTTTGGTAAATAGTAAAAGCATATTTAAAATAATCCATGATCTTTATAGAAGTCCACCTTGAAAGCTAATCAGGTTACTCATGAGCAGGTATCTTTTGCTAATTTTGAGTTATGGTAACCTCATGTTTCAGATTCCTCTTCTCTGGAGCTCAGCAGCTACTGGCTGATAGATAGGGAAGGTTTAACTTGCCTCCCTTATATGGCAGGTATTACAATAACAGAAGGATCAGAATGACAAGAAAAGGGAGGTGCTTAAGCAGTGGTTTGAATTTTTACTTTTGGGATTTTTATTGTTTTCACTTTGTTTTTCAGTTGATTGAAGTCCCAACAAGAGCAACTTATAAGTAGAAAGTTGTAGATGCAGTGGCAGTAGAAAGTGTAGTAAACATGTATGCCTCAATGCTAGTCATGTTAGTGCTATGTATATATGTTTTCAGTGATTCGTGATGTTCTCAAGTTTTGACCTATACTTTTATCCTAGATCTGAAATGGAAGGGTCTTAACTCTTTTTTTTTTTTTTTTTTAAATTAAATTTTATTTTGAAAGAAACCAATTACCACATTACTTTGAATTTCATAAGCTGCAAATTCTGGCTTTTAATCTTCTTAATTGCATCGTAGTAATTTGGGAGTTGCACTTTGTATAACTGTTACAGCAGCCGGGTCTTTTCCTGTGTGAGGCTACGGGTCTGTTTTCCCGAGTGTCCACTAGATGTCATTGTTGTCCTTAATTAGCAGTTTGATTGTGTTCTTGTAGTCTACCAATAACTAAATGATTATCCTTTTATAATAAGGTTTAGTACAGCATTATACGTATAACTTCAATAACTTAAGTTTCTTATACAGTGTTAAACTTCCACTTTTGAAGATATACATGTTATTAAAGATCTATAGAAACAATGAAATGCATAATAAGCATATTAGTCTCCTGCAGTTTCTCAGGCAATAATTCTTTAACTCTTTTCTTGCTAAACACGGGATTTTATATGTAATGTACTTAGTTAAAAAACACTTTTAAATGAAAAAAGTTACTAGTATCTTTTGTAGTATATTAATATGACTGTTACATGTTGCATGAGAGCAGTAATTCTTATGTGTACCACATGCTTTTTTTACTTCAAAACTGAGATGAAAATACAGGCAAGCAGCTTACTAATGAGGTACAATACTTCAATGCTGTAAAATACTAGTAAGTAACTTTTTCACCACTGTAATGCTAAATATTGCAATCAATTTTCATATTTTCTAAACTACCTGATACTCAGAATGTGTTTCTTAAAGTTTCCTTGAGTCCTGAAACTTTCTCTTTTCTTCAGCTTCTCTGACCCATAGGCAGGTTATTAAAGCAGCGTGAACTGTTATGAGCTCTTTAGAGAAATCTGCTTAATTATAAAATGATTCTATTTGGCTTCAGGACTGATTAACTGAGTGGAAAATCCAGCTAAATCATTTTATATTTTTCCATGGATGTTTGCCCAGCTCACAATGTCTAATGAAAGTCCTATGATGCCTCCATGTGTTTTCTTCGTAATGGTCTCATTTTCAAAACAATGCAACGTGCTGTTCGACTAGGTTTTATCACTAATATGAGATTAGCTTTCATTTGTGATCTAATATGTAGGTATATCTTTTTTGGAACCCAAGGTGATGATATTTTCTGAATAAAAGGTGGGAGGTTTTTTTTTCCCCTCTGAGAAACAAGTCATTTGTACCCTGTCCTGTGGGTGAGAGCAGCCATCATAATCTGGTAGTATTATTCCCTTGCTCAGCTGGAGGAACTACAGTTAAGATGTGTGCACTAAGTCTTCTCTTCTGACTGAAGTGCCTGTTTTATCAGAGCTGTCAAGCCTGGAGAGCAAATATTTTCTCATTTTCAGTCTGAGAGTTCTCCCACATAAGGGTGCAAACAGTCTGGATGGAGAAGATAGAGGCATTTTTGGAACAGCATCCAGACTCTTCAGTACGTGATTTAAGTTATTACACTTTCTCATGATCCAGAAATAACCTGCCACATAGGATATGAGTGAAATGTTGGCTGCAAGAGATCTGTGGTCTCTTCACACGTGCTTGTTGCCTTTGTACCTCTCAAAGACATTTAGGTCATCAGCAGTTCATCTTGCCAGAAAAAGATCAAGTGTTAATGATGTTAAGTGTAGGCAGGATTTCAGGTTATATTCGCCTAGTAGTTTCAATGGCTTCTACTGTCAGCCTATAATGTAGAAACTTTACACAGACAAGACACCTGTAAACTCTTGTATTAGCCAGTTCTGTATCTTTGGATATGAAAGACACTCTGGGAAGGTGTGGGTCACACTTTCTGGAAGTAGTTAATTCTTGCATTTGTTCACATCTGAGAAGTGACTGGTGTTTAATCCCAAAATTAAAGTTGCTCTAAAAGACAGAACACCTCTTGAAAGAGACAAAGTCTTCTATTCTGCTGTGCCTTGTAGAGGGCTCAACAACAGAATGTGGCGTAAATATCTTGGCTGTAACTAGGTAAGATGCAACTAGACAGATATAACTTCCTTCCCATTTTAGTAGGAGTTAGTTCTTCCAGCAAACTTTTTGGACTTTTGCACGATTTTTGGAGTCGGATGTTTTTCATTTAGTTTTTTGTGTAGTTCTGAGAAAATGGCAAGCTTTGTGATAGGACCAAACCATTTCTAGCGCATGGAATTGCTATGTGTACTTTGCTTTTCAAATTGCTTAAGGGTAGTAATAATCCACATGGCAGTTAAGATGTATTAATGTTCAGGCCTAAAAGGAAATGATCAGAAATCCTCTGTTGAAGCGGGTGACAGGAAGCTGCTGGCCATGAATGTGTTCTCGTTATGCAGTAGGGCAAATCTGCAAACAGATAGCATCGTGGCTTTGTGTGACCTAGGTGAGCAAGGTGTTTGCTCTTGACTTCTTTCAGAAGCCATTCAGTCTGAAGCAATGCTGCTGGAACAGGGTAACTCCCCTGGTGAACAACCTCTATAAGTATGTAATGCTTTATCACTGGAAAGCGATGGATAGCGGTTATGTAGAAAAAAGACACTTTGTCACTGGAGGTCCTATGTAGCAGACTTTGCATCAAAGAATGATACTGAGTATTAAACATTACTTTGGAAGAGGCTTGCTTTACCTCAGTTGCTGTACACTTTCCTCCTGGAACAAAAGCCTGCTTAACTTCTTCAACAAGTCTCAGTTCTGAAGGTAATGTTGAAGACTTGGGTGAAAGCCCTGTTACCTTAATGTGTTGTTGCTGGCAACAGTGTAAGTCTTTTGTTTCAGCTTTTTCTTGCCTTTTTTTGAATTGCTGTCTACTTTGTTTTCAGTTTGTTTGCTAGCCCTTTTGGTCTATCTTGGTGTTTTGTAACCAGTGGTTCTGGTGCTCCAGAGCTGTTGCAAGCACAGCAGTCTGCCTGGTGGGCGTGGTGTTGTGGACCAAGCACCACGGACAGGGGCACTGCTTCCTTGTTTGAAGAGATGCTGCACTAGAACAGGGAGTTCTCAACAGAGGAATGCCCAAGCTGGGGAGCTTTTTGACGAGGTGGTTAGGGAAGTCTGACTTTGTTGTAATCTCTTTACTCCTACAGGGTCCAGTGGTTGCAGTGAAAAGGCTGGACTCTCCTAGACATTTTCTGAAATTCAACGTCTAGCAATCTCAACCTGTTTTCTGTATGTGGAGTAAACTTAGATACTTGTCATAGGTCTGTTGCAAGAAAATGTGCTGCCTCTGTGTCTCTGATCAAACATATCTAAGGTGCATTTTAAACTGAAGATGGAGTACTGTGTTGTTACTGCTTTATTTAGGTTCCTGACTAGGCTTCAGGTACTTTGGTTGGGAACCATTCCTCAGTGTTCTTTCTTCCGTATAAGAAAAGATGCGTTTTTGACCCCTAATTTTTCCTTCTGTTCAGAATGTTTGTTAAAAATATTCAGTCTTCTTTCTGCAAACCACACTTGATGCTAAGAAAAGACTGAGTAAGCTTTAGTTTTATAGAATTTCAAAATATAGTCTTGTCTGTCTCTAGGATGCTCTGCAGATGAGGTCATCATGTCAGCTTGATCATTTTGATTGTTGTCTTGCTGTTATGCTAATTGGGTATGGATTTAGTTTATCACATTGTGGACAGTACCTGTTCCTTGCATCTAAAAGTACTGGAAAACTGCAAAGCAGGGGAGTAAAATGATCCACCGGTATTGGATGGTTAGTAAACCTTGTGATTGATGTCAAGGGTAGGAGTCAAGTTTAGGAAGCAGTGTTATTTCCTTTTGATACAGTTGGTACTCCATATTTCCACCTTCCAGCAGAAACAATATTTTGTGAGTCACCAACTGGGGTGTTCACATGAACCACTCTTCACAAAAGAAAGACTAATTTAATGGCATAACATCACTGTTCCCTGCCAATATCATCATCACTGTAGATGATATGACCTGCTCATCATTCCTTTGCTTATAGAAGTCAACTAATACATGCTTCAAACTGTGGAAATCATGAACAAGGTTGCAGTTTTCCTGCTTTTTATACCTTGGAATGGTAATACATTGGAACAGAGCTTACTATGCAGTCATGAGAAATGCAGATATTGAAATAGCCTTTTGTGCATATGAGGTATGTGTGTACAAATAGTGAGATCCACATTAGATCTGGAAGAATTTTGAAGAATGGAAGATTATTTTGGTCCATGTATTATAAAATTGTTAAGCATTTTTATCTTACCTTGCTCTGAAATGGTATTTTAAGGGAAATAAACACCTCTTCTGTTGGATTTTAGAGAAAAAGAGACAAACTAAACATTGTGCTGCTGTGGCATGTGTTGCACGTAGAAAGATATTTTTTCTTGTTTTGTATCCCAGTGTTCAAAACCAAATCTATGAAGGAACCTTTTCTTGCCACAGAGGGACTCAGTTAGGCAAGGGTACGTTAAAGAGGCCCTGTATTTTTAATATTGTCAGTCTGACGTTACCTTCTGAAGGAGAGGAAAAGCCATGTAAAAGTAAGTGGCAACAGCTCCATTGAAGGCAGGAACTTGATGAAGTACAGAGCTTTCCTCAAGGGAACTCAAGTATATAGAGGCTAGGAACTGATCGAAGCACGAAATTTTACATATATGTGAAAGCCTAGCCTGGAATTATAACCTTTTTCATGATTATTCAATCTAAGTTACATCATGGAAAAGGCATTAGAAAATGTGTATGATTTTTCATGTAAAAGAAAAAGAGCTTCTCTCTCCACTGCCAGTGAGAAAAGGCAAGATAATTTACTAACCAATTTGACACTAATCATTTACATTATGCTGTGTAATAGCTGTTTTGTAATGAGTGTTTGGTTACATGGTTTCGTCTCTTTTTCTGTGCATGAAGTTCCAGTAGAAGGGTTTGAAGAGATTTCTTGAAAAGCCTGTTCATTATATTTTTTTTACTTCTATAAAAATATTTCTGCTATTGATAGCTTAAAACTTCTATTAAAAAAAAAAGTATGTTATCAATGCAGAGAAACTGTCCTCCAATATGATGGGGGAATTTTTCATAGGCTTTAATGTAAGCCTCCACTAGTGTATTCTAATTACAATACTACAAGCAAATGCCTGTCCTTTCTCTGGCAGACAGGAGCGGGTTGCAGATAGTGCTCTGTGTGTGGGAGGGAGAGCGCCAAATACTTGAACTTATGTTGTTATTTTCAAAAAAAGTACAGATAGAATTGTGGCCTTACAGAATAGTATAGGAAACCAACTGCAAAGTTAGATGAGCATATTCTCTAGCACTCTCTTGAAGTATGTAGGATAATACTGTTGTAGAATGATAACAGTATTAGTCATCTTGTAGGAAGGTGAAGTGATTTGTTTGTAATCTATGTAGATTATCTGTGCTATTGAACCAGTATCCCAAGTCAAAGCCCACATTAGATTGTGTCCAGTTTATACCGGACTGATTGAAACTGGTAATTGTGATGTTCGTTGGTACCA
>Ga0181612_152958_pt1 | contig 15920 bp, 15 predicted proteins | sample HoacroProtozoa21_FD_119630 | JGI IMG/M metagenome (GOLD analysis project Ga0181612, IMG submission 119630) | Hoatzin crop microbial communities from Cojedes, Venezuel. Combined Assembly of Gp0051906, Gp0051904, Gp0051908
CGGCGGGGGGCAGGGGGCTCGGCGCAGGCCCCCTCTGCCTGCACCCGCGCCATGGCCAGCCAGTGGTGGAAGGGGCGCAGGAGGCAGGAGCAGAGCAGGGGGTTCCCGGCCAGGCTGACCCTCGCCAGCCCCCCGACCCCGGTCAGCGGTGGCAGCCCCTGCAGCTGGTTTTCACGGAGGTCCAGCGTGCGCAGCTGGGGGCTGCGGGCAAAGGCGTCGGGCGCCACGTCCTGGAGGGCGGCGTGGTCCAGGAAGAGGTGCTTCAGGGAGGCCATGGCCAGGGCCTCCTCGGGCACGTAGGTGATGGGATTGTGGCCCAGGTCCAGCCGGGTAGCTCCGTCCAGCCTGGCCAGGGCCTCGCCGGGCAGCGTCTGCAGCTCGTTGTGGTCCAGGCTCAGCCTGCGCAGGGCGGGCAGGGCGGTGAAGGCCTCACTGCCCAGCACATGGAGGGCATTGTGGGACAGCCGGAGCCACCTGAGGACCTGGAGACCCTGGAAGACCATGTCTGGGAGATAGACCAAAGCATTTGCCCTCAGGTCAAGGACAGTGAGGGAACCCAGATGGCCAAAAGCACCCAGCTGGATCTCCTCGATTCGGTTCCCCTTCAGGATGAGCTGCTGGAGGGAGGACAGCCCGTCCAGGGACTCCTGGTAGAGGAGGGCTATGCCGTTGGAGGCCAGGTTCAGGTAAACCAGCCTCCCCAGCCCCCGGAACGCCCCTTCCTCCAGCCTCTCCACGTTGCAGCGCTGCAGGTCCAAGTGCGTGAGGTACGGGGTGGCGAGGAACGCTCCCGCCGGGATGACCGTGAAGCTGTTGCCCCAAAGGTCCAGTTTTTTGGTGAGCTGTCAGTCACACAAATAAAAAGCCAAGTTACCCCAGGGCTGCCTTCCCTACCTCCTCTTGCCCCCGTCCCCTGCCCATCCCTTCATCTACCTGCGGGATGGTGCCAGGGATGTCTGTCAGGTTCCCGTTGAGGCAGAGGACGTGAGCGTGGAGGTTGTTGCAGACGCAGGGCATGGGACAGCGGGCAGCAGCTGAACCCCTCAGTGCCAGGGCTGCCGCAAGCAGAAGGAGCCCCCAGGACTGGCTCATGGCGGGGAGCCCCTGGGGCCGGGGAGAGGCGGCAGTGAGACCTGGGGAGGGATGGCAGAGGGGGGTCCATCCCCAAACAGCATCTCCTGACAGCAATGCCATGGGGGCCGTTGCTGTGACCTCGTGAGGCAGGTCTCACCGTCCCGTGCTCTCACACCGCAATTTTGCAGGTTACAAATGAGAAAGAGAGCAGAAAGAAGAAAAAAAAAAAGTATTTGGAGTGAAATGTGAAGGTCACAGATAGCAAGACTCCACGTGGAAAGAGCTTTTACCCTGGTTAGCTGAACTCCTTGAGGGAGGTTTGGGAGCACCTGTGAGGTGCTCGGTAGGAGCACAGGGTGACTTGTGGGGAACTGGCTTAGAGCAGACACCACCCTGTTTTTCTTATATCAGTAGCATAAAATTCTTATGATCTATATAGAGCACCAACCTTCCTCTTAAAAATCGAGGCTTGTTTCTTTGTAAAGCAGGCAGGTACAGCCACGCAGGGGCTGGGAGCACATTTCTGAGCTGCCACCTTTCTTTTAATTACAAATGCCCCATCTTCCACCTCCCAGCTCTGTGCCTGCCACACTGCACAACCCCCCGTCCCCCTGCCCCAAGCCGAAGCTATTCATAGCAGCTTTTGGAACAGATCTCCACTGTTTAGCTCCAGGAAGGAGGGGTTGGTTTTGGCTGGCAGGAGCGAATCCATGGGGCGGAGGTGCGGGAGAGAGGCCAAGGCTTGGGCGAGCACAGAGTGGTGGTGGGGCTGCAGCTATGGCCAGCAGCCCACCCCACCCTCCCAAGCTCTGGGGAGCAGCAGCAGTGGGGTCTGCAAGGCTCAAACCCGTGGAGCCACCACGGTGCCCGTCCCCTTGCCCACCATGGCTCATCATGGTCCCGTGCCCCCACTCTGCCCTCCTGCCACCACCACAGCCAAGCCCTGCGTCAGCCCACATGCACACTGGGGTCACCCCCCCCGCCCCGTGCAGCCACCAGCCAGTGCCCAAAACGTGATGCCACCAGCTCAACCCGGGCACCGCCACGTGCGGGCATCGTCCTGCTACCCCCTCCCACACACCAGGGGGGGTCACGCACGCAGGGGCTGGGGGTACCTGGACCTCAAGAAGTGACAAAGAAAGAGGGGAAAGCGTGTCCCCTGTCTTGTCCGGCGGCTGCCGAGCTCCTGCGCCGGTGTTTGCTCTCCTCGCAAAAGCAAGAGCTGAATGGGCCCCGTTGTGTCGCTTTCCCGGCAGCGCTGGCTGGACGGAGCCAGAAATGCAGGAGGAGGAGGAGGAGGAGGAAGGGTAGAGCACCCCTAGAGAGAGGGCAGTGATCTGTGCATCGCCTCCCCCTCGCCGCGCAGGGGCCGGGAGCACCGGCACTGGGGAGCCGAAGCCTGGCGTGTGGCTGTGCCGGCCAGAGCCCGCGTGGGATTTCCACTCACTGTTTCCTGGGCTTTGCCTTGTCCCTCCTGGTTGTGTAAGTCACAGCAGGGCAGAAAGGTGACATCCAGTCAGAACGAATGGCAGCGGTAAGCCTGAGCAGCAGAAAGCGGCAGCTGGCACCCGGGGCTGCAGGGCCGTGCCACGTTTACAGCCCCCACTGCTCCTAACTTTGCTTCTCTGTTTGTTCTGTAGAGGCCGGGGGTGGCAGCGCCCCTGTGAAACATCATTGGCTTCCAGAGGGCCATGGAGGCCTCTGTTTTCCTCCTCGACTCTGCCATCTCCCTTTTTCAGCTCTGCGTTTCGCTCTCCCGGGGAGCGCAAGCAGCTCTGCAGCTCGACCAAAAAATAATCTAGACTTGATGTGAATGTCTCTGCCCACCAAGCCCTTCCCGTATTCAGCAACCTCAGCTGCCAGGACCTGTACGTCCCATCCTGGTGCTACCGGCGAACGGTGGGGTCTGCAAGCTCCCCACCAATGGATGGCCAAAGCCTCCGTGGCCACCGCCTCGGGCCGGGATGGCCTCTGCCCCGTCCCCAGGGCTCCCAGGGGTGCTTGGTGCTCCCACGCTGCAGGGTGACTGCTCGCAGACCCTCCCTGAGCTGGCCCAAGTCACCTTCAGGGATGGTGACGATGCTCCTGTGAGGATGCTTCGCGCTGAGGAGGTGGGAATGGGGTGCGACACAGCAGCGTCGGGATGCGGGAGGGTGGTCTGAGGGGCACTGGGAAAGGTCTGCGGCCGAGAGGGGTTTGTCCCACCCGCTGCTCCTGAGCAAGGGCTCCCCGAGGGTCCCTGCTCCCAGGCCAGCAGCCCTAAGGCCGAGCGACACGTGCTGCTCAGCACAGCCCCATCCCCTCTCCCCGGCCCCGAGCACTGCCACGACCCCCGAGGGGGGCGAGCTGCCACCCGGCTGGGGGGAGCCAGCAGCAGGAGGAACGCAGGGCTTTGCTCAGGAATGTGAGCAGGGCCTCGGGGACAGCCAGCTGAGGACAGGCCCTTGTGCCCCCCAGGCTGCTCCCACTCCGTCAAGCAGTGCTTCGTCCGCTGCCCCAGCGCCAGCCTCTCCTTGCTGCCACTACCGCTTCCCTGTACCAGGGGCTGCCTTCTTCCCAGTTCTGCCGAACATCACTGACCCCTGCTGGAGGGGCAGCAGGGTGGAGGAGCTCTGGCCGAGGACTTCTGGGAGCCTGGGGGGATCTTGACCACCTCCACCTGAATTACAACCTCTACCGCACCACCTCCACCGCCACCATCACCCCCACCACAGCCCTGGCCACTGCTCCCCACAGCCGGGCCCACCACCACCTCCCCAGGCCCTGCCTGGCCAACTGCATGGGCAGCAACACCTCCTCATGTCGGCCTGGGCACCGACAGGGAACCACACGGAGGACGAGGTGTGCTACCACCAGGTGCCAAATAACTCATCTGCCCTTTCCCCATCCTCCTCTCGGCTTTTAGTTTGCTCATTTACCTAGCAACCATCTCCCCATCTCTGACATCTACTGCGGCTACAGGGAAGTGCCAGACTTTGCACTCTCCGTCGGGGCGTGGGACACGAGGACAGCACACTTGAACTTCCATGTGGTGGGGTTTAACCCACCTCTGCCAGGCCAGATACTTTTGTTTTCCGTTAATGTTTCACCTTTGCCTGCAGGGAGCACGCTCCCATTACAGCCACTACAGGGATTCACTACTCATGGCTGCCCCAAAACCTGCCCTACATGGACAGAGCTCTTTGCCCCCAGTGCTCTGCTGGACTAGTGAAGTTCAAATCAAAAATACTTCTAACAGCTGTGGTGCTTTTGGGCTGAGATGGGTACACAAGAGAGGCTGAACCAGGCCTGGAATGACCCCACGTTCCTCCAGGGCACCGCTGGGAAACAGTCATCCAGTTTCTGATTGAGACCAGCGCTAGCAATTTTTTTTTCTCCTGATCCTGAGGCACAAACCAAGTTTAAAGGACTTCCAAGTTCATGTCCTACCTCAAAGCAAAGCTGTCTTCTGCAGAGACCATCACTTTTACCCTCACACCCCCTTTTTTCCTATAGACATCTAACCTTGACACTGAATACCAGGACAATCCTGTTTCTAAATATCTTTTGCTTTCAGAAGAAACTTTGGAATCAACATCTCACACTTGTTCTGCTATGGCTTGGCTACTCAGAGCTTCCTGCACAGGTCCTCCCCACAACCTGGCCCACAGGCCTCTGCGCCAGCAGCAGCAGCGTCCCTCTGACCTTCGCAGGCTCCATCGGACAGCCGTGCACACAGGGCGTGTTCCCTGGGACCCATCGCTGATGGCCTCCTGTACAGGTTAACCCCTTGGCTTGGTCTCTACACCTCTGTTCTGCATCATGTTCCTTTTCTCCACAACCCCTTCCAGAGCAGAGGGGCCTGAAAAGCAGGAAAAGGCCAGGGAGCTCCAAGGAAAGCCATGTTAGGCTCAAGACTTAAAGAAAAATACAGATTCCTTTATGTCGTGATTTTGCCCTCAAGCTCCTATCGAAACTGAACAGACTTGCTTTTGCAGCAGACAGCTGAAGGAAGGGGACAGCATGAGGCGAAGGAGGCAGAGCTCAGCCTGCAGTGACTGAAGCTCCTCCTGTAGGTGCAGGTACCTTCACTGCAGCTGACTTTTACCAGATTGGACACACAGGAGTTCCAGCTTCAGTCACAGAAACGGGGAGAAAATGCATTTCGCTCTCAGCCTTAGGGCAACTTTTTTTTTTTAACGAGGGGACCCTGCTCTTACATGAAGGCCAGCACTTTCCCTGCCAGAGCGACGACAGACATTGCAGTCCTGTGCCCGCTGGATTCACAGCCGCACAGAACTTCCCACGGCCACCTCAGTTTCGCCAGCGGTCGCCTTGAACAGGCACACAAGGAATGGAAGCAGAGAGTGCACACAACTAGGCCTTGCACACACCACGCACTTCCTTTCAGTCCAGCGCCCCAAGCCCTTTCTTCCGTTCCTGCTGCCTGCACACGCTGCGAGTTCACACCAGCTTCTCCTGCAGTTAGGCCGGGCACCCTGCCAGCTTTGGGACACATTGTCTCTCCGAATGAGGGGACAGCCGACTCCGTCTCCTTGACTTCTTCCTGGCACTGGCCCTACTTATACTGCATGTCAACACGGTAAGGGAGGATGAAGTCTCCTCCAACCGAAAACAGAGAGGGAAGGAACAACTCTTTGCTACCTCAAGAGATGTGTTGATTCTCAGAGGCTTGAAAGAAGACGGAGCAGGACCAGACTGTGAGCTTGTGTGCTCAGGAGTGGCACAGGCCGGTGCCACAAGCACGCATAGGCCCATGGACAATCCTCCATACAGAGATTTAGGGGCATCTGCCGCTACTCCTCCAGCGCAAGTAAAAAGCACAGCCCTACTGGAGAACGACCAGCACAGCCCTCATTCTTCATGCTCAGCTTTCAAACACATGAAGAGTGCACACAGTCCCAGTGTTTTGCCAAAGGGAGGAGAAAGGGAACATGTATTCTACAGGGATTCATGGATTGCATTCATTTCCAAACAAAGCCTATTTAATTAGGAAGAGAAGGGAAAGGGACAGGGAAAGGGCAGGGACAGGGAAAGGGCAGGAACAGGGACACCACAGGCAATGGCAAAAAGAAATGTACAATAAAAATATGCTTGCTCCCTTCAGCAACGGCCGCCAGGGTCAGCCACACTACACGACTATTCCAAGCCACAGCAGCAGGGGAGTAGTATATTAAAATACATATCAGCCACACACTGCCTTCAACAAACGGACTTGAAAGAAGAAACTAAGGGGAGCACACCTTGCCCCCCTGACCTGGCAGCAGCAAAAAGGGGGTCAAGCGCTCCCCTGGCCTGGAGAAGCAGGGGCAGCAGCAGCAGCATAGCCTCCCTCTTGCACAGGGCTGAATGCTGTCAGGCAGGAGTCACAGTTCAATAAAATAAAATAAAATGCACAGCTGGGTTGATCCTGATGAGACCGCTTCTGGGCCCCGTGTTAGTCTTGGCACAACCTTGCCAACGCGACTGAAGTGGAGGGCTCTTCTTTTTAATTCATGCAGAACTCAGAGCAGCGCTGACCACTGACTTTTTCTAACACAAGCACCTGCCCTGCAGACCAGGGAGTCACTTCATGAGCAGTAGAAAAAAAAAAAACACCTCAGTAGGATTTGTCCAAGTTTATGAAAGCAGAAGAAAGGACAGACCTCCTACAGGGGGGGAAAAAAAAAAAAGAAAAAAAAAAGAAAAAAGAAAAAAGAAAGGACAGCAGGTCTGTATGGGCTCTGGGATCCTCTCCCACCACGCAGCTCTGAGTTCTCTGCTGACAACAGTCCTATGAGGAGGGAAGGGCACAGCAGCACGTCTCTTGTCTCTTACAGCTGGTGGAGGGTTTCTAAGAGCATGTGGCGAGCAAATGAACAGGAGTCAAGAGCACGGTTTGGTCTGTGGAAAGAGAAGAGAGAGATTTAAAATACTAAATTTAAGAACTACTTTGTATCTGACACTGACTGAGCAAATGAACACGGTTTCAAACACACTGGGCTTGCATGCCCAAAAGTCTCTGTTTCCCTTGGTCATCTCTTCTGAAACCTTTCCCTGACTTGTACTCATATCACTGTTTCCCATCCAGAGCACGGTTTTGAAAATTCTCTCTCCTGTCCAAGTCAGGAAGACACTGGCCAAGATTCGGAACATGTATTTCCACAGGTACAAAAATCAGCAGAGATTGTTGATCTCTGCAGCCTGGTGTCTCCATCTGGGCAGCAGGAGGTGGGCAGGGGCAGAAGCCCCTTTCCCTTCCAGTGATGGTGTTTCCCATACAGACTCCCTGTTTAGGGCCCCAAAACACAGAAGACAAGCCTTCTCGCGCTCAAATCTTTTCTCACCCAGTCATCTGCTATCTTTGACCGGATGGTGACTTTGGTCTCGGGGCTTAAGTCTAAAAGAGGCCCTCCCTGCCCCTGAGGTCAAGTAACACCTGACTAGCATTGCTGGGCCACCTTTCGGGGGCCTCACAAACAGCCCACAGAACCTGCACATCATCAGCTGGAAGAGCCTGGCACAGACTGCAACAGCGAGGTCTACCTCACATAGAAGAACCTGCTCCTTGAAACTAGATGATGGAACTACAGGCACATCAGGGTTAATGTGGGGCTAAATCTCCCATCACCTCCCAGTAATGTATATTTCTGTTTCCACAGTCTAGCTGTTCTCCAAGATTCACTGCAACTTCTAACAGTCTGTACCCATCCATCAGGGAACTTCCTCCAAAGATTTTTAATCCAATGTTTTCCACTGTTCTGAGAACAGAAATCGTTAATTTTACCTTTCTCCTACTCAAATCCAGCAAAATAACCTTAACAGCAGTGCAGTCTACTCAATTTAGGAAAGAAGGGGGAGCTGAAATAAAGATATGAGTATCTAGGTAGAAGCAAAAAATTAATCTCTGAATTTATAGTACACAGGCAATAGCTGCAGAGGTTCTTTGGTATAGGGCTCCATGTACGCTACGGTTTAACGGAACCACATCCTGGACAAGAGTTAACCCCTTCTGTCCCCCCAAGAGCCATTGAATGCCCCACACTGAACAGACAGGACACAATTACAACTTGCAGTTTAACTTCAAAGTGTCTGGGTGGGGTATTCTGGTTGTCATCTTTGGAAGACCCAGCCCTGTTTGCAATGAGCAGGCTGATTTTTTTCTAGACAGCTCCCCATTTTGGGAAATAAAGAACCTGAACTGCTGATGCTGATCACAGCCAGCCTCTCTCACAGCCACCACTCCTAACACCAAGCCTCCTCTGACACTAAGAGCATCCTTACTTGCTGTGGAGTTCAACTGCCCGCCACACTGTGCTACAGACTGTTGAAAAAGGCCAGTGATATGATCCAATCCTGCAGCAAAGAACAGCAAAAAAAAAAAACACCCACCTCCCAAAACTCCCCAAACAAACAAAAAACCCCAACCCTTACAATAAAACCACCACCACCTCCAGCAAGTCACAAGCAGGCAGGCACCCACATACTTCCAGGGTTTCCACCTAAAGAATTATGGCAAAGCACATGTGGATTCACAGCACCCTCTTGTGGCAAAAAAAAAAGAAAACAAGGACTGACAGCAGCAGTGTAAGATGGAGGCTGCTTACAGTCCACATTCATAATTTTATTATTTTTGAACGGAGAACACTACCTACAACATCACAAATTGTCACAAAAGAAAGAAGAATGACTACTCCAGAAGAAAGCCCCTAGCAGCAAGAGGCAGCAGAGCTGTAGCCTAAAGAGCTACCAAGAACCTTATGGCTCCAGAAGCCCAAAGGAGCTAACTGCAATCCTAAAGGAAAAACACAGAAAACATCACAAAAATACCAGTTTGCTGCAAACGAAAGACTTGCGGGTTTGACAGAGTGGAATTAGATTTGTTGCAGAAACCAAGCCCAAAGCAGCTCTGCAGATTACCAAGTTAACCAGTCAGAGGTTTGATTTGAGATGAGGATGTGATTTTGTTCTGACTGAAATCCAAGGAAAGACAAGGGCCACGGGTTAATCAAGAAGCTGTTTTAACTGGACTTTATGGTGCTCCTTGTTCTCTCCAGGCAACTGTAAAAGATTTAATAGCTGTTCTCTTTATTCCCTAAAGGAAAGCATCACACACCGAAGGCAGGCAGACAGATCTGCCTTCTACTGTGATAGGCACTTGGCTCTCAACTTGTGCAGGATCTCTAAACGATTTCACACTTTCAGAAAGAGACTTTCCCCTCTTGTAATTGTAGTGAAATGCTGGCTATGGATTCAATGGAATTTTTGTTGACATATTCAAGATCAGAATTTTACTCTTATTTTGCCACATACATCATCATCTACAGATGAAAAACATTTATTGCTATTTCGCAGGCCTGTAACCTAGGAGAGGGCTACATACACACACACAGGGTGAGGGGGACAAGTGTCTTTTGTGAGCAGATTTGTTTAGAAGGACACGTCAAGCTGAGTTACAAAGCTACTCTAGGCACTGGAACCTGACACAAGCAATTAGCAGGGTCAAATGCACTGAACCCAAGTTCCCTTTTCTGTACTCCCAGACTCAAGTGATTTAAATCCTCTGTTTGGAGGGCTGAGGCTGACAGACACAAACTTGTTTTGACCAAGCTGGATCTCTGCATAACCAGCGCTTGATGAAGTAAGCCACCATTCTCTTCACCCTTTTATTTTAGGGCTGGTACTGGATCCTTACGCTATACAGATCTATTTGATTAACAAGACCATAGGCACAGGCAGTGGTGTAGGAAACAGCAAAAATCCAGTGATCTGGCTGGACAACTTCACATGGCAAGCTCTTGCTTAAACCTGTAATAATTGAGTTGGAGGTGTGTTTGTTCAGCTGGTAAAGCGTTGGTAAAGTATATGTTCTTTGGCTTGTAATTGCCTGATTCTTAGCCTGATCAAGCCAAAGAGAAGAGACAACAGACGAACTGTTTCACCAGAAGGGCCTCTGGGTTAGCATTTGCACATATGTAAACAAGCTAGTTACAGTTTTGTTTTCCAAAACTGACCTTCGCATGCCTGGTTGCTGGACACATACCACTGCTACACATCAGGCTTTGACAGCTTCAGCCACACCAATGCTTAGAAAAATTCTTCTCCCCTATCACAACTGGCCTGATTCCAATCCCAGCAGAACTAAGAGAAGACTGGCTACCAATACTTGGCCGCATCCCTATCGCCACGTCTCGTCCTGACCATAAGTATTTGATGCCTCTGCCTTTCATCAGCAAGAGATCCTAACCATCTGCATATTACCCACACCATGGAAAACAGCAAGGCTTAAGCCTCATCCTGGGACCTGTTAAAAAGCAGCTCTCACCCTACACAGCACATGGGCCACACAGAGCCAAACAGCCACCGAGCTCCAAATGGATTTCAGACCTTCACTGGTTTTGTCTAAAGTGACAATTTGGGACTGTTTCTCCCCTTGACTGCTGAAGTCCTTGCTCTCTTGGGGTGTTTTTTCTAAATCACACCAACACTAAAGTTCACACTGATGTAACCCAGAAGAGATACAGCTTCCACTGCTATTGCATTATGTATGCTTTAAGACATTAAAGAAACTAAAGCTGGTGAGGGCGGGGGTTGATTCTATACCTGTACTAGAAGTTACAACATTATATAGAAGCTGGCAGTAGAAGCAGCTTCTTTAACATTTACATGCCCAAATTAGTCCCTGGGGGAAAAAAAAAAAAAAATCAATAACCTTGTTGGTGTCACATTAGGAACAGTTTCATTTAGGAACAAATTCAGTCTGTGTTTTGCACTGTTTTGATCTGCTGGTGTTGTGTGTTACACAGCATGACAATTCAGGCAGAGCTCTGCTGACCCTCACATTCAGACGGATGGTTAGATCCAGTGTACTCATGGTTCACTCAAGCAGTGGCTAGAAACCCAGTAGGTTTCCTTCAGCTCAAAACACCTCTTCTGTGACTGGCATTAGCAGTCTCCGCTTCAGAGGCAGTTAGTTGCAAAGCCAGCTTTCCACTACTTTTTCTTTATGATCAAGTTTTTTGTACTCTGAACCTTGCATTCTGGAGAAAGCAAGATAAAAGTAGAGGCCCATTAAACTATTAATCCTCAATTCCGGAACAGATATTTAGTGGGCTTTAACAGAACAACTTGCATGTAGCTATTGACCCTCAGTTTCACTAGCTCCCATGCAGGAAACTGCATGAAAAGTACAATACTCACTTTGTGACAAAAGCTGAGAGAACTGGGGCCAGGGATTTAGGGAAATAATCCTGCTGGACCATATGGTTCAAGGTCATAAGAATACCATAGAGGCTAGGGACAGCTTTGATCTTCTCTTCACTCTGAGAAAAGGACAAGAAGATGAAGTCAGATATCAGACAATCACCATTTCATCTAATCCACTGTAGTCCACAGAGGCAACGAATTCTCTGTTGAATTAAGTGCTCCCATACACTGTAGGAGAGAAAGCTGCTCACTAGATCAAGTGCAATGTTCCTTAAGACAAAGGTAGCCAACTCCATAGCCTCCCAGCACCAGCATCTGAAATAAAGCAGCATCAAGAACATTCTACTACTTATCAATTAACAGCAGGAGTAACAGGGAAAGGGAAGTATTGAACTTGCAAGTGAAGCAGCCAAATCTTCTCAGAGGCCCTGTGTTAAAGTGTTCTCCTAATGAATTTCACCACATTTCAATTCATTAATAATTCAGTTGCCTTAATTATATAATTTTTTTCTTGTATTTTTCTGTAGCTCATTTTTACACCATCTCCAGTTCCTAGGCAGGCTTCCTTCAGAACTTGGCACAGTATTCCCAGAACTGGTCTAATTATGTACAAGATAAAGTGAATAGGCATCCTCCTGCTTACATGATGCATTAGTTATTCTTGCTCCTAACATGACACTAACCTATGTGTCCCAACTCTTACATTGGTTTCATTTATTTCTCCACTGCCATCCCAACTACAGCCTTTCATTCCGTAGGCAGGATCTGGACCTGTGTTCCCAGGTGTATGACCTTGTATTTCATGGTGGTAAGAATATCTGTTGCTTGAAGGCTTCCAGATATGTGGTACAAAAAATGATGGAAGCTTCTCCCTCTGCATACAGGCCTTTCATCAACAGTTCTCTGTATCAGAGGACAATCAATCATCTGGCTGATCCTCAAGTGCTTTATTATCAATGTCACTTCCTGGTCTGAAATGAGTTCTTCTGGAGCACAAGTCTGTGCTTTGTGCCTCATGTATATTTGCTATTTTCTGTATGTGATAAGAAAGGTAGTCCTGGAAACAAGCATTCTGCAGAACAAAAACATCTCACGTTCTGTTGACCTGTCTGAGAAGCGGGAAGCTCAGCATTGGTCCAGTGAACACGGGGAAAGGCTAAACTGATTTTTAGGAAATTAAGATGCATCCAAGCATATCAACAGTTGTCTGTACCCCAAACTGGATATTACCAGAAGGAAATCCATAAGCCTAATTAAGAGCAGGCTGATAGATTATGGCTATTCTGTGGTTTAGAACTGTCTTTGTCCCAAGTTTCCATTCTCAGCTTCTAGGTCTTGAGGCAGTGAGAAACACTAACCCTTGTAGCACAAGTAGGCAAAGGTGCTTCTTAAGTTTGCAGACAGAACCTCTCCCAGTCATCTCACAAAGTAAAGCCACGGGAATTCTAATGCAATTCGCAGGCTTCCTACCAGCCCTCCATCTTTCTCGCAAGAAAGTTTATTCTCTGTAACTACATATTTAACTCTAGTATTTGGCAAAGATACTCCAAAGCACTAAGTTGAATGCTACTGATCTAGCATGAGTAGTTGGATATATGTTTTTGAGCCACGCTACTAAGATATTTCCTAAAGGACCACATCAACTAATAATATTGTAGATCAGACTCCTGGACATAGCTTTTCATAGACACCATAGTCCAGCAGCAGCACTATTTCCTTACCTGAGCCTCCCTGCCTTTAGGGGATGACAGCAAATGCAGAGCACATTAAGCAGAAGAGGTACAAAGAGCTGACACCTCCTTCATTCTAATGCAACCTTGCAATTTGCAATTTCTGCTGGACCTGCAGACTTCCATTGTCCCTGGGCATCAGGCATGCACAGGCACCCAGTGGCTTCCATGGCAACATAATTACCCAAAACCCAGCCAGTCTGGTCTTCAACAGCCTAAACAGACCATAACTTAACTCTTTCCTGCTTCCTCACCTTAAGTAGTCCCATGTGAATCAAGAGGCTTGTGATGAACGCATCCGAATTAAATGTGGCAGAAGTGAAGGCTTTTCTCATCAAGGCATCTAAAAAGAAATAAACCTATCATATTAAACAATACAGAAAGGGATGATATTACAGATTTTAAGAGCAAGATTGATCGTACAGGACTTCAGTGAATATCAGCTGTTAAAGGAGTTTTGGAAGCTAGTATCTGCTAAGATTCCAGTTGTCTCTGCAGGGACTAGATACAACCTCTGAAACACCAAGACAGATAAAACCCAGTCCTTAGGTATAAGGCCTGATACAAATGAAAAAAACCACCAAACAACCACCAACAAAAAAAAAATGCAAAAACACCCCAAATTCACATACTGCCAAACTTCAGATGTAATTTGACCTCAGTCTTATGCATCACAAAATGCTCTACTCAATGCATTTGAACATGCATGCTATGTGCATACATGCATATAAATATGATCAGATGAAGTAGAGCAGCAAGAGCTAGAGCCTTAAAATTTTGAAGGCCAGCAAGAATTCACCTTTCATTTCAAACGAAAAGGAGTGAGAACACAATGGGAAAAGCGGTTCAACTGTTTTCTGGGCTCCTTCAGGACCAATATTCTGGAAGCGCAAGATACACTAAGTTCAGAATGAATCCCTGCTTTCACTCCACAACAGCACGGCACAGCTTGGTACTTTGTTATCTGGGGTTCCAACTGCCAGGGACAAACCAGTCCAATGGCCTGGCCCACAGGGCCCAGTGCATCACACTGGTGTCCTTGACACTGAAGGAGGTCACACCATGAAGTGAAGAAAGGCCCAGTCACCTGTTGTTTCATGCACTGCTGTTTTCACTGGGGCTTCATCTTTAAAGACCGAGGATATCCTTAGGAGAGCTGTAACTACTTTCTCTACATCAGATGTATCTGTCTGAAAGACAAGGTGGGAGGGGGAGGAAAATCAGGGGCCATTCAGTTCACTGCTCACCAGCTACAGAAGATTGTCCTCTGCTAGAGCTGTGAACAGAATTATAGCTTTCAGCGAACTGACATCAGTTTTGCCTTGGCCATATCACGAGGCATAAGCAACACTATGAAACAAAATTACTCTATGCAGAAGTTCTGGTGCCAGCGTAAGCATTAACTGCATCATCTGCTTCCATAAGGTTCCTCAGGATCACTGGGGAGAAGATGCAAATCTAGGTCTCAAGACAAAGTTACCGCCTCTGGGGATTAAACAATGCTGAGAGGGAATAAAGCACAGAAGACCATGGGCTCACCTACCTGCTGAGCTATCAGCACAGAGCACTTTGGTCCTAGTCGCAGCAGCTTCTCTGGTGATGGGAAAGCAAGGAACGTGGCAACGTCCACAGGGGGAGACGGCACTGGAGTTGAATCCTGAAACAGGCAGGATCCATCTCAAGTTTACTCTTGGAAGTAAATAAATTGGTTCACCAGCAAAGGTATATAGGACAGGTCAGGACACAGGTACTTCAGGTCAGGATTTGTTCTGTTTGAAAGCTATCTGAGGCTAGAGCGAGCCCAGAGTTGGAACAGCCAGAATATGCTCGCACAACTGCATGGCATTGCACATACAATGTTTCCACCATTTTCTGGACATGGGAAGACTTTTTCTACCCATGTTTGCTACAACTGCTACTAAGCCTTTCCCCCCATGCACACTTTAAAAAATACATGTTTCCACATCACCCATTTTCTTTACCTCCTGCATGTTATCTCTCCAACTGCCACTACAGTGCCAGCCCATGCAGGAATGTGAACACCTGCCAGCACTCCAAGTTCAGACTCATTCCAGATCTCATTTCCTTCTTTACTCTCCTCCAGCTGAGGAAACAGGAATGCACCTGGATGTAAGCTCACCTGTGAATCAATTATCTTCTTAGGAGTCAGTGACTCCTGTTCCTCCTGTCCTCTCTCCTTCAGCTGTTGCTGTTCTTCCTCCTCCTCTTCCTCTTCCTCCTCTTCATCCTCCTCCTCCTCCTCTTCATCATCCTCCTCCTCCCCTTCATCATCACTAAGGTTTGAGAGTTACATGATGCATTAATTCCACAGGTGCAATTCCTGTACACTGGAACTCAAAACATTTCTTTCAAGAACAAAAAAGCAGCCTCCCCTCAAGTCTTACTGCAAGAAGTGCATCTCCACCTACAACAGATTAAGAGGACACTCAGGCTTCAGTCACCCAGTTGACTGTGGCAAGCAAAGAGCAAGGAATGCAAACAATAACTAAGACTAAAGATAAGTCCATCGACAAAAACGAGACACAAGGCTTATCCTGCTTGTGGAATACCCTAATGGTGCTCCACACTGCACACTGAAACCAACATCCATCTGCAATGATACAGTTCTTATTTTAAAACAGATAGGTGAATGAAAGTATCAATGAAAATTGTTGGGAAATTTCTGATTGAAATTCTGGTCCCCCGCTTCCCTCAAAGACCCCAGCACAGCTGCCATATTGAAGCCTTCAAGGATCTCCTGAAGTTGCTCACATCCCTCTTCTCCCAGACAGTTACCTAGGTTGACAGGGGAAAGAGTAGACTTCAGAGGCACAGAAGTTTGTTCTGGAGGATTTCACTATAGATTTTTGTCTACCTCTTACTTCTCAAATTGAACAGTTATCAGTCATTTCTACACAACACTTAAAGGCA